>CAJICP010000496.1_pt1 | contig 10375 bp, 8 predicted proteins | sample 9199641 | NCBI WGS metagenome assembly CAJICP01 (sample SAMEA7708340, study PRJEB35096) | sediment metagenome | biome: marine neritic benthic zone biome [ENVO:01000025]; feature: sediment [ENVO:00002007]; material: shallow marine sediment [ENVO:03000034] sea grass bed [ENVO_01000059] ... | reverse complement strand
TAATTGGTAATTTAAGGGGAAGTGGAGAAGATTATGAAGTTTTGCTATATTTACACAAAGCTGGTTGGGAGATTTGGTACAACCCCTCACAGAAAATAGAGCATTATATTCCTGCTTCTCGACTAGAAAAGCAATACTTATTAACTCTTGCCATGAGTAATGGTTTAGCTATTTGTCAGTTAAGAATGATTAACGCTGAATTTTGGCAAGTACCAACTATTTTTGTTAAAACATTTTTGGGTAATTTAAGGCGAATTTTTGTACAGTACCTGAAACATAAACAGCAGTTAAGAGATAACTTTATTGCTGAGTTTGAATTGACATTTTATTGGGGAAGTGTGTTAAGTTGTTTTTCTTGGATTCGGCAAGAATTAAATTTAATTAGCCGAATAAAATTAGACTAAATAACAACATTATGTCATAAATTTTTATCAAAAAAATGAGTAATCCTCAACGTATTGCATTCTTATTATCAGATTTAAGATTTGGTGGAATTACTACTGTTAGTCTTAATCTTATTAACTCAATAATTAAAGATAATTTTTTGATTGATTTAGTTGTTTTAACTTCAGAACAAAGTCCTTATTTATCACAACTTCCTTCCGAAATAAGAATTTTTGATTTAAAAAAAGGATTTTCTGATGCCAGATTAAAAAATGCAGTTAAAACTATATTACCTATCTACAATTATTTAAAGCAAGAAAAACCTGATTTTGTTATTTCTAATTTATGGATGTATAATGTGTTTGTTATTATCGCTAAAATTTTAGGAAATATTCCTACTAAGTTAACAATAGTTGAACACGACCATTTATTGATTGAACTAAAAAATTATCAGTCATCAAATAATTTTATATCTGGATTACAAACTAAAATATTGCCCTTATTAGTGAGTTGGTTTTATCCTTTTGCTGATAATATTGTTGCGGTTTCTCAAGGATTAGCACGAGATTTAGAGACAGAATTTAAGTTGAAACCAGATTTAATTAAGACTATTTATAATCCGATAATTAACCAAAATTTATTGAATAAAGCTCAAGAATCTCTCCATCATCCTTGGTTTACAGATGAACAACCACCAGTTATTCTAGGAGTAGGAAGATTATGTCAAGAAAAAGATTTTCCTACTTTAATTCGTTCTTTTGCTCTAGTAAGAAAACAAAGAAATACTCGATTAATGATTTTAGGGGAAGGGGAAAATCGATCGAATCTAGAGAAATTAATCCAAGAGTTAGGGTTAGACAAAGATGTGTTAATGCCTGGATTTGTCACCAATCCTTATGCTTATATGGCAAATGCTTCTGTTTTCGTTTTATCCTCGATTCGAGAAGGTTTACCGACTGTCTTAGTAGAAGCAATGGCATTAAATACCCCAGTAGTTTCAACCAAAGCTAAAGGAGGTGCATTAGAAATTTTAGCTGACGGTAAATTTGGAGATCTTGTACCTGTCGGAGATAGTAAAGTTATGGCTGAGGCAATTATCAATGTGTTAGACGGTAATCAGAAAACATTTGATCAAGAATGGTTAAAACAATTCACCATCGAAAGTGCGACTCAAAAATATCTGGAGATTATAAACACTGATTAGGTAAACTAATTTAGTGAAATTAAATGGTAAAGTCAACTAATTCTCTATTTTTTTAGCAAATACAAATGAATCGATTAAATTTTATCCTTCCATTGCCCACCAATGAGGCTAATTTTAAGCCTTTAATCAGCAAGGGGAACTCTTTTTTGAAAGAGAATAAGTTAGTAGAGGCTTGGAATTGTTATCAAAAAGCTTTTCATAATTTAGGGGATAATTGGGGCAAGTTTAACAATGATTATTATTTGCCAGAAAGCGGTTTTATTCCTAATACTCAATATAAGTTTGTATATTGTCCCATCCCTAAGGTTGCTAGCTCAAGTTTGAAATACCTAATATTAAGATTAAGTAATTTGGACAACAAAACCAACTTAAAAATAGACGAGGATATCCATATTTATGTTAATAAAAATTTATCTTTTTTTTCCTATAAATATTATGAAGTACTCAAAATTTTAACTGATGAAAGTTACTTTAAATTTGTTTTGGTAAGAAATCCTTGGAGTAGATGTCTATCAGCTTATTTGGATAAACTTGTAAAAGAAAAAAATACTCCTTTATTTAGTCCAGATATAATGACAGATATTTGTCGCTATAAAAAACAAAAGTTAGATGCTGAAAACTCCTTAACGTTTGCAGAATTTGTCAGATATTTATCTCGTACAAAAGATAAAAACTTGAATTGGCATTGGAAATCACAATGTTCGTATTTAGGTAGCACAAAATTTGACTTTATTGCCAAGATTGAAAATCTAGAAGAAGATTTTGAATATATTAAAAATAAGCTGAATCTACCTTGTAATTTGTCTTATAGAAACATCAATTTCAATACCAATAATTTTGCAAGCAATCCATTTGATATTCATTGGTCTAAGTTAACACCCTTACAGTTAAGAAATATTAATTACTATCCTAAATATCAAGAATTTTATACCGAAGAATTGATTGAATTAGTAAAAAATCGTTATTTAAAAGATGTTAAAACGTTTGGCTATGAATTTAACTGACAGTTGCCTTTTAGGCTTTATCTTCCAGATGTTTAACTTTACACAGCTATAATTTAGATCATTAATTTTTTTGTATGCCCATGAAAACAGAAGAAAAAAGTCAATTTAAAGTTATTATTCTCGCCGCCGGTTATGGTAGAAGAATGCGCCCTTTAACTTATCATACTCATAAAACTTTATTGAAAATAGGACAAAAAACAGTTATTCAAAGAATTATTGATTCTTTACTTCAATGCCAGATAAATGATATTTGCATCGTTACAGGTTATCAAGAAACCGAATTAAAATTATATTTAGAAAAAACTTATCCTGACTTAAAGTTTACCTATGTTTTAAATTCAAGATATAAAGAAACCAACAATATTTATTCTTTAGGATTAGCTTTTGAAAAGATAGAGATTAATAAAAATATTATTTTAATTGAAGCTGATTTAATTTTTGATTCTTCTATTTTAAATAAGCTGCTTCAGTCATCTCATGATAATGTTGCTTTAGTTGACCATTATCATAGTGGAATGGATGGTACAGTAATTACTATTGATCCGGAAAAAAATACGGTCAATAATATTATTCCACCCCATCTTCAAGGAAGTAAATTTGATTTTAGCGATAAATATAAAACTTTAAATATTTACAAATTTTCTCAGAATTTTTGTCGTCACGAATTTGGCAAACTTTTACAATATTATGCCAACGTTTGGGACGATAATTGTTATTACGAACTGATTTTAGGTTTAATTATTTATTTAGGCAAAGCCGAAATTGTCGCCGAAATTATCGACAAAAAAGACAAATGGGCTGAAATTGATGATCCTAATGACTTAAGAATAGCGGAATTTATTTTTAATCAAAATATTCAAAAGGAAATTATTGACTCATCTTATGGTGGTTTTTGGAATTATAATATTTTAGATTATTGTTTTATCCGTAATATGTATTTTCCCACCAGTGCCGTATTAACGGAAATTCGGAATAACTTACCCGTATTGCTACAAAATTACGGTTCGACTCAAAAGATTCTTGAACAAAAACTTGCTACCTATTTATATTGTCAAGCTAAGAATTTAATCGCACTTAATGGTTGCTCACAAATTTATCCAATTTTACAGCAATATTTACAAAAAAAGAAGATATTATTACCATTGCCTACTTTTGGAGAATATACGAGAATCTTTAGTGATTTTCAAGTTTATTATGACCAAGTAGGGCTAAATAAAGCTGAAATTAGTGATAAAATTCAGGATTGTGATGCCATTGTAATAGTTAATCCCAATAATCCCACTGGCTCGATTATTTCCACTGAATGGATTTACAATTTAGCTGTAAGTCATCCTGATAAATTAGTAATAGTTGACGAATCTTTTATTCAATTTTCCCAAGAAGAAACTATTTTGAATTTGCTAGAAAAAAAACCCCTTTCTAATATTATTTTACTGGTTAGTTTAAGTAAAACTTTAGGAATTCCGGGGATGCGTTTAGGCTATGTTTATTCTAATAATAATAATTTTAATAGTTATGTTCGCCATCGCCTTCCCATTTGGAATCTCAATTCTATAACTGAATACTTTTTAGAGATTATTCTTAAACATCGAGATAGTATTGAAGAGTCTTATGAAAAAACCAAAAGTGACCGCCAAAATTTTATCAAGCAATTGGAATCTCTACCTAGAGTTAAACAAGTGTATCCTAGTGGTGGCAATTTTTTATTAGTAGAATTAGACTGTGAAGCTAATTTTGTGGATAATTTAACCGAAAATCTTTTGACAAAATACAAAATTTATGCTAAGAATGTATCCAACAAGTTTGATAATCGTAAATCTTGTTTAAGGTTAGCGGTAAGAAATGAAGCAGACAATTTGAAATTAATAGTTAACTTAAAGCAAGTTATTAATGAATACGAATAATAATTGGTTTAAAATTTGGAATCAGCGAAAGTTAGAGTCGAAAAATGTTTCTACTTTATCTTTATTGATGAAAGCAAACGGATATGATAGCGACTTTGCCAAAATAGAAGAAGCACACTGGTTAGACTATGTTTTTCGTCAAGGTGAAAAATTAGGTATCACTAATTATGATTCTATCTTTGAAGTAGGTTGTGGGGCGGGTGCTTTTCTCTATCCTTTTTATCAACAAGGAAATAAAGTAGCAGGAATTGATTATTCTGGTGTTTTAGTTAATTATGCTCAAGAAATTATGCCTCAAGCCAATTTTGAGGTAGGAGAAGCAATTAATATTTCTGGTGATAATCAGTTTGATATTGTTGTCTGTAATGGTGTATTTTTATATTTTCCTAATTATGAATATGCCGAAAAAGTTATCACTAGAATGGTCAAATTAGCGAAAAAAGCAGTAGGTATTTTTGATATTCCTGATGTGGAGAAAGAAAAAGAAGCCCTTGCTTTCAGAAAAGGTGAAATGGGGGAAGGAGAATATGAGGAAAAATATCGAGGATTAGAGCATTTATTTTATAGTAAAGATTGGTTTAAACAAATTTTAGCGAGAAAATTATTCAAAATAGAAGATCAAGAATTTCCTCAATATGGAAATGCCCCCTACAGATTTAATGTTTATGTTGATCGAGAATAAAAAATTATGAATTCCATGGCATTTTGTACGAAACAAACTCTAAGTTGTTTATCTAATCCCTATAGCATTAATTATCAATATATTCCTCAAGGGGAAAATACCCCTATTTGTTGCGCCACTCATTTAGTTGAAATCTTGTTTTTCATAACTTCTCTTTTAGAAGAACATGAAATTCCTTACTTTATCTATTGGGGGACTTTACTAGGTGCAATACGTCATCAAGGTTTGATTCCATGGGATTACGATCTAGATATTGGTATTTTAGAAGAAGATTATGAAAAGTTAAAATCATTGCAGTCTATGATTAATCAACAAGGTTATTGGTTTTCAGACTGTGCTAGTGGATGTGGGATCATACTTAATGAAATTTGTAGAGTATTCTATAGCAAAGTTAATGATTTACATTTAGATATTTACATTTGGAAAAAACAAGATGATTTATTGATATGCGAAGGGGAAAAATTAGCTATATCAGAAGTATTTCCCTTGCAGAAATATAAATTTTATGACCGATACTTATTCGGACCAAATCAAATTAATTCGTTGTTAAATTATTATGGTGCAGATGTCTTAGACTATGGCAAGAAACAATACTGGGGTAGCAAGGGTTTGACCCAAATTTCTTCTGAATTTAAAATCACCAATAAAGCTCCAGCCAAAATTGATTTCAACCAAAATTTTAACGAAAATAATCCCCTAACCATCGATCAATGGGTACAACAAAATATAATGGCATTGCAACTAAGAATGAAATTTAAAGTCAATCATTTATGGTCTGATTCTGTCAAATTAGGACGAAAATTTTTGCCTTTTTCCCTTCGTAATTGCTTCTGGGAGTACATTGGTCACAGGATGTACAGATATATCAGAAATAGGCTCTAATATGACAAAAGAAAATCAGGATTCGAGCATCGCAGTTTTTAAGCGTGAAAGAAAATAAAAAATTTCCTTATTTCAAGCCAACGTGCTTTAGCCGTTGGTAATTCTAAATTATAAATTATAAATTATAAATTCTTTCTCACCTATTTAAAAATAAATCTATTATATATTGGAAACGCAAACGATTAGAAGCAAGACGAGGAAGCAGATACAAAGAAATATGAGTACACAGCAATTCTTCTTTAAAAAAAGCCAACCAAACTTGCCAATCTTTAATTTTTTGCTGTTTTAAATACTGCTTTACCCATGCTAAAAATTTTTTACGTTCTTGAAAACCTTTGTCTTCCTTATTTATATTGAGAAAAACGGAACTTTGAGGGTGCTGTCTATATTTGTACCAACATTTATCAACAACATATATATTAGTATGGAGGCAAAGTTTAACAAAAAAAACTTGATCTTCATTAATCCCCTTAAAAGTATTTTCATAACCTCCTACTTCTTTTACGACACTAAGTCTTAATAAACCAGCATTAATTGCTGCATATTTTTTTGATAAAAAAAGAGAAAAAACTCTCGGAGGCTTAATTAAACTATTAGGTGATGCTGGAGGATAACTAAAATAATCTCTTTTTTCATCTGTATCTTTTCCTGTCCAACCGTACCAACTTTCTAATCCTGCATAAAGCATTCCCACGGTGGGATAATTTTCGAGAATATTAACTTGTTCCTCTAACCTTTGTGGCAAAGAAACATCATCAGCATCTACCAAAGCTAAATATTCCCCTTTGGCATGGGAAATTCCTAGATTTCGAGAAGCACTCATACCCAAATTTTGATGGTTATGATGTTCTAAATAGCTGATATTCTCAGGATATTTATTAACATATTTATGAGCAATATGTGTACTTCCATCATTTGAGCCATCATCTACTAACAATAGCTCAAAATTCTGATAAATTTGACTTAAAATACTCTCAATTGCTTCCTGAAAAAAAGGTAAAGCATTATAAAATATCATCACAACTGAAATCAGCGGTTTTTGTTTTTTAAAAGTCATAATTCATTCAAAACTAACAAATAAATATGCACATTATCATCACTGGAGGATCTGGTTTTATTGGTTCTCACCTTTGTGAATTACTCTTAGAAAAAGGTTATCAAACAACAATAGTTGATAATTTAACCACAGGAAAATTAGGAAATTTACCCCAACATCCTCTTCTAAATTTTATCAACAAAGATATTAATATTTGTCAAGCAAAAGATTTTGAATCGCCCATAGATGCGATCGTTCATTTAGCGGCAAACCCTTCAGTTAATATTTCTTGGCTTAAACCCTTAGAAGTTCATAATAATAATCTCTCTTCAACTTTAGCAGTCATTGAACTGTGTGGAACTTTAGAAATTCCAAAACTTATTTTTGCTAGTTCTGCTGCAGTTTATGGAGACCCAATGAAATTACCGATAGATGAATCACATCCAACTAAACCTCTTTCCCCTTATGGTTTACACAAACTTTGTAGCGAGCAATATATTAATTTATTTGCTGAAAAGTATGATTTTTCTGCTATTAATTTACGTTTTTTTAATGCTTTTGGGGAAAGACAAGAGCCTAATTCGCCATATTCTGGAGTAATTTCTATTTTTGTTAACGCTATGAAGAAAAACTTACCTATTACTATTTTTGGTGATGGAAAACAAACTAGGGATTTTGTTTATGTAAAAGATATTGCTAATGCCATATTTCTAGCTTTAATTAAACCATTAAAGAGAGGAAATTGTTTAACTTGTAATATTGGCAATGGAGGATATATTTATTTAATAGATTTAGTTAATCTTCTCAAAAAATATTTTCCTCAATGGACTGAATCAATCAATTTTCTCCCTGCTAGATTAGGGGATATTATTCACTCTCAAGCTAATATTTCTAAAGCTTCATCTCAATTAGACTATCAACCTAATTACACTACCGAATTAGCTTTATCTCTCTTCCTCGAAAATTAAGTTTTCATTGATAATAATTTATGCAAAAATTGGCGACAATTGATAATATTTTATCCTACTTCAATTCAAACTAAAGTTGATGCTTTTAAAGACGTTCAATTTCAGATCGTAAATATTGCAAAAATTCCCAAAAATCAGCGATACATAAAGATAATCAAAATATATTTCATCAGCTAAGAATCATTTAAGTAGGTAGGTCTAATTAAACGTTAAAAAAATTCTAGGGGCGGGTTTAGCCGAAAGCCTTGATATTTCCGATGTATTCCTAAAAACCCGCCCTAAACTTGTTGGGTTTATTTATGCTCACCTACTTAGACTTTCTGTGGTTCCTTTGACAAAAATTTAGATATATGGCTTAAATGCAAAACAGCTTACTTTTGATATACATTGGTTCTATTATTGGCCATGAATCCTCCAAAAAGTTGTGTTTGAGATAAGATGATATTGGTTAAAAAATCTTAATAACTTTTAACTTATGTTCATATCTTCTCAAGGCTTAATCAAACTCAAAGCATCCCTGAAACAAAGGGTATTTTTTGGGAATGAACCTACACCAGAACTTATAGCGATATTACTTGTGTACTTTGTCCAAGGAATTTTAGGACTAGGACGTTTAGCTGTGAGCTTCTTTCTCAAAGATGAATTGGCCATGAGTCCGGCTGAAGTTTCAGCAATGTTAGGCATTGTCGCCATACCGTGGATGATTAAACCCGTTTTTGGCTTTATTTCTGATGGAGTGCCAATATTAGGCTATCGACGACGACCTTACATAATTTTTTCTGGAATACTGGGGGCATTTTCTTGGGTAGCATTGGCAAACTGGGTAAATACCCCACTAGCAGCAACGGTGGCGATCGCTATTAGTTCTTTATCAGTAGCTATTAGTGATGTAATAGTTGACTCTTTAGTAGTAGAAAGAGTCCAAAAAGAATCTATCAGCACTACAGGTTCCCTACAGTCTTTATGTTGGGCAGTCTCAGCATTAGGAGGGTTAATAACTGCTTATTTCAGTGGTTCTTTACTAGAAAATTTTAGCAATCAAACTGTATTTTTAATTACGGCTACTTTTCCTTTAATTGTTTCTGCTGTAGCCTGGTTAATTGCGGAAGAAAAAGTTACTATTGGCATTAACTTTGACAATGTAAAACAGCAAGTTAAACAGGTAAAAATAGCAATTACAAAAAAATCAATTTTATTACCAACTGCTTTTTTATTCCTTTGGCAAGCCACTCCAAATTCTGAGTCTGCTTTCTTTTTCTTCTCGACAAATGAATTAGGATTTCAACCAGAATTTTTAGGGAGGATAAGATTAGTAACCAGTCTTGCTGCTTTATTTGGTATTTGGCTATTTCAAAGGTTCTTTAAATCTGTTCCTTTTCGGAAAATTTTTGGATGGTCTACAGTTATTTCGGCAATTTTAGGAATGACTACTTTATTATTAGTTACTCATACTAATAGAGCTTTAGGTATCGATGACCATTGGTTTAGTTTAGGAGATAGTTTGGTACTGACGGTAATGGGAGAAATTGCTTTTATGCCAGTCTTAGTTTTAGCTGCTAGACTTTGCCCGCCGGGAGTAGAGGCAACTTTATTTGCTTTATTAATGTCAATTTATAATTTAGCTGGATTTATTTCCCATGAAGGCGGTGCTTTATTAATGCACTGGTTAGAAGTTACAGAAACAAATTTTGATAATTTGTGGTTGTTGATAATTATCAGTAACCTCTCTACTTTATTGCCATTACCTTTACTAAATTGGTTGCCTTCATTTAATGCTCAAACAGAGCCTGAAGAAAATATTAATTCTCTACCAGTATTAGACCCGGAACCCGCAGGTTCTAAAGTTGGCGGACATCATTTAATGCCAGAATATTTGCCAGAAATGATGCCAACTACTGGGGGTAAAAACCGCCAAAATAAAAATAAATTCAAATTTCAAAAGTAGAGAAATAGGAGAAAACAAACATTTGTTAATGTACAGATTAAAAAGCTAGTATCAACTATCAAAACTAATACTACAGACAATTCTCTCTGACTTCCCTGAAAGCTGAAACGATGAAATATAGATAATCAACTTTTGCCTTTTGGCATACTATAATTTCTAGCACTACAAGTGAATCAAAATTCAGTTATGACTAAGGTTTGATGCTTTATTATTGCGTATACCCAAATAGTAATCAATAATTTTTCAGTTTTGAATTTGTAATTAAGTCAGCTCTTTTGTCTAGATTGACAGGTTGGAGTGGTTTGATGGTCTAGTCAGAGATGGCAAATTCAGTTATGACTAAGGTTTGATGCTTTATTATTGCGT
>CAJICP010000766.1_pt1 | contig 10416 bp, 4 predicted proteins | sample 9199641 | NCBI WGS metagenome assembly CAJICP01 (sample SAMEA7708340, study PRJEB35096) | sediment metagenome | biome: marine neritic benthic zone biome [ENVO:01000025]; feature: sediment [ENVO:00002007]; material: shallow marine sediment [ENVO:03000034] sea grass bed [ENVO_01000059] ... | reverse complement strand
GGAGAAGTCAGAGCAGAAATGATGCTGGTCGCTGGTTTTTCTGGCATAGGTAAAACAGCAGTTGTTAACGAAGTTCATAAACCAATTGCCAAGCAACACGGCTATTTTATTAAAGGCAAATTTGACCAATTTAAGCGCAACATTCCCTTCAGTGCATTTGTACAAGCCTTCCGAGATTTAATGGGGCAATTATTAACAGAAAGCGATGGTCAAATCCAACAATGGAAAAGCAAGATATTAGAAGCTGTTGGGGAAAACGGACAAGTAATTATTGAAGTTATTCCAGAATTAGAAAAAATTATTGGTCAACAACAACCAGCACCGGAATTATCAGGCACGGCAGCTCAAAATAGATTTAATTTATTATTCCAGAAATTTACTAAAGTCTTTACCAGCGAAGAACATCCATTAGTGATATTTTTGGATGATTTACAATGGGCAGATTCGGCATCGCTGAAATTAATTGAGTTATTAATGACTCAGACAAAATATCTTTTTTTAATAGGTGCATATCGCGATAACGAAGTTAGTCCAGGACATCCGTTAATATTGACTTTGAATGAAATAGAAAAAATCGGCTCAAGCATTAACACAATTACTTTAGAACCACTGAATCAAATACAAATAAATCAATTAGTAGCTGATACACTTAAATGTACAGAAAAATTAGCTTTACCACTTTCTCAGTTAGTATTTCAAAAAACTCAAGGGAATCCATTTTTTGCTACCCAATTTCTCAAAGCATTACATCAAGATAAACTGATTCAATTTAACTTTGAATTAGGTTGTTGGGAATGTAACATTACACAAGTGACTGAGCAAGCAGTTACAGATGATGTTGTTGAATTCATGGCGATGCAATTACAAAAATTGCCAAAGTTAACACAAGAGGTTTTAAAATTAGCTGCTTGTATTGGCAACCAATTTGATTTAGCCACTTTAGCAATTGTTTGGGAAAAATCGGAAATAGAAACGGCTGCTGATTTGTGGAAAGCTTTACAAGAAGGATTGATTTTGCCCACTGGTGATGTTTATAAATTTTATATCGGGCAAGAAAATCAAACAGTTACTCAAGAAATTTCCCAGACCGTTAGATATAAATTTCTGCACGACAGAGTACAACAAGCTGCTTATTCCTTGATTCCGGAAGCTCAAAAGCAATTAACACACTGGACAATTGGTCAATTGTTATTGCAATCATTATCTCAACAGGAGCAACAAGAACGAATTTTTGACCTATTAAACCAACTGAATTTGGGCAAAGATGTAATTTCTACCCAGGCAGAAAAACAAAAGCTAGCTCAGTTAAACCTGCTAGCAGGAAAAAAGGCGAAACTCTCTGCTGCTTATCAAGCGGCTCAAAACTATTGTGTTACTGGCATTAATTTATTACCTGCAAAAGCTTGGCAAACTGACTATGAATTAATCTACAATTTGCACCGTTATGCCTCAGAAGTAGCTTATCTGTGTGGTGATTTTGACCAAGCTGAAGCCCTCTATGCTGAAACACTCAACCATGCTGAAACGCCCTTAGATAAAGCGGTAATTTATCGGGTACAGATGACTCAATATCACCTTCAGGGGCGTAACACTGAAGCGATCGCCATTCAACGCCAAAGTTTACAATTACTTGGCTGGGAAATGCCTGTAGACCAAGAAATGATAGAAGCTAGTTTAAATGGAGAAATTGCCAAAGTTAACAAATTTTTAGAGCAGCAAACTGTTGAATCAATTCTTGATTTTCCTAAGATGGAAGATTCCACTATTGCGGAAATGCTGCGAATTTTACAAATTCTCTTCTATACTGCATGGCTTGCTGGTCAACCAAGTTTAGCACTTCTAGCACTCGCCAAGATGACCACTTTATCTTTACAATATGGTAATAGTGATATGTCTCCCTTTGGCTATGTCGGCTATGGGATGATCGTAATTATTGTGTTAAAAGCCTATACTGTGGCTCATCGCTTTGGGGAAATGGCGGTGCAACTTTGCGAAAAGTTTGATAATGCTGATGTGCGGGGAATGACTAATTTTCTGTTTGCTGCTGATGTACATAGCTGGAGTCGCCCAATTCGACAGGCTGATAATTACTACGAAAATGCCTACAAGTATGGGATGGAAGCCGGAAACTGGCTAACAGTTAGCTTTATGATGATGCTGAGTGGCTCCGATCGCCTCACCTATGGTAAAAATCTGGATGAACTATATGCAATTACTCAAACTCATGCAGATTTTCTTCGTCACATCAAAAGTTACGATAATCTAGATAACTTTAATGCTGGTGTAATTCAACCAATTCGCAATCTTCTTGGTTTGACAAAAACGCCCTTCACCTTTGATGATGACAGTTTTTGTGAGGCACAGTATTTGCAAAAATATGAGAACTCTCCCTATCACTTGGCTTGGTTATATTCAGTCAAAATTCGCCACGCTTATTTATTTGACCAAAAAGCCGCATATTCTAATTTAATTCCTAAACTGAGCATCATTGAAAACACTATTGCCACTCATGCAAAAGTTCCTTCTAGCGTTTTTTATGTGGCATTAATGCATCTGGAGCTAGCTGAAATAGAAAGTGAAAAGCGTCAATTTCATTTACAAGCACTCATTCCTCTAGAAGAAAAATTAAATAATTGGAAAACTGCTTGTGCTGAAAATATTCTTCATAAGTTTCTATTAATACAAGCAGAAAAGGCACGGCTAAACGGACAAAAAACAGAAGCAATTGATTTATATGAACAAGCCATAGCTGCAGCCCAAGCTAATAATTATGGCTATGAAGAAGCTCTCGCTAACGAGCTAGCTGCTAAGTTTTATCTCAACTGGGGGAAAGAAAAAGTTGCCCAAGTATATATGCAAGAAGCATATTATTGTTATGCCCGCTGGGGAGCAAAAGCTAAAACTGATGAGCTAGAAAAACGTTACGCTCAACTACTCCAACCCATCCTGCAACAACAACGCCTCCAGCTCAACCCAACAGAAACTATTGGTTTGGGTGAGAAGTTGTCATCCACTTATAGCAATAGCACTAGCAGCATTAATATTTCCAATGTTCTGGATTTTACCTCTGTACTGAAAGCTGCTCAAGCTCTTTCCTCTTCTCTGGAATTAGACCAACTCATTGTCAATTTAACTCGTATTATCCTCGAAAATTCTGGTGCAAAAAAAGTTGTGCTGATGCTGCCTCAAGATAATACTTGGCAAGTCAAAGCAATTTCTTTAGTTTCTCAACAGGAAATACAAACAACCCTCACTCCACAATTATTAGATAATTCTCCAGATATTCCCATCAAAATTATTCATTACGTTAAGAACACTAAACAAACAGTTCTCATCAATAATTTTCAAACAAATATTCCTGGTTTAATTGGGGAATATATGCTCCAACATCAACCCCAGAGTGTGCTTTCTATTCCTATAATTAATCAGGGAAAATTACTAGGGATTTTATACTTAGAAAATGACTTAACTCCAGGGGTATTTACATCTGAACGTTTGCAAGTAATTAACTTACTTTCTACTCAAGCAGCAATATCTTTAGAAAATTCTCAACTCTACGCTCAACAGCAAGAAAAAAACCGAAAAATTGCTCAAAAAGAAGAAGAATATCGCAGTATCTTTGAAAGTGTTAATGATGGGTTATCAATTTGCGATTTAGAAACAGGAAAATTAGTGGCAGCTAATCCAACTATTTATCAGATTCATGGTTATAATCAAGAAGAATGGTTCCAGGCAACACCAGCAGATTTTATACACCCAGATTATATTTATCTCTTCAGTGACTATTTAACAACCTTAAGAGCAGGCCAAGAATTTTATACTCAGGTAGTTTGTAAACGTAAGGATGGTAGTTTTTTTGATGCTGAAGTCAGAGCAGTACCTTTTATTTATAAAGGTAAATTGCATGGATTAACAATTGTACGAGATATTACCAAACAACAAGTCGCATTGCGAGAACGTCAAAAAGCTCAAGCAGCAGTAGTTAAAAAATCCCAAGAATTAGAAACAGCTCTACAAGATTTACAACAAGCTCAATTACAGATGATCCAAAGTGAAAAAATGTCTGCACTGGGTAATTTAGTGGCAGGAGTTGGCCATGAAATGAATAATCCTTTAGGCTTTATTTCTGCTAGTCTCGAACAAGTTAAACCTACTATTGCAGATATTATTGAACATTTACAACTATATCAAGAAAGTCTGACCAATCCAAGTGATGAAATTATTGACCATGCTGAAGAAATAGATTTAGATTATAGTTTAGAAGACTTACCTAAAATAATTGATTCGATGACTATAGCCTGCGAGAGACTAAAAAATATTAGCACTTCTCTGCGCACTTTTTCTCGTGCTGATAAAAATTATAAAGTGCCGTTTAATATCCATGAAGGCATTGATAGTACAACTTTAATTCTCAAACATCGCCTCAAGGCTAACGAAAAACGTCCTACTATTTCGGTTGTCACAAACTATGGAAAATTACCAAAAATTGATTGTTTTCCCGGTCAATTAAATCAGGTATTTATGAATATTATTGCTAATGCTATTGATGCGTTGGATGAATCAAATGCAGGTTTAAGTTTTGCAGAAATTGAGGCTAATCCTAACCTAATTACAATTACAACTTCAGTAGAAAATGAAAGAGTAAAAATTTCTATTTCAGATAATGGTCAGGGGATGAATGAAAAAGTGAAAGCTCAGATATTTGACCACTTATTTACAACAAAAGATGTGGGAAAAGGAACAGGATTAGGGTTAGCGATCGCTCGTCAAATTATAGTTGAAAAACATGGAGGTTCGATTCATGTTAATTCTAAACTTGGAGCAGGAACTGAATTTATCATCACCTTACCCACGAAAGAAAACGGAAAAACTTAACTTTTAAAAAAATCACTTTCGCCTATGATTGATGGTAGCATCAAAAGTTTCTCTCAACAGCCAATTAAAAATAAAAAAGCTGTTATACATAATAATTGCTCTGAGAGGCGATCGCTACTTTTTAATAACCAAAAATTATCAATATATCTGCTCCTTTTTTCTCAATAAATTTAATTTCTTTCTCCTGCAAAATCTGAGGATAACGTCCCACACTTGCGGGTGATATTCCTCGATCATAAAGTTCTGAATACCAAGGTTTTTCCGCATCACTTAACTGAGTATAATTAATTTGATTATGCTGCCATTTCTCATCTCTAATAGAACTACCCAAATTTAAACTTGTAAAATCTTGAAGTTGCTGAATAGCTACAGTGAGATTAAGTACCAAATGTTCATATTTGATATAACCAACCTTAGTTTGAAAGCTTGCTAATTTAGTATTCCATGAACCTGCATAAGCACGACAATAAAATTCTAAAAATTCTGATAAATTTCGCTCTGTAAACATCGATGTTAAATTTCTAGTTTCACCCTGTTTCGCCATTTTATTACCTACATCAATTAAGGAAGCAATAGTATCCCGTGGGTCTCTAATAATCAATAAAAATTTTACATCTTCGACCAATTCATAAATATCTGGAAATAATTCTGCTATTAGGGGATATTTAAGGACAATATGAGTTGCTGAAGCATAACGTTTGCTAATATGCTCTAAAAATTTATTGACTAATTCAGCACTAAAATTTCGTAGTTCAGGTAAATCAGAAAAATAATATTTGCTCTGGCTTTGAAAATCAATTTTACCTGTACTATAGGCATTAATTAAATGATATAGATAGCCTACTTCAGCAATTAATGGATTAACTGTGGCATCGGAGCAAATAATATTTTGTAATAAAGTATTCCAGAGCGAGGGCATCCACCAATAAAAAAGTACGTCATGTTCAGAAAAGAAAAAAGTGAAAATTACTTTTATACATTGTAAAATCTGGTATAAGCTATTGTTCTAGCAAGTTTTGTAACATTCTTTTTTCGGTGGTGGTGCATTGTAATGGTGGTCTATAAACCCCGTCCTTAAGGACGGAGTCTTATCAGCAAAAGTGCTGTAAGTTAAAGCAAAGAAAGTCCCTCGCTAATTGCTATATTAATGATTGAATTAATTTTTCTGCTAATTTAATTGCTTCAACTTTAGTGGAAATTTTGTCTTCAGCTCGTGCTATTTGAATTTCTGTTAATAGTTGACCAATTATAGGACTTTTGGGTAATTTTAGGGCTGTAATTAAATCATTTCCATTCAACAAAGGAGTGGGATGAGCAACTGGGTCTTCAGAATTAATATAACGTTTAACTAAACAATTAATTTCCTCTATAGATATTCCTTTTGCTACTGCTGCAACTACTAAGGCTGGAAAGTTTTTTCCTATTTCTTGAAATAAAAAATATTGTTGTCTGACAGACATCTGATAAATTTCTATTTCTGATAGTTTAGCTAAACCTTTAATAACTGAAATTGTACTTCTAATTTCTGCATTACTATATTTCAACCGCATCAACTCAACTTCCGCTTTTTCTGGCTCAGAATTAACTAATATTGCTAATTTAGCGATCGCCACCAAAGAAGTTTTGACTGTATCCCGTACTCCAGTTGCCAACTCAACTCCTAACTGCGACCAATTTTTTCCTAACTTTTCTGCTGCTATTTCTACCTGTTTTAATATTTCCCAATTTTCTGCTGCCGTGGGAAAATAATCTGAAAGTAAACCATCTTTCCAAGCTTTCTCTATCCAAACCATTCCTTGGGGATGACTCAATAAATAACCTAATTCTGTCCGTACTCTTTCTGCTGCAACTTGGGTAAGCAAAGGTGCAAATTCTCGAATAGCTGCTTGAGTTTCTGGTGAAATAACAAAATCTAACTGTGCTGCCTGGCGATATGCTCGTAATAGTCGGAGGGGGTCATCTCTGAGATTGGCAGATTTAACCATTCTAATCATACCATCTTGTAAATCCTTCAGACCATTAAATAAATCTATCAATTGATCGGTAAAAGGATTATAAGCTATGGCATTCACTGTAAAATCCCGTCGCCATAAATCTTCTTCTAGACTATTACCTTCAACCTCAGCAAAATCAACTGTAATTCCTTTAAATACCACCCTAGCAATTTTTCGCTCCGCATCTAACACCACAAACCCAGCTTGATATTCCTGGGCAATATTTCGAGCAATATTAACTCCTTGCTCAAGGATAATAAAATCTAAATCCAAATATTCAGTCTTCCGTTTCAGCAAAGCATCTCGCACCGAGCCACCCACTAAATAAACAGGTTGGGGCAGCATTATTGGGTCAAATGGCCAAGTTTCGGGAGATATAGCAGACAGGGAATTTATCGACATGGCCAGAAAAATCAAGTGAACATCTAATGTCGAGTAGGCAAATCTCAAAAGGTTGACCATAAGTATAGAGGAATCACCATTTGCCCACCGGTGAAACTTTAATCTTTTAGCCATAAGATATTTTTTCTGAGTAGGAAGTCATTTTAATTTAGGTTAGAATATAAAGTTATTAAATCATGATAGATCCTAAATTATTGCATCGGTAAAATTAGAGTTAAGCATCAACGAGGTACTGACAAATGTGTATTTGTATTAACTGCCATTATGTAGATCGCTGTGTCACCTATCATGCTGTAGAAACCCAGCACGAACAACTTCATTTAACAGAAAATCCAGATTTTGACCCAGTTGAACCTACTATTAATGTTAATATCCGCCCTAGACAAGATGAAATTGAGATGGAGTGGGATGTGGTCGGTTGTGAAAGTTTTAAAGAAGAAATGGGCAAATGGGCGAAATTAAGGCCAGGTGAACTTATCCCTACCTAAATTAAATCTAACCTTTTATTCCCTCTTCTTTTTAGATAGAGGGGGAGCAGGGAGGTGTGAGAAAGGGAGAGGATGTATTTAAGTTTCTGCTCTACTTCCCTAATCTTCTCGACTTCTATCAGAAAGAAGAGTTGTCTTGATTTACTCTATGTTTATGACTGAAAAAACATCCTCTATCCAAATAAAATAAATCATAAAAATCTTTGGTAGTGATAAACAAGTAATGATTTTTGTCACTTACCTTCTGAGAATGAAAGGGATGTAACAACCAATATCCTTACATCTTTAAGACTACCAAATCTTTATCTATAATCTGAATTTATTCTAATGACTTACTGCTTTAATCCTACCTGCAAAAATCCGCAAAATTCTCCCAAGGCTGAATTTTGCCAGAGTTGCAACTCACCATTGTTACTAATTCCTCCACTAAATCAGAATACAGACACGGAGACTTGGGCAGATGGAAATGGAGAAATAGAAACAAAGCAAATTATTCCGTCAATAGATAATAATTTGACAATAACTAACCAGTCTCGCTACCGCATCCTTAAACTTATTGGATCTGGTGGTTTTGGTAGAACTTTTTTGGCGGTTGATGAAGCAACTTCTCTTCAAAAAGTTTGTGTAATTAAACAGTTTTTCCCCCAGAATGTAAATTACTACCAAAATTATCCTCAATCTTCAGAAACAACTTCCGGTAGTGGGGATATTCAGGTAAAGAAAACGACTCAAAAAGCTTCTGAATTATTTCAGCAAGAAGCACAACAGTTAAAAACTCTAGGTAGTCATCCTCAAATTCCCCAACTGTTGACAAATTTTCAGCAAGACGAACAACAATATCTCGTTCAAGAATACATTGAAGGCAAAAACCTTGCTCAAGAATTGGCAGAAAAAGGTGTCTTTACTGAAACTAAAATTAGGGCACTATTAAATGATTTATTGCCAGTGCTAAAGTTTGTGCATAAGTCTAAAGTTATTCACCGAGATATTAAGCCAGAAAATATTATTCGTCGTACTACGGGTAAACTGGTTTTGGTCGATTTTGGTGCCGCTAAGTTAGTTGAGAAAAAGGGTTTGCCTCAAACTGCTACTATTATTGGTAGTGCTGCTTATACCGCTCCAGAACAACTTATGGGTAAGGCTGTTTTTGCCAGCGATCTTTATAGTTTGGGTGTTACTTGTATTCATCTTTTGACTCAAGTTTCACCTTTTGATTTGTTTGATAGTAGAAATAGTAAGTGGGTGTGGCGAGATTATTTAAAAATGCCTGTTAGTAAAGAACTCGGTCTAATTTTAGACAAGATGTTGGAAAGTGCTACAAATCGGCGTTATCATTCTGCTACTGCTATTATTAGACATCTTAACCCTCAGTCTAATTATATGGAGACTGTTTATTTTTCGGCCTCTTCAGCAGTTCCGAAAAAGTTAACTGAGCAAGCAGAAATTAGACAGGAGTTACAGGAAGTTTTGGCTGCTGAGTCGGTAAAAGTTCAGGTGAGTCGTGTTAAGAAAACTTTGACTATTGTGATTAGTAGAAATCCAGAAAAACTGATTAATTATTCTCACATTTTAAAGATAATTTCTGCTAAGTTGACTGATTTAAGGTTGCCAAATATAGATCGGGTTAAATTGTTGGGCAAGGCTCAGGGTAAGACTGTGCCAGAGTGGCAACAAATATTGAGAATTAATCATCAAGCTAGGTGGAAAAATAAAATTGTGAGACTGCAAAAAACAGAGCATTTTGTGAAGCTCTCACAGTTAGGAACTCAGAGTTTTTGGTTAGCTAGATTTAGGGAAAGAGAATTTTGGTTAGATGCTTTGATGTTTGCTTTGGCTTGGTTTATTTTTGGTTATCGGATAATTATTTGGCATCCGATAATGGCTGTGATAATTGCATCGGCTTTTATTGCAGTTAAGCGTCAGACTGGGAAACAGAATAAATTGGCGACTAATAATTTGTTTGCTACTGTAGCAACAGTATTTTTAATTATGGGTTTACTAGGGGAAAAATTTTGGATTTCTGATATTTTTGGGTTACTTTTAGGTTGCTTATTTGTAGCTCTGCCTATATTTTATGTTATAGAGGAAATATAATTATTTGAATTATTTGGAGGAATATATATTTACAAATTACTTAAATTTTTCTGATAATATCACTACTTTTACACCACTACCAATTATTTTTATGGATGCAAAGGAAATAGATAGAGTAGGTTATGTTATGAATTAAAGGAAGGAAGAAGTAAAAGTTGATTTTAGTCAAATAAAGTTAATCAGCCTTCTCCTTTTTTCCCTCTTCCTTCGAGTTATACCCTTTCTCTCTAAAGGTCGCGACTACAGAAGAGGCAACGTGGTGACTGACGTGGGGTCAAAAAAGTTAGTCAACCTTCTTCTTTTTTCCTTCTTCCCTTTTCCTGCAAAAAAATGACAAATACAGAGAAAAAATACGGTTTAGGAATTCATACAAGCAGTCCGGAGTTAGGTGTAGCTCTTAGTAATTTTGCTGAGGATATTCGCTGGCAAACTTGGAATTTAGGGCGAGATTTATCGACTAATTTGCATCAGAAATTGCAGGAGTTTATGCCTCCTCAAACTTGGCAAGATTTAAGCTTTATTGCTGTTGCTAAAGGGCCGGGAAGTTTCACTGGTACTCGTAT
>CAJICP010000275.1_pt1 | contig 10468 bp, 7 predicted proteins | sample 9199641 | NCBI WGS metagenome assembly CAJICP01 (sample SAMEA7708340, study PRJEB35096) | sediment metagenome | biome: marine neritic benthic zone biome [ENVO:01000025]; feature: sediment [ENVO:00002007]; material: shallow marine sediment [ENVO:03000034] sea grass bed [ENVO_01000059] ... | reverse complement strand
GAAATTGAAGTAGAGAAAAATTCGGAAGTAGGAATTTCAGAAGAGTCAGGAAAAATTCATTCTGAACTAGAGAAAAATTCAGAAGTAGGAATTTCACAAGAGTCAGGAAAAGTCAATTCCGAACTAGGTAATAAATTTCCAGAAGTCGGTGAAATTGAAGTAGAGAAAAATTCAGAAGTAGGAATTTCAGAAGAGTCAGGAAAAATTCATTCTGAACTAGAGAAAAATTCAGAAGTAGGAGTTTTAGAAGAGTCAGGAAAAATCTCTTCCGAACTAGGTAATAAATTTCCAGAAGTCGGTGAAATTGAAGTAGAGAAAAATTCAGAAGTAGCAATTTCAGAAGAGTCAGAAAAAATCCCTTCTGAACTAGGCAATAAAATTCCAGAAACAGGCAAAAGTAAAGTAGAGAAAAATTCAGAAGTAGGAGTTTTCGTAAAGTCAGAAAAAGTCAGTTCAGAACTAGAGAATAAATATAAATCTGACTATTGTTTTACTGGCAGCTTCTGGAAATATCCGCGAGATATTATGAGTTTGTTAGAACCAGATAATTTACCGTTTGACTTTGCTTTGTATGGATATAATTGGGAAAAATTTGATAAGTTTAAAAAGTATAATCGCGGACCCTTGCCTTATACGGATATGCCGCAAGTTTATGCTTCCACAAAAATAGTAATTGATGATGCAAATTCAGTCACAAAACAATGGGGTTCGACAAATTCGCGGGTGTTTGATGCTATTCTGTCTGGTGCATTAGTTATTACAAATGGAGAATTAGGAAATCAAGAATCTTTTAATGGATTATTGCCTACTTATAATTCCCGCGAATCGTTGGAAAATTTATTACAGAAGTATCTAACAAATGAAGAATTAAGATTAGCCAAGGTGGCAGAGCTACAGAAAATCGTCAAGGAAAAACATACTTACAAACATCGCGCCAATACTGTATTTTCTGCTTTGCGGGAAAAAATGAGTAATACTTTTCGCATTGGGATAAAAATAGGAGTTCCTGACTGGAAACAGGCGCAAGAATGGAAAGACTATCATTATGCCTTGGCAATGAAACGGCAGTTTGAAATGTTAGGTCATTCCGTCAGAATTGATATTTTGCCAGAGTGGGAAACGCCGAAAAGTTTTGGAGATGATGTGGCAATCGTAATCAGAGGTTTGAGTCGTTATCAACCCAAGTCTTATCATATTAATTTGATGTGGAATATTAGTCATCCAGATAAAATTTCCCTAGAAGAATATGAAGAATATGACAAAGTATTTGTGGCATCCTATTCCTATGCAGAGGAGTTACAAAAAAAGGTAAAAGTTCCGGTACAAACTTTACTCCAATGTACCGACCCAAATTTGTTTTATCCTGACGATAAAGGTTCTGAAAAAGTAGGAGAAATATTATTTATTGGAAACTCTCGGAAAGTTTATCGCCAGATAGTAAAAGATGCGGTGGAAAGTGGTTTAAAAGTAGATGTTTATGGTACAAACTGGGATAATTTATTGCCTAGTGGTTATTTAAAAGGAGAATATATTCCCAATGAAATTTTACGACATTATTATAGTAAGTGTGGTGTGTTGTTAAATGACCATTGGGATACGATGCGAAAAAAGGGATTTATTTCCTATCGTTTATTTGATGCTGCTGCTTGCGGAGCAACAATTGTTTCTGACAAAATTGCAGGTTTAGAAGCGGTGTTTGGAGATAAGATTTTTACTTATAATTCTGGGGAAGATTTGTCAAAAGTAGTGGGAGATTCTTTAAAGCAAAAGAGTGAAAATATTGGGGAAAGATTAGAGTTATCAAAATATGTGCGAGAGAATCATAGTTTTGAGAAAAGAGTCGGGGAGATATTAGGAACTATTGAGAAGTTAAATGAAGAAAAAATGCTGGGAAAGCTGATGGAATCAGTTCGATATCTATAGATAAGATATAATTAATCTTGAGTAAATTAGTAAAAAATAGCTAAAAATATGACTATGCACGATAACACAAATGGGAATGATTTATTAAGGTATTTTGAAAATAATCCCGGTCGATTGATCCACAAGTGGATGCATTACTTTGAAATCTACGAGCGCCATTTATCTCGATTTAGAAACCAGGAGGTTCATGTAGTAGAAATAGGAGTGAGTCAGGGTGGTTCTCTACAAATGTGGAAGAGCTATTTTGGCGATAATGCCTACATATATGGAGTAGATATAAAGAAGCGATGTAAACAATTAGAAGAAGAAAAAATCAAAATAATTATTGGCAATCAAGAAAATCGAAATTTCCTCCAACGGATGAAAAATCTATGTCCTCGAATTGATATTTTAATAGATGATGGAGGCCATCGGATGTTGCAGCAGATTAATACGTTTGAGGAACTATTTCCTGATATATCTGAAAACGGAGTTTACATTTGCGAAGATTTGCATACTAGCTATTGGGCTAATTATGGCGGAGGTTATAGAAATCCCAATAGTTTTATTGAATATAGCAAAACTCTAATTGACAAATTAAATGCCTGGCATAGTAAAGACGCAGAAAGTTTTCAGGTAACAGATTTCACTCGTTCTGCTTATTCAATACATTATTACGATAGTGTTCTGGTAATAGAAAAACGTAAAATGGAAAAGCCTTTTTCTAGAAAGACAGGTAAAAGGTCATTTGGGAAGTAGATATCAGTATTAGGGTGGGACAAATCTGGACACCCTAACTTTTTCTGTGGGATGTGGGATGTGGACTGTGTAGTTTCAGGAAACAGGAGTTTGAGGTTGGTCTGGTGACAATTCCAGTTTTACTTGTAGTGGCTCCAGAAGTTGGTTTAATCCCATTACTATCTGATTTATTTGAGATTTCGTTTGTGCTAACTTTTCTTGTGTCAAGTGGGAACTAAGTGGTTTATTTTGTTCTAAATCTTTCTGCTTGTGCTGTAATTGTAATTGTACCAATACTCCCATTGTCTGTTCTAGTTGTGACTTATACTGCTCCAACAACTCCTCAGCTTCCCGCAACTGAGACTTAGTTTCCTCGAACTCCTTGTGTACTTCCAACTCAGACCCCGACTGCTTCTGTGCTAACTCTGCCTTAAGCTGCTCCAACTCCTCCTGCTTCTGCTGCAATTTCCCTTGCGACTCCTCCAACGTCGCCATCGTCTGCTCCATCTGAGACTCATATTCTTCCAATACCTCCATCGTCTCACTTAACTGCGACTGTGACTGCTCCAATAACTGCTCAGTCTCCTGCAACTTGGACTTCGTTTCTGCCAACTCCTGCTTAACTTCCCCATCTGACTCCGACTGCTGTAGCTCCCCCTTTTCCTTAAGCTGATGTAACTCAAAGTGGGTTTGCTCCAACTCCCCCAATACCTCATCTAACTGAGATTGCGTCCGCTCCAACTCTTCCCTCACATCATGTAACTCGGACTTGGTTTTATCCAACTCTTGCTGCATATTTTGCCACTTAGTCTGAGCTGCTTCTAATTCTTTTTCTATTGCTGCTGTCATTAATCTACTTCCTTTTAATTATTGATACAAACTTAATTACAATTTAGTCAATAAAATCACATTTTCCTACTAGACTTTATCCTACACCCACTTGTGCCAAATCCTCCTCAATTGTTTTCCAAAAAGTCAGCAAACTATCTAAATCAGCCCTAATATCCTCCAACTGAATAGGGGGACTTATTCTCTTCTCTGAACATAATTTTTTTTGATTCTACAGATAAAGATTTTAACTTATATACCACCCTCCCAATTACAATTTTACTTTCATCCGTCAAAACAACTTGTAACAATAACTCTTCCATTTCTGGCAACTCGAATCAATCCACCCTTGCGACAAAACCAATATTTTTTGCTTCCGGAACATCTAGATAAAACTTACCCAAATCTGGACGAGGTTCATGGACAGAAATTTTCCGTAAAATTCTTTCACCATTAACCACTTCCACTCTCACTACAGGAGATTTTTTACCTATTATCCAACCCAAAATTTCTATTGCTGAACCATTAATTTTATTTCCATGTTTAGGTTTTTCAATAGCATAACCAAATCATAATTCAGAGTCACCAAGTTCTACACGAACTACATTTGTATTTTCACTCATTTTTCTATTTTTTCCTCTAATTTACTTTGATTATACCCGTCCTATACCCATTTATTTATCACTACTTACTAAAAATTTATACTGAATTTTCATTGTCTGCTTCATCAACTTTTGCCATTCTTCAGAACTTGTTAGTTTCTCACTATCAAACTCTATGCCTTTTGTCTGAGATAAATTAGCAAAACTATCTAACCAATCTATTACTGTTTCTGTCCGAGAAATTTCGGCATATTTCAAAGACTTCTGAAGGCGTTCTTGCATCTCAGCTAAATTATCGTTTTGATAAGCAGACCATGCTTCCCAAACTAACAGTTGATATTCTGTTTTTCCCTCTGATTTTGAATTTATCAGAATATCTTGCTGACTTTGTGATTTCTCTAATTCTGACAGTTGTATTTGTTGTATATTTTCCTGCTCTTCATCAGTTTGATGTAGCTGAGTTTTAAACTCTGTTAATAATACTTTTGTTTGCTGTAATTGAGAGTGGGATTTTTGCATTAATTTTTCTGTCTGCTGAAGTTGTGAGTTAGACTCTACTAATTCTGTTTGAAGTTCTTGTATTTGTAGTTGCGCTCGCTTCAATTCTTGTTTAGTTTTATGTAACTCAGATTTAGATATTTCCCACTCCTTGCGAATTTGCAGTTGAGAGTTATTTTCTTGTAATACTGCCTCGGTTGCTGTTTCCTGAAGTCTATATATAGATTGTTCTAATTCTTCTTGAGTTTGATGAAGTTGTGACTGATATTGTACTAATTCACCTTGAGTTTGATTTAGTTTAGATTTTGCCTGTAGAAGTTCTTTTTCTGTAGCTTGAGATTTTTGTAATTTACTTTCTGTCTGCTGTAGTTCTGACTGGCATTGTGTTAGTTCATTTTGAGTTTGATTTAGCTGAGTTTTAGCTGTTGCTAGTTCATTTTTTGTTTGGTTAAATTTAGTTTGAATATCTTGATTTTTTTTCAGTTGAGACTCACTTTTTTCTAATACTTTTTCTGTGCTTTGGAGTTGTTTTTGAGATTCTAATAATGTTGTTTCTGTGGCATCGAGTTTAGTAACATATTTTTCTAACTCATCCCGTGTTTGTGTTAACTGAGAATTGCTTTGTGTTAGTTCTAACTGACTTTGTTGATATTGAGTTTTATATTTTTCTAGTTCTGCTTGTAGGATTTTATTGTGATTTTCTACCGTAGATAAATTCATCCAGTCTTGAAAAGCCCAAATTCTATAGGGAGATGATTTAATCAATTTCTGCCAGGAAAAATCTGGTATTTCATCTTCTGGCTTCCATGCTCTTGCTTCTAATTCCTGATACATTTCTGTAGCTTCAGGAAAGTAATAATCAACTATTGTAGGTCTATGACTTGTTGCTGATGCACCACTATTAAATAATGATGAATCGTAGATATTACCAGTCGAATAATTAAAGTTTGTCTGAAATTTTTGATTAATTACTTCAATAAATGCTTCTTGGTTATTAATTACTGTTTGAATATTTGTCAACAGGCAACGATTAGCAGCATGATTATAAAAATTAATAATTTTTTGATTGTAGTGTAACCATGATTTTACTGCTAATTCTGGTTGACTTTGAAATATTTTATCTTGGCGACGATAAAGAGAATCAACTACTTCCCAAGGAGAACGATAAATTAATATAAATTTGGCATTTGGTAGCAGGTCTGCCCAAAAATCTAGGAACAAAGTTGTGCGGGGTTCTTTCCATCCCCAATTCCCACTTATTGAGTTTTTCGCGATAATTTCTTTGGCTTTTTCTTGAAAGTTTTCTTCTATATCTATTTTGTCTTGTAAAGTCCAGCCATCCCCATCTATACCTTGTGATTGTAATACTTGTTTATGAAATTCATAGAAGTCTAAATTTTCAAAATATCCTTGAGGATTATGCTTTGTTCCCTCCATTAATTTCCGACCGATATGCAAACCTCCACTTTGGAGGAGAGAAGCTATTAAGGAACTTCCGGAACGGTGCATACTGGTAATGATTAGAGTTGATTTTTCTGTTTTTTGCATCATGTAGATTTTGATTATGTATTATTGATATTAGTATATAATTTTTCCCGTTGTTCAAATAATTAATTTTGAGTATAACTTGCTCAGAAATTAATTTCCTAGCTAATAACTAACTTCCTGTGCAAGAGGAGCTAACTTAACTCGGTCTAATATTCGATCCGATTTCTGAGATAATAGTAACTATTTTCTCCCCAGTTTACAGTTTAGGCAAAGCTAGCACTGCTATTAATTTTTTATTTTCTTACCATTATTCATAGACATTTGTCAATCATTCTTAATTTCTATATAGCAATTCTCATACTGGTGAGATACAAAATTCGTTTGTTTTAGGGAACAGCTTAACTGGGAACAGAAAAGAATAAAAACAAGTGTACCTCACAAAGGGTGAGAAACGCTATATTAATTTTTCGCTAATGACCATTTATCCATTTATGCCTGAATTTATAGTTAGCCGAGACTCAAATAATTGTAATTGTAGTCTGGTTTTAATCTTTCTGATTGTATCATCTCGCCGATCGATTCATAAATTATCATTAGTTAAAGACTTATTACTGATAATCAAACTATTCCCTCATCAAAACTCATGCTTTTTATAGGGTTTTGAACCATAGACATCTACGAAAAAACCTGGTTTCTGGGTTCTAATTTTCCCCAGTGATAAAATAGTTCAGATCAGCTTTTATCAGTGGGGAATTGTTTGGGAACTTTTTGCTGATATTTTTGATTTTGAGCGATGATTTAGAGTTCTCATTTCGCCAATAAATAAATTTCGCCACAAATAACTAAAGTAGGGGCTTGGTCTCCCAGCCCCTAAAGTGGACTAAGAACATTAAAATTGTCTCCGAAAATGAAATAGCCCTGCTTTTTCAAGTGGATCGAGAAAGAACTCTCAATCAGGGAGTTTTTAACTTTTGCCAATAGTCTACTCTTGATTTATAAAATAGTGTAACAATACTATCCTTAAAAAGTATTATCTGATGAGTAAGGGGATACTTGGCGATAATTACGTCTCCATTTACTCACAACTTTTTCTCGGTAAAGCCTTTGATTTCCTCTTCTATTTCTATGATTTCTATGATTTCTATGAATAAATTCACGATCGTTCACAAAATAGCCCATGCGAGAATTGATAAAACCATTATAGGCAACTTCTACAGGAAAATTTCGCCAACCAGAATTGTCTCTATTTTTACGTTCAAACCAAACTAATTTATTACTATTTTCAGATCGACAAATGTGGATAATTCGATTCTCTGTTCGGAAAAATGCTTCCTGAAATAAATTACGATTTATACCTTCGCAACCCCTATTCTTCTTAGCAACAGGAGGCTGGTTATAATAATCATTATAAGGTTCAGGTTGCGATCTGTTATAACGACCAGAACGATTTTCATATTGACCATGTTTGAGATAATGTTCGTAACCAGACTTAAATTCTCCACGCCTTATTGCATCTACAACATCAGGGTTTTGACGTAGATATCTTTGTTCATTGAATGTCCTGAAAGCACCAGGGCGATTTTCATATTGCCCATATCTTGTATAATGTTCGTAACCAGACCTAAACTTCCTTTGACCTACTAACTCTGCCACATCAGGATTTTGACGTAGATATCCTTGTTCGTCAAATTCTCTAGTGTAGTTTTCCGCAAGTGCTAGGGGAGTGCTACAAATAGTTAGGGCCACTGCGGCGATCGCTACTATATTTGTTTTAATATTGTTAATATTGAGCATTTGTTAATACCTCAAAAATAATTGTTCTTAATTATCAAGATATCCTGTTAAACTTAGAGACTGTAGAGAATTTTAGGTAGTTAACAATTTTCTTTTATGATTTGAGCCAAAAATTCCTCAGAGGCAGATTTGATCGGACTTGTATCTATTTTTTTCTTAACCCATAACTCCTGCCTAACTGCCTTAAAATCCTGAAAGGTTTCCTATCTGCGTGAAGAACCATAAAATCCTATTCTTATTTAATTGTCCTTTAAGTGATATAGCCACAGAAAACTATAACTCAAATAGTATCAGTGCCAATTTGTGAACTGTCTATTTTTAGGATAATCCTGCTTTCCGGTATTAACAGTAAAAGGCGAGATGTAGCTGATGTCTAAGATGTTGTAGTTGGAATAGTGGCATATATCTATCACTATTTAGGAATAAAAGTTCCTACAGTTAAAGCATAGAATTAATAAAGGAATTTAGCAATGACATCTAACTTCTGCCTCCAACAAGTCAACCCCCAGTCTACCTTCTTTGTTGCTGATATCGATACAGATGCTTGTGCCACTATTGCATGGCTTGACTTAGTAGCATCAGCAGTAGACAATTTTGATGGAGATGATTGGTTAGCCTTGTGTGATGATATTGACGAAGGTGAAATCTACCGAGATTGGTTTATTTGGCAAGATGTAGACTTTTCCCAAGAGTGGGAAGCTTACGATCTGCTTACTAACAAGAGATTTGTGGCAACAGATTTATCCTTACTCAAGGCTAAAATCGATGCAATAGAAGATGCCAGAAGCCAAACATCCATCAGAAATTAAGAAAATTATGCTGAAAAAACAGTGTTATTGCAGGTAGCAAGACTTAACTGTTACCTGCATTGCTGCTTTTAATCTTTGTAATCATATATTCCCCAATACACGATCAATCTCATCATTGATGAAAGTCACAATTGAACTATGGCATAAATCACTTACATTTGATCTATTTCCACATAATATAAAAATATAGATTCAATTAATGAATCTTATTAATAATTTTACTTTAGTCTACTACTTTCAGTATTTTTTTGACATACTCCCGACGCTCCCCTACGGGAGAGCGCGGGATTCTTCGGCCAAGGAAGCCCTGACCGCAGTTTTAACAGAAGTGATGTCCTCCTCCTGTGTTGATAACAACCCTATTTTCTGTATCATAAGAGCTGAGTTATAGTCTCTGTCTAGCTCTTGACCACACTTAGGACAGGAATGCCAACGCTCAGACAAGCTTTTAGAGACTTGACTCAAACATTCCCAACAATGTTGAGATGTACCTTTTGGGTCTACTTTGATAATTTTCTTACCTAACTTCCAGCCAACATATTCTAAGACTTGAACAAACTGACCAAACCCTGCATCTTGCAAAGACTTATTCAATCCTGATTTTGCTGATTGACCGTTGGGTAAAAACTGACCATTGTCGCCTAACTTGGCTTTGCAACGTCGGACTAAATTAGCTATCTGTAAGTCTTCGATGAAAATAACACTTACATCTGAAAACAGATGATAAGCTAGTTTGAATTGCCAGTCTAACCGTTGTCTAGCAACCAATTTATGGAGTTTAGCTATTTTGTGCTTGAGGATATTCCAAGGCTTTGAATGTTTTTGTTTCTTAGTCAATCTCACCTGAAGTTTAGATAAACGATGTTCAGATTTCCTGAAAAACTTAGGAACTTCTATAAATTCTCCATCACTGGTAACAGAATAGTGCAACAATCCTAAATCAATACATGCATGAGTTTTTTTCAGTGGGTTGAATTTCTGCAACCTCTACAGGTACGGCCTGATATTCTATTGTGAAGCTAATGTACCACCCGTCAACTTCACGAATCACTGTACCTGTCTTAACCTTGAATCCTACTGGTATTGGGCGATTGTAGACAAAAGGGACTAAACCAATCTTTGGTAGATTGACACAAAAGCGACCGTTAGTATTTTTGACAATATGGGTATTTGACAACTGAGGATAACTGAAAGAATTATAATAATGCTGACCTTTGAATTTAGGTCTGCCACTACTTTTACCGTTTTTATCAAGCTTGGTAAAGTTATCCATTGTTGTTTGTACTCTTTGGATAACATCTTGTAAAACCTGGGAGTGGATAGACTTATATTCAGGGAATAGTTTTTTAGTTTGTGCTAAGTCTGCTAGTTGAACTGTTTCCCATAAAACATAACCATTGGCTATATTCGGATGTTGATCCCCTTTCTTGGTTATCGGATTACCATTACTGTCCTTTTTTCTACCGTCGCGTGTTTGTATTCTAAACTCTGGAATGTGCGTGATAAATTCGTTCTACAGGTACTACTGAAACATTAAGTGGGCAAGCGTTTACTGCTGTGCGCGTTGCTTCAAACCAATTCAACCTTTGAGCTAAACGATAATTATATTGCTTCCTGGCCATAGATAACCAGTTAGATATAATCACCGCTTGAGTTTTATGTGGCTTGAGCTTGTACTTATATTTCAGTAACATTCAAGAATCAACTTGTGTTTAAGTGTAACAATATTATAATAACTGCACATATAACTGTCAACTAAATTTCTAGGGGGTGTTGCTTTTCTCATCCCCATTGAGGGGAATCGAAAAG
>CAJICP010000187.1_pt1 | contig 10508 bp, 9 predicted proteins | sample 9199641 | NCBI WGS metagenome assembly CAJICP01 (sample SAMEA7708340, study PRJEB35096) | sediment metagenome | biome: marine neritic benthic zone biome [ENVO:01000025]; feature: sediment [ENVO:00002007]; material: shallow marine sediment [ENVO:03000034] sea grass bed [ENVO_01000059] ... | reverse complement strand
CAAAATGTTAAATTAATTTAGCCTAGGTATTTATAGTAGTCCGATCTGAGTTGTTGAGAAAATTCCTCTAGAAAAAGGGAACAGCTCATCTAGTCACAGGGGTAAGAGTTTCAGATTTGTTATCTAATTAATACATGGATTTTTGATAAATCGTTTAGGAATTATATATGTTTAACAGTTAACTAAGTAAATATTTTTCTAAATACCCCCAATGTTTATCGCCATATTTCTCTTGCAGTAAATCTCTCACATTAGAATCAATAACTAATTCACCATCTTCACCACCCTGACATACAGATCCATCAGAAAATATCTGTTCTATATCTGTGAGGCTATCTATTAAACTGGCAATAGAATAATGTTCTTCTACCCATTCAAGAGGACTAGGTATTTCTGAACTAACATTTATCGGATGATTAGTGGTAGCTTTCATAATTTTATCTCAGTAAAAACTCTGAATCTAAATCAATTTTTCATCTTATTACATCATGTGATTATTTATGGAGTAATTTCAGTGAAGCTAGTCAAGTAGATGTTGTGACAAATTTTACTGTCTTTAGTGATTTAGATCAACTAGATAGTATGGTCACTTGTGACTCTACGGATGTTTATTAAGATAAGTAGTATTTGAGCAGTAAATAAGATGACTCCAAACAAATTTTATGGATCGTATTTTTATTCAAATAGTTGCCTATCGTGATTTAGAATTAGTTCCCACTGTAGAAGAGGCGATCGCCCACGCCACTCATCCTGAACGCCTCACTTTTGGCATTTGTTGGCAGTATGGTACAGATGAGGAAAAGGACTATATCAGCAAACTTAAAGGTATCCAAGATTGCCGTATTATTGTAGTGCCTGCTTCTGAAGCTCGCGGGGTAGGTTGGGCGAGGTCTTTGGTACAAAAGTTGTGGGAAAAGGAACGCTATACTCTACAAATTGATGCCCACATGAGATTTTTGCCTGGCTGGGACATAGAATTGATTAAAATGCTGAAAATGTGTCCCAGTGAAAAACCTATTTTGAGTACTTATCCTCCTGCTTATAGACCTCCTAGAGAATTAATTGGAGATACACCAAGTCGGTTAGAAGCTAAAAAGTTTGAAGATGCTGGTACTTTAAGTTTAAGAGCAATAGGCGATTTAAGTAAATGTAGCATTCCACAACTGGGTACTTTTATTGCTGCTGGATTTATTTTTGCGAAGGGTTTAATTATTGAAGAAATACCCTACGATCCAGATATTTATTTTACTGGGGAAGAGGTGTTATTTGCTGCTAAAGCTTGGACGAGGGGTTGGGATATTTATCATCCTAATCTTAGTGTTTGTTGGCATTTTTATAATACTGGTAAAAAGCGGGTTGTACATTGGGAAGATCATCAAGACTGGTGGGTTCAAAATCAAGTATCTGAGTCTCGTTTTCGTCAGATTTTAGGAATGGAAACTGCAAAGGAAGATTTTGGAATTTATGGGTTAGGAAATGTGAGAAGTTTAGCAGAGTATGAGGCATTAGCAGGTGTGAGTTTTAAGGAGCGTTGGTTTATTCGTTTTATTTAGGAGGAGTCAAAAGTCAAAAGTTAGAAGTTAGAAGGAAGTTAGGCAACTACAAGTGTGAGAATTTTTCGCTATTAATTTTATTTACATCAGGTGCTTAATAATATTTAGCCACCCTACTACTTCAGAAAAAAATATAATTAATTCTCAAGCTAATAAATCATCTACTGCCACACTAAAACCTATTAAAACTTTTTGAGTAGTAACAACCTGAGCAGAAGTAAACATTAAACCTTGATTTTCAGTAACTATTATTATCCATTTACTCTCAGGAAAAACTAACCAAACTTCTTCGCCGCCAGATTCTAAATATTCCTGAGCTTTTAAAAAGACATTTTCAGCTAAATCTGTAGGGGAAATAATTTCTGCACTTAAAGGAAAACTCTGAGGCAAAGTAGGATAATTTCCATATTGTGAAACTAATTCAGGAGTCAGATAAGCAACATCAGGCGATCGCCCTTGTTTGTTAGTACGACAAGGTACATTTGTATAAGCTTTTCCACCTTGTTGACTGGCATTTTTATAGTCATTCCAATAACGACCGAGCTTAAATTGAATTTTTCCATGTCTTAATGTTATGCCGTTTTTTTCTATTAATTTGCCGTCTACCTATTCCATTTTTTCAGGAGGGTTTTTTATGAAGTCTTCTAAGGAGATATTCTGATTGATGAGAGTAGAATTTATCATAAGTTAAGAAAGAAGTAAGAAGGAAGAAGGAAGAAGTAAAGTAAGGGTATAGCTGGGAAACTCTGTCAATTTTTTATAGGGAATGAAAAAGTAAGAAGTAAGAAGATGGGATTGTATTGATAGTAGAGTTTAGCATCAATACCCAAATTAAATTATCAAATGATTATGCTATTTTTCGTCTGTTTCCTGCTCCTGATTATAAACACTCTTAATCATATCTCCAATTGATATACCTGAATCTTCTATTTTTGAACCTTGTATATTTATGTTGTACTTAACTCTTTGAGTTTTATTTGTTTGAAAAGGCAGTATTAGAAGCTCTGCAATTTTTTGAGAAAAAGTACCTATATCTCGAATGATAAATACAAATATAACTAATTTTGCTAAAAAAGCGAGAATGTCACCGGAAAAAGGAATCAATTCCAAGATTTGTGGAAGAGTAAAAAACAATATCAAGAAGCTGACAAAATTCATTATTCTATAAATTTCATCTCTCTCACCTTTATATGTTCTTGGAATAAGTTCAACTTTACTAATATCTTGATTTGAAACAAATAATTTTGGTACTTTATCTCTCGGAGTTAGTCTTGCCGACAAAAATCGAAATCCTACTCTATCTTTCGGTAAAATATCTCTAATCAAATACCTTTTTTTTACTTCGCCTTGCTTAATCTCCTCTATCTCAATTTCCTCTATACCCATTGAATTATCATTCAAAGGTGGCTCGAAAAATTGTTCTAAAAATCCAAGGTTTGTAGAACGAAGCTCAAAGGTAATTTCTTCATTTTTAATGACCTTTCTACCAGTATTTTCAATATCGCAAGAGATAAGATACAAATCTGCAACCTCATAATTTTCACCATAAAGGATACTAATATTTTTCTGACCTATATCTTGCTTGAACTCTAAAACACTCAATATATTTGTTGTGTAGGAAAGCTCCATGGCCTGGTCTTGACGTTGCTTGTTTGATGAGAAGTAATTAAATAACGCTACTGAAAAACCAGAAATAATAGCAATAGCAACCTTTTGCCAAAAATCACTATTCTCTAATAGTGTTTGAATTATTTTAGGATATTCATTTAAGTTATCCATCTCATAATCTCCTGATTTTTTGAACAAACAAAATGATTAATTTTAGTTGCCGAATTTGTCATATTAAACTCTCCAATTTTAATTACAGCGGATTTCATCAACCTTGAGGTACAGCTATCACAGGCAAGATGCCCGCACTACATAATGATCGAACCTTTGTAGTACAGGCATCTTGCCCGCTATTAGTATACCTGACTGAGATAAAATTCGCTCCCGCTATTAGTATACCTGACTGAGATAAAATTCGCTCCCGCTATTAGTATACCTGACTGAGATAAAATTCGCTCCCGCTATTAGTATACCTGACTGAGATAAAATTCGCTATAACTGTTAACCTATAACTACTAACTAATAACAGTTATCAGTTAACTGATTATCCACTGCCTAGTACCGAAATATTCACAAGAATGAGCAGCAATATTAGCAGCATTTGCCAAAGCTTCTGTAAATTCTCCATTTAAAATATAGTGACAAAATGCTCCATGAAAAATATCACCTGCACCTAAAGTATCAACAGCATTAATTTTGGGAACTTCTACATTACCAAATTTACCTTGGCTCAGATATTTGATAGATTTTTCTCCTTGAGTAATAGCAATATCTGAAATATTTTTCTCTGATAAATAAGCAAAAACCTCCTCTTGGTTTTGGCAGTTAGGAGGATAAAAATTAGCCGAACAAATAGCATAATCAACAAAAGATAAAATTTCCTCAAATCCTGGTTTCCAACTACCACCATCTATAACAATAGGAATATTTTTTGACTTAGCAAGTTGAGCAACTTCTAGACTTGCTGCCATTTGATGACCGTCGATTAAAACAATATCAATGTTATGAATAATTTCTGGGGAAATAAATTCCTTTGAGATTTGAGACTTAGTAGCATTGATAGAAATAATAGCCCGTTCGCCTGTATCTTGAGTAGTAATAATTGATGAAACTGGTGGTGGTTCAGAACGATTTTTATCTAAATCTTGTATTCTGACATTATGCTTTTCTAAGTCAGCTTTAATTAGGTGAGTTATTGGATGATTTCCTAACCCACAAAGAATGGTTGTTTGATTACCAAAGTAGCTAAATGTTACGGCTGCATTTGTGGCAGGACCTCCGGCTGTTACAGCATAATCAGCAGCAACAACTTTTTGATTTTTATCGGGATAAGTTGCTGTGAGATAAACTAAGTCTAAGGTAATTAATCCGACAAAAAGTCCGGTTTTATTCATTGTTTATTTCTGGTTGACGAATTTCAAAAAAGATATTTATCCTAGACCATAAGTATTGAGATAGAAAAATATAGAATTATCGAGAGCAACCATAAATTTTCTCCTCTTGAAGTACCTTACTTATGTTAAGTCTCAAGTAATTAATCTGACAAATAGACCGATTTTAGTCATTAATTTTTTCTGGTCATCAATTCACAAACATTGGCTCAGATTTTTACTAAGTAGGTAGGCAAAATTAAACGAAAAATAACGGAGCTTGTAAATTTTACCAAATCCCCGCTGACTTATGTAGGAGTTTGCCCACTAAACCCCTACATATTCCTCCTCTTAAAAATTTACTTTATTTATGACTAGGTACTGATAATATAGCCATGCAAAAAAGAGTTCTAACGGCTATTAGCCGATAAAATACTATACTAAAAGCTGATAGCTAAGTAGTGATAGCTATACTGGTTATCATATTAATGAGATACAGTATTTTTTCCCTCCTCTCTGTTCCCTGTTCCATAAAATCCAAAACTTCTGTACCTTATCTATTTGAGAAATGCTATATATAATAGATTGGTAGTCTTAAATATGTAAGGATATTGGTTGGTAAATTTATTGAATTGTCATAAGGTAGACGACAAAAATCATTACTTGTTTACCACTACCAATAGATTTAATTTGTCAAAAACTGGTGTATCTAAAAGTAGCATAAGTGAATATATTAGTAGCAAATTTAGGAATTCCTAGAATCCCATCTCATCTTAAACTAAGACCCTATCAGCAACAAGCCGTTAATAATTGGTTTGCTAATCGAGGTAGGGGAATTTTAAAGATGGCAACAGGTAGTGGAAAGACAATTACTGCATTGGTTATCGCTACTCAACTTTATCAAAAAATTTCTTTACAAGCATTAATTGTAGTTTGTCCTTATCGTCATTTAGTAACTCAATGGGGAAGAGAATGTGAAAAATTTGCTCTCCAACCAATTCTAGCTTTTGAGAATGTACATACTTGGCAAAATCAACTTTCTACTACACTCTATAACATTCATTCTGGTCATCAAAAATTTATCACTGTGATTACGACAAACTCTACTTTTATCTCAGATAGTCTCCAATCTCAGTTTAAATATTTTCCCGAAAAAACTCTGATTATTGGAGATGAAGCCCATCATTTAGGTTCGCCAAAATTAGAAGAAAGTTTACCAAAAAATATTGGCTTAAGACTCGCCCTATCTGCTACACCAGAAAGATATTTTGATGACCAAGGAACCCAAGCAATTTTAGATTATTTTGGTCAAGTATTGCAGCCTGAACTAACTTTAGCTGATGCAATTCAACAAGGTGCTTTAGCTCGTTATCTTTATTATCCAGTTTTAGTAGAATTGACAGAAGCAGAAAGTCGGGCTTATGCGAAATTAACCTCGAAAATTGGTTGGGCATTATTGTTATCAGAAAAAGAAAATGTAGAAATAGAAAAAGAAGATTTAACTGCTTTATTAATGCAGCGTTCTCGTTTAATTGGTTCAGCGACAAATAAATTAATAGCATTAAGAGCATTAATGGCAAACCGTTTACAAACAACTCATACTTTATTTTATTGTGGGGATGGTTCGGTTGAAACAGAAAACATTTCAGATTTACGACAAATGGAAGCAGTGGTGAAAATATTAGGTTCAGAATTAGGTTATAGAGTTAATACTTATACTGCTGAAACTCCGATTAAAAAAAGAGAGAAGTTAAGACAACAATTTGAAAGTGGAGAATTGCAAGGTTTAGTCGCAATTAATTGTTTAGATGAAGGGGTAGATATACCGGCAATTAAAAATGCAGTTATCTTAGCAAGTAGTCAAAACCCCCGACAATTTATTCAGAGAAGAGGAAGAATTTTGCGCCCTCATTCCAGCAAGGAAAGGGCAACTTTATTTGATATGATTGTTTTACCTCCAGATATGGGCAGAAGTACCTTGGAAGTAGAACGAAATTTACTCAGAAAGGAGTTAAAACGCTTCTTAGAATTTGCTGATTTAGCAGACAATTCTGGAGAAGCTAGGGTAAAATTATTAAACATTCAAAAAAGATATGGATTATTAGATATTTGACTCCGAGAAATTATTGGATTTCCTTCCTTCTTCTTCCTTCTTCTTCCTTCTTATAGCAAATTCAAAAAAGATAGTTACAGTAAAATCGTCTGTAAAACTATTAAAATACTCGCCCTCCTTTTAACACCTAACACCCACCAACTCAATGTATCAACATTTTATGAAATTGGTATTACTTCTTCCTTAAATGAAAATGAATTTAAAATACTCAGACAAAGTAATCACAGGCATATCAAAGATTTTTTCAGAAAAGCATTCAAAATACGATGCTAAAACTCAAAAAAAACTCAATAATATTCAAGAACCAATTACTACCGCGCCCCCAGAAGTAAAGCAAATTATTGGTCGAGTATTACAACTAGAAAAAGACCGACTTTATAAAAAAACTCCTCGAATTAACGATGATATTCTCAAAATTATTAAGGAAGTGGTGCAATGAAATTAATTTCAATTATCTTGTGTAACTTTCGTCAGTTTTACGGCAAAACTCCAGAAATAGTTTTAGCATCAGGCAAGCAAAATACAACAATTATTCATGGCAATAATGGTGCAGGAAAAACCACAATAATGAATGCTTTTACCTGGGTACTTTATGAAAGATTTAGTGCTGCTTTTGCCGCAGAAACTCAATTGGTAAATAAGCGAGCAATTACAGAAGCAAAACCGGGTCAAGCTATAGCCTGTTGGGTAGAAATTGTGTTTGAACACGATCGTAAACGTTATCAAGCAAAACGTTTATGTCGGGCTTATAGAAACGAAGCACATCAATTTGAACATGGTAAAACTGAGCTATATATGCAAATAGCTGGAGATGACGGACGTTGGTCTCCTCCACCAGAACATCCTGATGATATTATTGGTAGAATTTTGCCAGAAAGTTTACATAGATATTTCTTTTTTGACGGGGAAAGAATTGAGTATATTGTTAGGGATGACCAGAAAAGTGAAATTGCAGAAGCTACTAAGGAATTATTGGGAATTGAAGTATTAAATCGTTCTGTTAGACATTTAGGGGAAGCTAAAAAATCCCTGGAAACTGATTTAAGATTGATTGGTAATCCTGAGACTAAAAAGCTATTGAAAGAAAAAAATAAAATTGAACAGGAAATTCATAAATTATCAAAACGACAAAAAGAAATAGACCAAGAATTGCAACATCATAGAGAATTTAAAAAAGAAATTAGTAGTCGTTTATTGGATTTTAAAGGTGCAGAAGGGTTGCCCCAACAAAGAGACCAATTAAAAGTTCAGGTAGGAACGATAAAAGAACAAATATTACAAGCAAATCAGGGGTTAAAAAGGGCTATATCAACTCGTGGTTATATGGTATTCTTATCAGAAGCTATAGCAAAATTCCGAGAATTATTTAGTCATTTAAAGGAAAAAGGGGAGTTACTAACGGGAATTAATCGGCAGTTTGTTCAACAGTTATTAGAAAAACAGCGTTGTATTTGTGGAGCTGAATTAACCACAGATTCGACCGGAAGAAAATTAGTAGAAAAATGGATGGAAAAAGTAGAAGTTGCTGATGTTGAAGAAACTGCAATTAGAATGACTGTACAAATGGATGAAGTTGATAAGCAACTGGTAGATTTTTGGGAGGAAGTTGATAGGCAACAAGGAAATATAGAACAATTGCGTTATCAGCTTTCACGGGTTGAAAATGAATTGGACACAGTTCAAAAAAAATTACGCAGTTATCCAGATGAAGATATTCAGCAGTTACAAAAAAGGTTAGATGAAATTGAAATTAAGGTGGGAGATTTAAACCGTGAAACTGGTTCAAATACCCTACAGATAGAAACCTTGAATAAAGAAATTAATGTTTTAGATAAACAACTCGAACAGCAAAAAATGAATGAGTTAAAACAAGTTTTATGTCAAAGACGAATTGCTGCTACTCAGGATGCTATTGAGAGACTGAATGAAGTGCGATTACGTCTAGAAAAACAGTTTAGAATTTCTTTGGAAAAGCGGGTACAAGAGTTATTTTCTGAAATTTCTTTTACTCCTTATATTCCTCAGCTAAATGAAAATTATGAGTTAACTTTAGTAGAAAATACTGGTGGGGAAAATGCTTTAGTTGCGGCTTCTACAGGAGAGAATCAAATTCTCAGTTTGGCATTTATTGGTAGTATTATCGATCAGGTAAGAGAATGGAGTCAAAAGAATACTTTAATGGGGCCTGACAGTAGCACTTTCCCTATTGTGATGGATTCTCCTTTTGGTAGTTTAGATGAGATTTATCGGCGGCAAATTGCTAAAACAATTCCTAAATTAGCAAATCAATTAGTTGTATTGCTAACTAAGACTCAATGGCGAGGTGAAGTTGCTGAAGAAATGGCTGATTATATTGGCAGGGAATATGTGCTTTCTTATAATTCTCCAAAACCAGATTGTGAGGAAGATGCTATTGAGTTGGGTGGTGAATCTTATGCGTTGGTAAAACGCAGCCCAAATGAGTTTGAATATACAGAATTGCTTGAGGTAAATTATGATGATTTTTAATTAGTAATATTACAAGAATTAGCACTCAGCTTTTTTATTTCCTGCGTGGAGATAGCAAGGTTAGTTAATGCAGTTAATTAATACCAATTTTTAAAATATTCTGACGAAGTTTTAGGGTGCTGGATATAAGTCTACAGATTCATATTTTTAAATTTGAGATAAGATGAAAAGATTTATCAGCTAAGGTTTATGAGGGTAATATTGCTCCGCAACCCTGACAGGTTTCATGTTCCAAAGCGAAAAGCTAAATAGGAGATAACAATGATACATAATATTCAAGATCTTGAAGGCATTAATTCTGTCTATGCTGAGAAATTAGTGGGGGTAGGTATTACTAATATTGAAGAGTTATTAGAAAAATGTTTGTCTCTCGCAGGAATAGAAGAATTAGAAGAAACTACTGGCATTGAAAAAAGTTTGATTATTAAGTGGGTTAATCTCGCTGGTTTATTACAAATTAAAGGTATAAAGAGGGAATATTTTTCACTATTATCAGTCCTAGGAATACATACAATTTCCGAATTAAAAGATCGGTTTCCTGAAACACTTCACTCCCAGATGATGAAGATTAACCATCAACAACAACTGGTGCAACACTTACCTAGTTTAAGTATGGTTAGAAGTTGGGTTGCTCAAGCAATAAATATTCAAAGAAAAACTGCCCATAACAATATCCCAACTACTAAATTACCGCAGAAAAAATGGTCTTTAGATTGGTCTGATTAGAAAAAAAAAACAGCAAGGCTCAATTTGAGAAAAAAATCCTTGCTTGATGCCAAAAAATTAACTGATAATAAATAGTAATTTACTTGTTTCTCGGCATATTCTCAGAATAAAAATATCATTTTTATTACCCTTAACTCCATACACAGTGTGAATGAACAGTATTCCATAGGAAAGGAAAAAGTCAACGCCAGAAAATTTTAGTCTTCCCTTGATACTTCTTTGATATATCTTTGGTATAACTTCCCCAGAAAAAATTATTTTAGTCCTCTTCAATTAAATTACAGGAGCTTCAAATTCTCCTCTGAATTTACCTTTTTCCAACTTTGGTCTCACACCATTTTCTCAAAGTAATTTCTATTGGGTATATATAGCAGTCGCCATTACTGTATTTGACATATCAAAAGCTTAAAACTCAGACAACGCAAGATTTTTCCTTCTGTATAGCTGCCTTTTGCTATAAAAGCGATGTAGCTACCGCACTTGCTCCACCAACGCTCTAGTGAGAAGCCCCATTAACGAAGTCAGAAGTCAGAAGTCAGAAGTCAGAAGTTATTTTTGTAACGGAGATTTGAGCTGGGCTCCAAAAATATTGCGCCTTAAAAGGCGGGGTTTTAGACCCATATTATTTTG
>CAJICP010000014.1_pt1 | contig 10511 bp, 5 predicted proteins | sample 9199641 | NCBI WGS metagenome assembly CAJICP01 (sample SAMEA7708340, study PRJEB35096) | sediment metagenome | biome: marine neritic benthic zone biome [ENVO:01000025]; feature: sediment [ENVO:00002007]; material: shallow marine sediment [ENVO:03000034] sea grass bed [ENVO_01000059] ... | reverse complement strand
CTTCATCGATCGTAATTGCCGAACGTCCGATTTCATCATCAACTGGATCGAGAGATTCGAGGTTAGAAGCATTGGTTAATTCAGGGGGAAAATTTATATCGCCGAAAGCATCATCAGAATCTGTTTCTGACCAAACTACCCGTAAACCTCCTTCTGGAGCAGGTTCATTTAAGTTGAAAGTTAAAGAGTATTCATCTCCTTGTTCATCAACAGTGTCAGTTTGAACGTCAATACTAACTGTAGGAATAGGAATTCCTATTCCTGGTGCTAAGTCTAGAGGTTCGTCTAACTCCAACAGGATGATTTCGTTATTATCAATCTCTGGTGGTCGTCCCATGGAGAAAGGATAGTTGTTGTCGTTGGCAACCAGAATTGTGTCTTCGTCAATAACTAACACATCCTCAATGGTGACAAAGGGGAAGTCAAAGCTAGTGTCGCCATCACCGTTGAGGTCGTCGGGGTCGTCAATATCTAGTAAGTCTACAACTTCCTCTTTCTCAACAAAACCTTCATCATCAACTTCAGAAATGTCAATTTTAAAGATTTTCTTGAATTGAGCTGTAGCTCCTTGACCGCCATCCCTTTCAATAACTAAAAATTCATTGTCATTGATGGGAGTAAAGTCACCGATCGCATGACCAGGTACATCGGTAGGATAGAAACCAATTAGATCGGTGAAAGAGCTAGAAGCAGGATCGAACTCATAAATTCGTAAGGCATTATCTGGATCGCCGACAACTGCACCCTCTAATAAAGGATACAAAGTTTGGCGATCTGGACTGAATGCTAGACCTTCGTAACCACGGGAACGAGGTAAGTTAGGTTCACTAACAAATTGTTCTACAACTATACTACCTGTGGCAGGGAAGTCTGTAAAGAAACCATCTGCACCAATTTCGATGAGTTGTTCAAATTCTTCTCCAGGAGTTTGAGGAGTACCATCGGGGTTGAGAGTGAGGAAACGTTCTTCATCACGCAAAGTGTAGGGGTGAACCTGTAAACCTGCATCATGTGCATCTTCAATAAAGGATGTAATTTCTCCTGTCAACTGATCGTCGATTTCTGCTTCTCCGTCTCCGTTACCATCAACTGGAGTATCGATAGAGTCGCGCAACAGAATATTATTTTTCCAAGGTCCTGCACCTTCTGCATAAAGGTCGCCAATAACTTCTAGAAATTCTGCACTGTCGAGGTCTGCATAAACTGTATTTTCAGAGAGAGGTGTATCTAGTGCATCTAGGAATTCTTGACCGTAAATAGCTGCTAAGTTGTTACCTTCAGCGATATTAAAGCGGATGTCGTAGGGGAAGGAGAAGGTATCGGTTGGATCTGCTGCATCTGTTGTATCCCCATATAGTTGAACTAAAGGAATATCGCCGAGACCTGCATCGTCTAATTGTTCTTGTAAGTCAATTAAGTTAGCAAATTCAAATGACTGGATGAAAATACGATCAGAGTCGGTGAAACCTGTATCTTGCAGGGTTTCAATTAGGGGTTCTTCTAAAGATAAGTTCTGCTCGTCGAAGAAAGTCGGGTGTTTGGTTTCGGGATAGATACCAACTTCAAACCCGAATTCTTCCATTTCTTCTACCAACTCGATAACTTCTTGGAAGGTGGGAATTTCAAATTCACCGTTGAAAGATTGGTCGCGGAAGTCACGAGATTGAACGGCGCGTAGTTGTTTGATTTCTGCGAGGGTGAAGTCTTCCGCAAAGTAACCAGTTGTTTCTACACCATCAAGAATTTTGGTGGTTTCACGATCTGGGAATATTTCAGCTACGTTGGTGGTATCGTCTAGCAGTGGTTCGTGACGAGCAATGAGGACACCATCGGAAGTAGTTACCAGGTCGGGTTCAACAAAGTCTGCACCTTGAACGATCGCTAAACGATAAGCTTCTAAGGTATGCTCTGGGAAGTCACCACTTGCTCCACGGTGTCCGATAACTATTGGTGCGCTGCCGTCGAGAGTATTAAAATTATTCAGGTTAGGATTTTGGGGCGATCGAATTTCGTCGGCAACCACAGCATCCCGAACGGGGTCGCCAGTCCGTGGGAAGTCGGTAAAGAAACCATCTGCACCAATTTCTATTAGTTGCTCAAATTCTTCCTCCGCAGTTTGAGGTGTTCCTGTTCCTAAAGATTCAAAGGAAATACTGCCCTCAGTAACATAAGCTCCTCCTAATGGAAGAAGTGATCCTGTATCTGGGTCTGTTGCAAAACGAACTGTAGAATCTTCTGACAGAGGAAAACCAAATCCCTGGAAACCAGTAGTGTCAACTTCCGTGTCAATTGGATCGACTATACCACTTTCCTGAATAATTTCCAGATCGTTATCATTCAAAAAGTCTTCGGATATGAACACACTGTTGAAGCTACCTGAGTCTGAACCACCAACTATTACAAACTCACCTGTTTCTTCATCAAGTTCTAACAAAAAGTTGTCAATGAAAAAACCTGCTTCTACTCCTGTTAAGTCAGGGTTGCCTATTTCTTCGGCAAGTTCGGGAGCAATAAAGAAGGGAAGGGGTGGTGTAGTAACTATTCCTGTATCCGGATTTAAGACTAAATCTGCTGGAGTGAATGTAAAGTCAAAGAATGGTTCTAGATTATTACCTTGTTCTTCTGTTTGAGTGTTATCAATACGACTATAAAGAGTAGCATTTCCACCAGGACGTTCTATACCTATTAAGGCGTTGACAATTAATTGCGGACTATCAAATTCTTCAACATTATTAGGGTTGAGTGTGAGGAAAGTCTCTTCATCCCGCAAAGTGTAGGGGTGAACCTGTAAACCTGCATCGTGTGCATCCTCAATAAAGGAAGTAATTTGTCCTGTCAACTGGGAAGTAATTTCTGCTTCACCATCATTATTTCCATCGACTGGTGTATCTAGAGATTCGCGCAACAGAATGTTATTTTTCCAAGGTCCTGCACCTTCTGCATAAAGGTCGCCGATAACTTCCAGAAATTCTGCACTATCAAGGTCAGCATAAACTGTATTTTCAGAGAGAGGAGTATCTAGTGCATCTAGGAAGTCTTGACCGTAAATATCTACTAAGTTGTTACCTTCAGCAACATTAAACCGGATGTCGAAGGGGAAGGAGAAGTTTGCATCTGGGTTAGCTCCAACAGTCGTATTTCCATACAGTTGAACTAAAGGAATATTGCCGAGACCTACATTATCTAACTGTTCTTGTAGGTCAATTAAGTTGGCAAACTCAAACGACTGGATGAAAATGCGATTTGGGTCTGTGAAACCTGTATTTTGCAGGGTTTGAATTAGGGGTTCTTCTAAAGATAAATTCTGGTCGTCAAAGAATGTAGGGTGCTTGGTTTCAGGATAAATACCAACTTCAACACCTGTTTCTGCTTCTACTTTTTGAACGAGTTCGATAACTTCTTCTAATGTCGGAATTTCAAATAACCCATCAAACTCAGGGTCCCGGAAGTCGCGAGATTGAACGGCGCGTAGTTGTTTTATTTCTTCTAGAGTAAAGTCTTCAGCAAAGTAAGCAGTAAATTCTTCACCATCTAGAATCTTAGTAGTCTGGCGACCGGGGAAGACTTCGGCAACATTAGTAGTATCATCCAGGATCGGTTCGTGACGAGCAATGAGAACTCCGTCAGATGTTATCACCAAGTCTGGTTCGATAAAGTCTGCACCTGTAGCGATCGCTGCTTCATATGCTTGTAATGTATGTTCGGGTAAGTCTCCACTTGCTCCCCGATGTCCGATAACGATAGGGTCTTGACCGTTGAGAGTATTGAGTTCGGTGAAGCTTGGTGTGGCGATGGGAGCTTCGAGTAAAGTTCCTGTGCTATCGAAGTGTAAAATATAAGGTCCAAATTCGTCTGCGATCCAAATATTATCATTATTATCAATAACAAAAGACTCTATATCAAAGTCAGCTCCAGTTAAGAGGCGATCGTTTGTGTTTTCGTTAACAATGTCAAAGGGTATGAGATTATTTGGATCGGCGAGTTGCACAAATGCTTGAACATCGACACTAGCATCACCATTTTCTGTTCCGGTAAAGTCGGGGTCAACTTGGTATAGTCTGAGTAAATAATCAGCACTATTTTCTTTTGCGCCGAAACCATTATCAGATAGAAACCAATAAGTGCTGCCATCTTCGCTACCAGGAGCAAATTGTACACCACTAAAACCTTGGACTGGTTGACTGTCGAATGGTGTTTCTCGGTTATTTGTTTCGATAAAGTTTCCAGATGATGGACCTTCTGCAAATGTATCTGCTGGTAATAGAGCAAACCCTACTAATTCTGTCATTTTATTTTCCTCTCACCTTTAAATTTATACTGATGTTTTAGATTGATTTTCTATCTGGAAATTTGATCGAAAATAGAAAGAATTTATTTGAGACATGAAGCAGTCAGTAAATATGTCTCAATGTATCTCCTAATTAAGTGTTAGGAATCAATCTTAAATCCAAAATAAGAACGAGCTGAAATTTATAATTGACTCTTTGAGCTTCGATCTTTTTAGGCATTTTTAACAATTCCCAAGACATCATATTGGATGAATGTTAAGTAAATGTTTAAAGGAGGTTAAATAAAGATTTAGTTTAGGTTAAATCAATCAATAAAATAATTACAGCAGATTCGGTGGTATATGAGATACAAATATTTCAGACTTCGCCCGATCGGGCGAGGTTTAAGGTGTTTGTAGTGCGGGCCGGAATGCCCATACCTCACTCTTGATGAAATACGCTGTAACTTATGGGAAGTAGGCAAAATTATATCTGTAATTATTAGGCAAAAAATAGCTAAGATGCTTATTAAAATTAAGTTAACTGGTTAATATAAAAAAGAAAAAACTGAGAAGTTAATCACACAAAGTACACATAACTTCGATTGATACCTTCTTGATAAATGTCGCTTTTTTTATAAATCAATAAAAATTAGTTTTTGAGGTGAATTTATATCAACCTGCTGGCAGATAAATCTGATAATGTCTAAACCATTATAGCAATCCTAAATGATTTGTAAAAAATCCCAAAATATATCAAAAATCTGAAATTATTACTCCTGTTGCCGAATTCTGCGGATATTTTCTACACAACTTAAATAAGACTGCTATAGCAATTATCACTTTAGTTATTGGTCTTGTTTTTTCCTTCCTAGGAAGAGTAGCAGTGAGTTAACTTTTGCCCTCTCGTTTTGTATTGATTAATTTGAGAAAAAAGTCTTTATATTTTAATATTTTATCATTAATAAATAAGTATCAATAATAACAATATTGGATAAATTATTTGATATTTTTATTCAATAAATTATGGTCTAGGTGATATAGAAATATTAAATAGGTTGCTAGAAATTAACTAATTGCTAAAATAAAATTAAACCATCATAAATTCTGGCTATACAGACGTTATATCCAACGTCTCTACTCCCATAGCGGTTAGCACATCGCGTATTATCGATCGGCTTTTTTATTCTTCAATCACTGTCTCGCCTTCATGGTAGCTTACTGTACTTCATCAACCTGAAAACCACTATAACTCCTAAAATAACTTAAATATAATTGCTATGGTTTGCAGTATTTGAGAGAAGTTAATAATCATTAATAAGCTCAGAAAAAATTAATATAAACATTATCATTGTGCATAGAAAAATGATTAAAAGACAGAAAAAACGTAAATCTTTGCAAGAAAATATTTACTATATTTTTGAATATTCCGACCAAAGAAATATTTTAAGCTTGCTAGATGATTTGGTGATTACTATTTTAACGAGTATTAGTGTCAGTGCATTTATTTTAGAAACCTCTCCTAAATTTTCAGATATTTATGCTGAACAGTTGCAATTAGTCGAAGTATTGGTAACTGGATTTTTTACTTTAGAGTATTTGATTAGAATCTGGATATGTACAGTTAATCCTAAATACCATCATCCGATCTGTGGTAGATTTAAATATATAATTACACCCTTAGCTCTGATAGATTTTGTAGCTATTTTGCCATTTTATCTACAAGTATTATTTCCTGGTTTAGAATTTATAAAATTTACTCTGTTGCTGCGTTTATTTCGCTTATTTAAAATTAGCAGATATTCAGAATCACTGCGGACTATTCTTAAAGTTATAGTTTTAAAAAAAGAAGAACTAATAGCTACATTACTGGTAGTAATTTTTGTGTTAGTCTTTGTTTCAAGCCTCATGTTTTTTGCGGAAAATGAAGCACAACCAGAAAAATTTTCTAGTATTCTAGAGACTATGTGGTGGGGAGTAGTAACTTTAACAACTGTGGGTTATGGAGATGTTTATCCTACTACTCATTTAGGCAAATTATTAAGTGCTGCTGTGGCATTTTTAGGTATAGGAATTTTTGCTCTACCAGCAGGTATCATTGCATCTGGTTTTGCTGAAGAAGTTCAAAAAAGAAGGGTAAAAAAAATAGTTCATCCTGTAGGAAAAGATATTAGGATCAGCTCGGAAACTACATTGCCACCACACCCAGATTTTAGACATCATAATCATACAAAACAAGAGCAACAAAAGGCGATCGCTGACTATATTGAGGAGTCATCCGAGATTATGAAACTTTGCATAGAAACAGCAAAAAAAAAGTACGGCAATTATTTCCAAAATGAGGCAATTATTAAAGATTTTGCTATGTTTCTTTATCAGGAAACAATGCATAATTTTCACCGTTAATAATTAACTCACTTTGGTCAAAGGCAGGATAAAATCAAACTTTCAATCTGCCCTTATTCCTTCTTTTAATAATCAATAGGTAAACCATAGTATTCAAGAGTTGAAGTATCCTGGATAATATTTTGAGTAGAAGCATCTACTTGAATTTGACCAGACTGCAAAATTAAACCACGTTTAGTTACTTTGCTAACCCAATTTAAATCATGGGAAGCAATTAAGATAATTTGAACTGGTAATTGTAAGATAATTTTAGCTAAATTACGTCTCCACAAAGGGTCGAGGCCATTAGTCGGTTCATCTAATATTAAAACTTCTGGTTTTAATGCTAAAATTGCTGCTAAAGCTGCTAATCTTTTTTGACCTCCTGAAAGTTCATAAACAGAACGATTTGCATATTTTTCTAAACCAAATTTTACTAACAAACTCTTAGCAATTTCTGTAGCAGTTTCTGGGGATAAACCATAGTTAAGCGGACCGAAAGTTATATCCTCTAAAATAGTAGGCATAAATAGTTGGTCATCAGGATTTTGGAAACAAAAACCTATCTGACGACGCACTTGGGATAAAGTTTTTTGCTCTAGGAGAATTCCTTGAATCCAAATTTCACCAGATAAGGGTTTTTTTAAGCCTACTAAAGTTTCCATAAAAGTGCTTTTGCCTGTACCTGTAGGTCCTAACAATGCAACTCTTTCTCCTGGTTTAATTGTCAATGAAAGACCGCGTAAAACAGGTTCATTTCGGGGATATTTAAATAATAAATCTTTGACATAGACTCCCGCTTGTGATTTATCCTCTTGCATTTGATCGATAACTAAATGATTAATAAAAAAATTTCTAATTTTTCAAAGTTTAGACATAAAAAATATTTCTGCAATGATAAAACTAGCAGCAATTATCAGAGATAAAAATAAATATATTCCATCGGAGCCAAATTTAATCTCATTTATAGAGATAGAATACATCCTTTTGTTTTCATTATTTAAAATATTGCCATAACCACGCAACAACATTGCCAGATAAACCCGCTCTGCTTGTTGATAACTTCGCACCAAAAGACTGCCTGCAAGAGCAGCATAAACTGATAAATTTCTCCAACTAATTTTGCTCCGTTGAAAACCTCGTAATTTAGTAGCTTTCAGCATCTTATCAAGTTGATGGGATAGTTCAAAAATATAACGATAAGATAAAAGTAACATATCAGTAAGAATAGGAGAAATTCCCAGATTTCTCATACCTTTTATCGTTGTTAAAAATGAACTTGTACCGAATAAAATTAGACCAGTAGTCATAATGGCAAAAAAACGACTAACAATTAATATAACCGCTAGACATCCTTCTTGGCGAATTGTCAAAAATCCGAATTGCCAAATAATTGTTTTACCAGATAGAAAAGGTAATAAAATGATTACCCCTAACAAAAAAAATCCTGGATAACTTAACCGACTTGCTAAAAATGATAAAGGCAGTTTTGAAATTCCATAAAGCATCACAGTTACTAAAAGCATCACTGGAATTAAATACCAACTATTAACTGTCGCAAAGGCAAACATCAATGTGATTAAACCAATAAGTTTATATCTCACATCCCACTCATGTATTGGGGAGTTTAAATTAGCATACTCGTCTAAGACTAATTTCATCAATATACCATTTCCAAGAATTAAAAATCACACCTGATTATATCTGGGTTTTTCACAAATAATAATGAAAAAAAATCTGTGTCATTGCTTTATTTTTCCTGATTCAAGAAGGTAAAAGTTCTGGCATAACTCGATGCAAAAAGCTGACAACCATTGCCGTCAAAATCCCTTCTATTCCCATCAAAGGAATATGAGAAATTATTAATCCATAAATTGCTTTCTGCTCTAATGAATCATCAAATCCAGAGGGAAGATTTGTAATAATTAAACTAAAAAATATCAAACTAGAAATTCCAATAGCACTAGCTCCAGCAATAAATCCAAAAATTCTCATCGATAAATTTTCCTTAATTATTTTTCCAAAAACATGACGTAATTGAAATATCTGATAAGCTAAAAGTGCTGGTACCCCCATAATTAGAGCATTAATTCCTAAAGTAGTTAAACCACCATGTCCAAACATTATTCCCTGGAAAAATAAACCAATTAGTATTGCGGGAAAAGCATAATAACCCAACACAGTTCCTAATAATCCATTTAATACCAAATGAACACTAGCTGGTGGAATAGGAATATTAATACTAGAAGCAACAAAAAAAGCTGCAGTTAATAAAGAAGCTTTGGGAATATTAGCTTTAGGATTTGGTAAACGATTAATTTGGCCTAGAGAATACCAAGTAATTAAAGAAGTAAGCCCATAGCCACTAATACAAAGTTGAGCTGGCAGAATGCCTTCGGAAATGTGCATTATGAAAAATTAAAATTATGCTGACAAAAGTTAAATACTCACAGAAAAATTAGCGACTTCTTTTAATGCTCTTCTTGTGGTTGGTCTTGAGTTTTCAATCGCCAGAAGAATAAAGCTGTTCCTACAAAACCCCAGATAACAGAACCCACCATTAATCCTTTTTGCAGTGGGCTATAATCATTAGAGGTACTGGCTAAATAATAGTTACTCTTGCTGATATTGTTATTGTGAGAATTGTGAGACTTATCTACTTGAAAAGGAATATTAACTAGCCCACCATGACCAGCTTGGCGCACCTTAATTTCCCAAGATCCAGACTGAAAAGAATTAGGGAAAAAAATAAAATTTCCCTCCTCATCAGTTGTGCCTTTTAACCAAGGTTGACTTGGAGCATTAGGGGCATAAACTGTGACTGAAGCATTAGCTAAAGGGGTGCCACTATCATAAACAGCATTAATCTTAATTGCTGGAGTGATTTGATGTTGAATTTTAACTCCATGAGCGAGCGCTTTTCCCTGTAGACTCAGTGAAGATAAAAATATTAAAGGAATAACGAATTGCCATTTCATATTTTAACCTCTGTTAATTTTCACTTCACCAATCTTGCCATTATTTATTTTAAAATTGGATTTATTTTATAGAAAATCCCGAATTGTTCAAATTACCTCATTTATACTATTTAGCATTTGAGATTTTTAATTTTAGATAGGGAAAATTTCCTCTATGGGCAGCTCTAGGATTTCCTTTTTGTCGCCACCTTTTTTCCATAAGATATTATTAGTCATCTTGCCCAACTCAAAGTAAAATAAATTACAATACAAAAATCATCAATTTATCTGACTTTTGACTTTTGACTTTTTATTTTTGACTTAATGCCGATTCATGGCAATGACCTTCGCCCACATGACCCAAACTGGGTAAAATTGCCATAAATTTTTGGTAGTCAGCAGGAGAAAGTTTATTTTTTAATTTAGCCATATCTGCCTCAACTTTTCCTGCTTCGGCGATCGCTGCCAGAGGAGCAAAACCTAATGCTCCTCTATTAATTTCGTCTGCTGGTGGGGCGTTACTATCACCAAAAAGATGGTCAAAGTGGAAGGTAGCTTCCAACTCTGCAGTCTCTCCCGCTTGGAGAATACCTTTGCGCTCATCCCCAACAAAATCTCCACAGGTAAATTCTAATTCCTGGTCAATTTTGACAATAAAGGGTATGGTCTGGCCATTTTTAGTAGCTGTGCCACTCATTAATAAAGAGTAACCTTTTGCTGGGCCATCAGTTCCTGGGGACATTTTCCAAGAGAGAGCATTGTAGTGACCAGGAGGTGCAGATATTTCACTGACCAAAATAGTTTCTGCGGTTTCATTACCCTCTGCTAAATCTACTGTTTTAGTTTGAGCAGCAATGACTTTTTCTTTTGCTTCTGGTTTTCCTCCTGTTTCAGCTTTGTAG
>CAJICP010000704.1_pt1 | contig 10536 bp, 9 predicted proteins | sample 9199641 | NCBI WGS metagenome assembly CAJICP01 (sample SAMEA7708340, study PRJEB35096) | sediment metagenome | biome: marine neritic benthic zone biome [ENVO:01000025]; feature: sediment [ENVO:00002007]; material: shallow marine sediment [ENVO:03000034] sea grass bed [ENVO_01000059] ... | reverse complement strand
GCTTTGTCCGAATCCTGGGACTAGGTCCTCACGCGGTATCCGCGCGGGAAGGAATTTAACCTCCATGATTATCAGAGTTACCCTTTCACAGGGCTGGCTGAACGTAAACTAAGGAGTTTACTTAGGCCAAACGAATCGCACACTGGACATGATATTATTAGGACTTACGCAGATACCACAGATATAGCGTTAAAAATAGTTTTTGAACTCTATATATAGTAGCTTTGCGTAAGTCCTGTTATAATAAAGTATTTGTTTGTAGTTGGGCTTTAGCCCTTACAATAGTTAGTATTAGGGCTATTGCCCAACTATGAGCCTAATTATAACTATTCTACCGAACATGATATAATTTACTTCCTTAACCCGTAGGACTTACGCAGAGACGACAGATATAGCGTTAAAAACTATAACGTTATAGTTTTTGAACTCTATATATAGTAGCTTTGCGTAAGTCCTGACCCGTTTAAAAGATGTTTAAAATTAGACGACAGTTGCTCAAGGCTGGCACGCACCCAGAGGTGTCATAAACTAGATAACGGCTCCTAGAAATTCTAGGGAACTGGTCACATAATGGGCTTTCTTAAGCCCCCGTTATATTGCGGAGTAATTAACGGTGGGTTTGTGACATCAGAATAATTGTATTTTTGAGCCATAATCAATGCTGTCAGACCATTGTCTTCCTGAATATCTTTTCGGGCTTTATTTTCTAGCAACACTTGCACTGTGTCAGGATGATTATGGGCGACAGCCATCATTAAAGCCGTCCATCCTTGACCATCTTGGGCATTAATATTTGCTCCATATTCAAGAATAGTTTTAACTGTTGCAGTATGACCACAAGAGGCGGATGCTTGTAAAGCTGTAACACCATATTTATCAGCAGCATTAATATCTGCTCCTTGCCCAAGCAGAACTTTAACGGTGGCAGTTTCTCCTTGTCGAGCCGCCCACATTAAAGCTGTCCTACCAAAGAGTTTGTCTCTGGCATTGATATCATTAACTTGGAGAAGCAAAGTTTGAACTAGATCGACTTGACCATTTTTGGCTGCTTCTATCAATTTATCATTGGTATCCATTTTTCCCGTCTAAATGAACCCACAAAAAATTACTCTAAACTTAATTATAGCAGTTCAAAATCTCATTTATGAGAAACAAATAAATTAATAAAACTTCACTAAGTGATAAACAAAACTTGTAAAGTTAATTTTTATTACTTTTACTACTTAATTGCTTGACAAACTTGCAGAAAATATTAAATTAATGAGCAACTCCCTATTCGCTTTTGCCTGGGGAATATTAAAGACAAGGATTTTTAGTGTTAGTAAATTATGGTTATGATTTTAGGAATCAGGAGATAGAAAAAAGTGTTTCAGTACACAAAGCTAGATTCTGATACCTAGAATTAGCAATACCGGATTAAAAAAAACACTATTTCCTGAAAATAGTTTGGAGGTTTTTTATGCAGACACAACCTGTTAAGACAAGCTTGATGGAAATTAATCCAACACAGGAGTATTTAGATCGTTCATCTTGTTTGGAAGCAATCTATCGACAACTATTTAAAGAAAATAGAAATTTCGATTTCTTTCATAATTCCCAACTAGACTCATCGTTCTTAAAAGGTGAACTAACAACTCAACAGATGATTTGTGAGTTGCTTTGTTCAGAAATGTATAGAGACTATATTCTGGGAGTTAATAGCAACTATCATTTTGTTAGTCTTTGTTTTGAAAGAGTTCTTGGCCGTCCACCAGAACAACATGAAAAGTATCAGTGGAGTTCTTTTTTAGCAACAGAAGGTCTCAGAGCTTTTGCAGAACAATTGACAGGAAGTGATGAATATATAACAGCTTTTGGTGAAAATATTGTGCCAAGTCGCCGTTCTCTAAAACTCTTTTCCAGCGATCAGAATCTTCCTGCTTTACCTAAAGAGCAAAGTATTCAACGCTATGGAGGAGAAGGGAATACTAATCAGTATCAACCACATTATTATGGTAGTATTCTCCGTTGGAAAAATGGAAATCCACCCCTCCTTGTCAGTAAAATCTTTGCTGTTGTAGCTGTTGCATTCGGTATTGAAGTTATCAGGATATTTCTGACAATTGCTATTGCTGCCTTCAAGACAGGTTCTTTTTAATATTCCTGTTTTAAAAAGATTTAAAATATTCACAAAAAAATTTCAGTTTATCCAGTTTGAATTACTGTTTTAATCAATTAAGGAGAAATTAACATGATTCATTTAATGACATTTGCTGCTGCTGTTCCCCATACTCCTGAATGGAGTCCTCTAGTTGGAGCAGTAATGATTATTTGCAATATCTTAGCGATCGCTATAGGTAAATTAACTATGGCCACCCCTAGTGTTGGACCTGCATTACCCATGCCAAAAATGTTTGGCGGAATGGGGTATCCTGCACTATTAGCAACTACCAGTTTAGGCCATGTGATCGGATTTGGTGCTATTATAGGGTTGGCGAATATAGGTATTCTCTAACCTACTGAAATATCTTCAGGGTCTTCTACGGACATTAAGAAAAATTATATCTGTTGAAACAGAGTAGAGACATTCCATGGAATGTCTCTACTAAGCTTTTAGTGTATATTTATGTCCCAAACTCCTATATGATCTATTCAAGAAATTAATTGTTGATTGTAATTAACACGCCAAGAATATGGATAAGCGTTTTTTCAATATATTTCCTGGATTAACTGAAGAAAAAGCAATCGCTTTGTTAGAAGCACCCCTAGAAGAGTTAGAAGATAAATCAGACCGTTATATTGCAGCAAGTCATTTAGTTAATTTTCCCAGCGAACGGTCAATCAATGCTTTAATCAAAACGATACAAGATACTAATCCAGTTTTAGAACATAAAATTGCCAGACGTAAAGCGATCGAAACATTAGGACATATTAATGTTACATCAGCACTACCAACTATTCGAGCTTGCTTAGGTGATGAGGATGGTTACACTGTAGAAAATGCTGTTTGGGCAATTGGCGAAATAGGAACTGAAGACCAAGAAATTCTCGCAGAAATTGCTCAGTTGTTAGAAAAACCTGGTCAAAGTTATCGTTTAATTATTCAGGTGTTAGCCAAATTCAACTATAAACCTGCCATAACTAAGATTCAGCAGTTTACAGAATCTGATGACGAACCTATTGCTAGTGCAGCGATCGCTACTGTTTGTCGTTTAACAGGGGACTATTCCCAAATGACAAAAGTGGTCGAATTTTTAAAACACTCAAATATTAACGCTAGACGGGGTTGTATTCAAGACCTGATTGATACCAAATCTTATAAGTCGATTCCTAATATTGCTAAATGCCCAGTTTCAATGGTTTTTCGTCTCCGGGCAATTAGACTATTAGCGGAAACAGGTATACCTACAGGTGAGATTAACTTTGCTGAAATTGAACCATACTTAGATTTAGTCATTCGTGACTATCCCGGTGACTTACTTTTAGTCCATGAATACGACCAAACTCCTGCTTTAGAGTTTGTGATTAAAGAATTATATAGCACAGATTTTGGCAGGTGTTATTTAGCTGGCAAAACTATTTTACAAGTTGATCCAGAAGTTGCAGGTGCAGCATTAATGGCTACCTTTGCAGAAAGCGCTCATAATGATTATGGCGCTCACTATCATGTAGTTAAACTTTTAGGTTGGCTTAAATATATTGATGGTTATGAACTTTTAGTAGAAGCACTGCAAAACACAGCACCCCAGTTTCAGAAATCTCGTGGAGCTGCTGCACTTGCTCTGGCAAACTTAGGAGATGAGCGGGCCATACCTCTACTTAGAGAAACTATCAGTAATACAAGAATTTTTGACTTGAAATATGCTTGTTTATTGGCATTAAAACAGTTAGGGGATATTCAAGCTTGTAATTTAGTTGCTAATGACTCAGATGTACTGATTCAAGCTAAAGGGAAAAATCTGGCGTTGTTGAAATACTCTCCGGCCTGAAGGCACGGAGATTCTCCAGGAGACTTTAGTAGTCGAGAGAATAGTTTGTTAGGGAACACCAAGAAATAAATTATCCCACAAGATGGGAGAGCATCCTGCCCGTCTTTATATTATTAGCAGGCATCTTGCCCACAAGATATTTTGGGATAATTTTTAAATTGGAAGTCCCTTAAGCCGTTTAACCATTGCTGATATTATCAGCAAGAAGAAGTAAGCTGTTTTAATTTTCTACAGTTTATTTCATACGGTCATCCCCCTGTGATAGCTCCAAATACCCAACCAGGCTAGGCAAGGGGTTTTACAATTACCAATGCCCTTAATTTTAATAATGTTTTTTCCAGTTCAGTAATTCTTAAAACCAGGAAATACAGTTTATGTTTAATGCTTTTCAGAGATTTATTTATCCTCTAAAAAAAAGGGAATGGTTCCCGATCTTATTAATTCTTGTTTTAGCGTGTTTTCTATACTTTTACAGAATAAATTTCAGAGGTCTATGGATAGATGAATTTATCAGTATTCTTGATGGAAATAAAGTCTCTTTTAATAAAGGGAGACTACTCTACTATGTTCTTTTAAATCCATGGCTTAATATTTCTGATAATGAGACATGGTTAAGAGTTCCAGCTATTATTTTTGCCGTGGCATCTGTATATCTAATTTATAGACTAGGTAATGACTTTTTTAGCAAGAAAGTTGGTCTTCTATCAGCATTTTTGCTAGCTATTTCTCCATTATTTATAAATCATGCTCAAGAAATTAGGTACTATACTATGAGTATTTGCCTGGGGCTTTGTGGCTCTCTTGGTCTAGCACATTCTCTGAAGCAACCTAGTAACAGACTTTCACAGTTAATGTGGGTTGTAGGTAGAATTTTATCTTTTTACACGACACCTTTAAATGCCGCTTTTCTTGTACCAGATATTTTGATCGTAGGGCTTAAATTTAAGTCTAGATTATCCAGATTGATCCGTTATCTCATTCTCTATTTGACAATAATTTTTGCTACTATTCCTGTGGCTCTTTCTGTAGATAGTGATTCAGGCTCACACAGAGTGAAGTTACCTGTTCCTGGTGTAAGAGAAATCTTTCGAGAGCTAAGAATAATGACTGTGTTTGCTCACCCACCTCAACCGCCTTACATATCATTGTTTATTCAAGTTTTAGCTTTAGTTCTTGCTGTGGTTATTTTGGCTGCAATTATCAAAAAACCTCGCACTCAGGAAGTTGGATGGGTGGCTTTATGGGGAGTTATACCTGCAACATCTATTTTTGTTTTTTCTAATGTATTCTACTCGATCTGGAATAGTCGTTACCTGATGATTTCTCAGCCATATTTTATACTGCTTTTGGCAATTGGCTTTTTTAAAATTTTGAATTGGCAGAAAATAGTTGGGATCGTGCTGGCTTTCATGTATATGTTGGCCGTTGGCTTGGGTTTAGTAACTTATTATACAAGTTCCACTCGATATATGGGAGCATTAGATCACTATAGACCAGTAGCACGGTTGATTGAGAGTCGAGCGAGAGAAGGGGACATAATTATGTACTCTCCAATGCATACTTCTTTTACTCTAAGTTACTATTATCGAGGTTCTGCACCTATATATCTCGATAAAAGGGAAGAGGCAGATCGATCAAATCTTCAAGCTCATTTAAAAAATTGGGTTGAAAGTGTATCTCCGATCAACTCGCGTGCATGGTTTATCTATTACGGAGGAGATGTGAAGGTTTTTCGGTCTGTACTTGCAGAGCAATTTACAATTGAATCACAGGAACAGATTGGTAGTGCAAATATATTATTGCTGATTCCTAAGTTGGATAAAAAATGAAGAAGCCCGTGCTTTAACCGATTATAGCCAGTGTTAGGTAGTTCACTATTCCGTGACAAAATTATGAAAGCACTTGTCTAACTAACTAATTATCAATATGCTGCACTTAATTCGGAAATTTTTCACAATAGTTCTTTTCTTAACTATCTTTTGGTTGAGCAACCCATTAACGGTAATGGCTGCCACTCAATCACAGAATATCACCCCTACTCAGTTAGAAGAATTAGATGGTCTGTTTAATCAAGCTTTAAATGCCAGTAATAACGGTGATTTTGCCAACGCTGAAAAATTATGGACTCAAATCCTAGAACAATATCCCGATAATCCGGCAATTTGGAGCAACAGAGGCAATATCAGACTTGGCCAAAATAAAATAGAAGCAGCAATTTCTGATTATGAAAAAGCTATAGAACTTTTACCATTAGCTCCCGACCCCTATCTAAATCGTGGTATAGCTTATGAAAGACTGAAAAAATGGTCAGAGGCGATCGCTGATTATAATCTAGTTATAGAGTTAGACCCCCAAGACCCAGTTGCTTACAATAACAGAGGGAATGCTGAAGCAGGATTAGGAGAATGGGAAAAAGCTACCGAGGATTATAAAAAAGCTACTGAATTAGCTCCCGAATATGCTTTTGCCCGTGCTAATTATTCCTTGGCTCTTTACCAAAGTGGACAAACTCACTCAGCAGTGCAAACCATGAAAAGTCTCGTCCGTAAATATCCTAACTTTGCAGATATGCGGGCTGCTTTAACTGCTTGTCTCTGGGAAGAAGGTAAACAGGGAGAAGCTGAAAGTAACTGGGTAGCTGCTGTAGGATTAGACCCTCGGTATCAAGACCTTAATTGGCTCACTAACATTCGTCGTTGGCCTCCTAGATTAATTAATAGTCTGGAGAAGTTTATCAACCTAGAATAGTTAGCTCCATTTACTGATTTCCCAGACTAATGACTGGGAAACCAGTTTATTTTAGCAGCAAGTTATTGTGGCAACCACCCTGCACTGAGAAGTATGGTTAGACCCATAAACATCACAGAGAAAGTCCAAGTAATCCGATTTAAAGTAATCTCAGCACTCTTAGTGCTAGTAAATAATTGAGCTTGTCCACCAATTCCACCTATTCCATCACCTTTAGGACTGTGTAACAAGACAAATACAACAATACCTATAGCTGATATAGTCCAGATAATTTCCGCAAGTTGAACAACATTCATAGTCTTCTCATTCATTAATAAAGTTAAGGAATTTCACTAATACTTAGTTTTGAGGAACCTTACAAACCCACTCGCACAGGAGTACGATTTTGTTTAACATCATACTCTGCCTTGTCAATCATTGACTTTCCAGTCATGTCAGGAGGTTGAGGCAAGTTGAGAATTTCCAAAATAGTTGGCGCTACATCTGCTAAACAGCCATCTTGTCGTAATGGTACTTCCGTTCCATGACCAGGAATTTTGCGTCCCTCTCCTTCTACCAGGATAAATGGTACCGGGTTTGTCGTGTGAGCTGTCCAAGGATTTCCTTGTTCGTCCCACATATATTCAGCATTTCCGTGGTCAGCAATGATTATTGCTGTCCCACCAACTTTACTAATACTTTCTAAAAGTTTTCCTAAACAATGGTCAACAGTTTTGATTGCATTTACTGCTGCATCCATAATCCCAGTATGACCAACCATATCAGGGTTAGCATAATTAATAACGATTAGAGAATAGATTTGCTTTTTCACTGCAGCGATCGCTACTTCTGTCACATCTTCTGCGGACATTTCTGGTGCTTCATCGTAATGAGACACCATTGGACTTTGAATCAATTCTCGCTCTTCTCCCTCAAATGGTTGTTCTAAACCCCCATTAAAAAAGTAAGTTACATGAGCATACTTTTCAGTTTCTGCAGTGCGGAACTGACGTAGACTATGTTGAGAAATTACCTGTCCAAGAATATTATTCAAATTTTGAGGTTCAAAAGCAACTAAAACTGGGAATTTAGAATCATACTGAGTGAAAGTTAGAAATGTCAGTGGTTGAATTTGCTGGCGTTCAAACCCATTAAAGTCTGGATCTACAAAAGCTTGAGTCAATTGACGGGCACGGTCTGGACGAAAATTAAAGAAAATTATACCATCTCCAGGTTCTACAGCTCCAGGAGTTACTCTAATTGGGATGACAAACTCATCTGTTATACCTTCAGTATAGGACTGTTGCAGTAAATCAGAAGCAGAACAACCTGCTCCATAACCATCTTTAGTCATTACATCATAAGCTTTTTGAACCCTGTCCCATCGTTTATCCCGATCCATAGCATAATAGCGACCACTAACTGTAGCAATTCTTCCTACACCAATTTGATTAGTATGATATTCTATTTCTTTAAGTACCTGAACTCCTGATTTCGGACTTGTATCACGTCCATCAGTAATGGCATGAATACAAACATCAGAAATTCCTTTTGCTTTAGCCATATCTAGTAAACCTAATAAATGGTTTACATGAGAATGAACTCCTCCAGGGGAACATAACCCCACTAGATGTAGTTTAGAATTACGCTCACTAACATCGTGGCAAATCTTTTCAATAGCTTGATTTTGTGCAATTGAGCCATCTTCTACAGCATCAGAGACTCGTACTAACTCCTGGGGCACAACTCGCCCCGCTCCAATATTTAAGTGACCAACTTCTGAGTTACCCATTTGACCTTCTGGTAAACCTACTGCTTTCCCAGAAGCTTGAATCAAAGTTCTTGGGTAGGCCTGCCAAAGGCTATCCATTACAAGTGTTTGACCCATAGCAATGGCATTTCCATTTTTCTCTTCTCGATAACCCCAACCATCTAGAATAATTAGTACAACCGGAGATATAGAACCTTTTTCCATAATTTTTTACCTTTTATGACTCATCTCGGTTTTGTAATGACTAATTCCAAAATACTATACTTGAGTATTTTTTTCATAAGTCCTATATAAGCTCAATTTATTCGATCAAAATATAAATCATATAATCTTTTCATAAAATTCTCAAAATAATTTAAAACTATTCTAGTTATGCTGTGACATATATTTTGATATATAGCTTTAAGGGTTAGCTACTGTAAATGATTCAGACTAATCAACCCTATCTATAGCGTTTATCGGACTCATAAGGTACGCTTTTATAAGTACCTACACAAAATAACCAGTGCATTTTTTACTCAAATAAATTGGCTTAAACTATCTCTAGGAAAGAAATATAACTCAACAGTAAATATCCAAATAAGACCCCGTCCTTAAGGACGGGGTTTAAAATTAAGGTTTAAAGCCTCTCACTCGCCGTGGAGAAACAAGAAAAAATTTTTATGATCATTCAATCCTCTTCCTTTTAGGGAGAGGTAATTATCAATTATCCATTATTGAACTACTTATTTACCAACTTCCGACTCCTGACTCCTGACTCCCTAAAATGAGAAAATTTTGGACTTCAAAAGTATGATAATTGCTATATATCATTTAATTTTTCTGATAAATTACTTGGGAAAAAATTAATATTTAGACCATAAAGTAGGAGAAATAAATATCCGGAAATCTCTTTGCAAGATTGAGTTATAGTATATCTATCCACCATTAATGACTTAGGTAGTAGGAATGATAATATTGACTTATAAACTACTCTAATATTGCCAAACGGAAACCAAACCTAAAATGAGCAAGCTGTTGTATTTCGTTAGTATAGGAATATTAGCTCTCTGGATACTTAGATGTGAATCTCTAGCAGTTAATGATGAGGAGATGCAACTGATGACATTATCCGATTCTACCAGTTTTTATCACCAAATCCTGGCTCAAGTGTCAATCCCTCCATCTTCTGATTCACCATCGCCATCGACCATTCCATCAGCAGAAGTTCCAGAAAAGTCTAATACAGTCGCTAACTTGATCGAATCTACCAATCCAGAAGAAAGAGAAAAATTTCTCAAGCAAAACCTAGAAAATCAGCCAGATAGTATTACAGCAGGCCAAGGCCCTTCGGAAACAATATTTGTTCCTAGGGGTAGAGATCCATTTTCCATTGTGCCACAAATCCCAGTGCCAGAATTAACAACAGAAGAATCTCCACTAGGCCAACTACCAGAGATACAAGGCCAACAATTACCAAGTTTATCTATCCTTCCGGAAACTAAAGCTCCCGTTACTTGGCGACAAAATGCTAGAAGAATAGTACCAAGTGACGATAGTCTGGATATAGCCCAACAAAACCGTAGAAGACCATCACCTACTACTTCACCATTTGAATCTACAAACTCTGTATTTGTAGAACGTGGTTGTTAATTTGATCGTTAACAAAGTACGATTGAGTCAAATTCTTGCTATCCTGTGCAATATTAGGCTTTTCAGAATCGGCAATGCGTAAACTTTTATTAACAGCAGGAGCAGGTATATTATCTCTCTGGATAAGTGGATGTGAGTCTCTACCCTTTATTAATAATAGAGACAGTTCTACCGCTAATACTCCAGAAGCCTCCCCTAGCCCAAAATTAGAAGCTCCAGAATCTCCATCTCCAAAACCTACCGATGGACCTTTTCCATCTCCAGATGTTCCCCAAAAGTCGGAAACGGCCAAAGATTTAATTCGGTCTACAGACCCCAATGAAAGAACTAAATCTCTCAGGCAAGAAGTTCAAACTAATACAAGGACTCAATCACAAACCTCTATTCCCACAATTTCAGATACAAAAGACCCTTTCTCTAGTTTACCTACTATCCCAG
>CAJICP010000803.1_pt1 | contig 10560 bp, 8 predicted proteins | sample 9199641 | NCBI WGS metagenome assembly CAJICP01 (sample SAMEA7708340, study PRJEB35096) | sediment metagenome | biome: marine neritic benthic zone biome [ENVO:01000025]; feature: sediment [ENVO:00002007]; material: shallow marine sediment [ENVO:03000034] sea grass bed [ENVO_01000059] ... | reverse complement strand
CTCACGGAGTCTCGCTCACGGAGTCTCACTCACGGAGTCTCACTCACGGAGTCTCACTCACGGAGTCTCGCTCACGGAAGGGTAATTCTGCATGGTCATTGTCGATGGGGACAAAAATGCGCAGCACGGGAGCAAGATGCTCCAACTGCCTTCCACTGGCCAACAATTGAATCTTGACAGACCACTAATTCCTTCTCTCCTAGATAACTAAAGCCTTCTTCCTTTTTCCTTCTTACTTCATAAAGCAATGATAACTCCTGAACCTCTCTCTGGTTATACTCTTCCCGTATTTGCTTGTGCGAGTGCAGTAGCTGCCTTACATTGGCTACGTCAAAATGTCCCATCTTTGTCTACTGTATCAATTAATTTAATTGAACCAGCAAAAATTGTCGATATTCCCATTGAAGAAGTGGCTTTACTGAAAAATAATACTGCCTTAGCCATTACTCGTTCCGATCCCGGTAATAATCTCGACCTAACTCGCAATACTCCTGTTTGGGCTATGGTAGAATTGGCCACAGTTTCCCTGAATGAGGCTTCAAAACAAATTGTGATTTTGGGTGGTGCAGGAATTGGACATAATATTCATTCTGGGGAAGCAGCTATATATAGTTATGCAAGACGACTACTGCAAGAAAATCTTAAACCTCTGCTCAACCCCAATGAACAAATTAAAGTGACTATCATTTTACCAGAAGGTCGTCAATTAGCAACTCGGACTTCTAATTCTGCTTTTGGTATAGTTGAAGGTCTTTCTTTGTTAGGCACTACTGGGGTTTCTCAACCTTTGAGTGTGCCTGGACAACTTGATGCTTATCGGCAGGAGTTAGAAGAAAAGGTGGCGCAGTTTAGTTGTTTGGTATTTTGTGTAGGGGAAAATGGTTTAGATATCGCAAAGAAGATGGGAATACCACCACAGCAAACGGTCAAAACAGCTAACTGGTTAGGCCCAATGTTGGTGGCTGCTGCTATTGCCGGAGTGGAGTCTATTTTATTGTTAGGTTATCATGGCAAATTAATTAAGTTGGCTGGTGGGATTTTTCATACTCACCACCATCTAGCTGACGGACGATTAGAAATTTTGACCGCCCACTGTGCAAATATTGGTTTGCCCACTTCTGTGCTACAAGAAATTTTTGCTTGTACTACTGCTGAGGCTGCTTTGAAACTCCTGCGGAGCTTGGATATAAATGATGAGAATGATAGGGTGTCTAGGGTATATGGGGCGATCGCCTCGAAAATTGACCAACGTAGTCAAGCTTACATTTTTAATCATAGTCAAAAGCAGGTCCAAGTAGGTTCAATGCTGTTTGACCGCGATCGGCAAATTTTTTGTAAAACTGAAGTCGCTGATACAGTTTTTTCACAAATTTGTTATTCTATTAGGAATACCCTGATCTAGAGTTAAGGTATTTTATCGAGGAATTAATAATCGTCTATGGGGGCGCGAAACACTATTTACTCTAATTAGCCTGCTAGTTCTTAGGTTATCGGCAATTCTAGTAGTATACGAGCTTTTCTGGAAAAACGAAAAACTGAATTTTAGATCAAAAGTGTGGAGAAACAAATTTTCCTCACAACAAAACTACTTATCTGCCGATAGAGCTGCTAGCTGACAACTCGGAACTCAGAAAAACTAACCTCACCAATCTAATATAATAGCACATTAACCGTGACTCTAACAACACAGAAACAAAAAAGTTCAGATTCTCCCACTCAGTTTAACCGTCAAATGATTGTAATTCTGGACTTTGGTTCTCAATATTCAGAACTAATTGCCCGCCGAATTCGCGAAACTCAAGTATATTCAGAAGTTATTTCCTACCGCACAACTGCTGCAAAACTGGCAGCTCTCAATCCCAAAGGAATCATTCTCTCAGGAGGACCTAATTCAGTTTACGACAAAGGTGCCCCTGATTGTGACCCCGAAATTTGGCATCTGGGAATACCTATTTTAGGTGTTTGCTACGGTATGCAGTTGATGGTACAACAACTAGGCGGAGAAGTCAAACGCGCTCAGTTAGCCGAATATGGTAAAGCATCTCTATCAATAGATGACCCCACAGATTTGCTGACTAATGTAGAAGAAGGCACAACTATGTGGATGAGTCATGGAGATTCTGTGACCAAAATGCCTTCTGGTTTTGAAGTATTGGCTCATACAGAGAATACTCCCTGTGCAGCGATCGCTCACCACGAGAAAAAGCTCTACGGTACCCAGTTTCACCCAGAGGTAGTTCACTCTCTAGGAGGCCAAGCATTGATTAGAAATTTTGTATACCATATTTGTAAGTGTGAGCCAACTTGGACCACAGAAGCTTTTGTGGAAGAATCGATTCGAGAAATTAGAGCCAAGATAGGGGATAAACGAGTATTATTAGCACTGTCTGGAGGTGTTGACTCTTCAACCTTAGCATTTTTGCTACATAGAGCTATAGGCGATCGATTAACTTGTATGTTTATTGACCAAGGCTTTATGCGGAAGTATGAACCGGAGAACTTGGTCAAAATATTTAAAGAATCTTTTCATATTTCAGTTGAATATGTCAATGCTCGCGAGCGCTTCTTAGCTAAACTCGAAGGAGTTACAGACCCAGAGCAAAAACGCAAATTAATTGGCCATGAGTTTATCCAAGTATTTGAAGAAGAGTCAAAACGTTTAGGGCCTTTTGATTATCTAGCTCAAGGTACTCTTTATCCAGACGTGATTGAATCTGCTGACACCAATGTTGACCCCAAGACAGGGGAGCGAGTGGCAGTTAAAATTAAGAGTCATCATAATGTTGGCGGTTTGCCGAAAGATTTGAGATTTAAGTTAGTCGAACCTCTACGCAAACTATTTAAGGATGAAGTCAGAAAGGTGGCGCGTTCTATTGGTTTACCAGAAGAAATTGTGCGACGCCATCCTTTTCCGGGTCCGGGGTTAGCAATTCGGATATTAGGAGAAATTACGGATGAACGGTTGAAAATTTTGCGAGATGCTGATTTTGTTGTGCGTGACGAAATTAAACAGCAGGGAATGTATCACGATTTTTGGCAAGCTTTTGCGGTGTTGTTACCTATTCGTAGTGTGGGAGTGATGGGAGACCAACGCACCTATGCTTACCCAATTGTTTTGCGGTTTGTTTCTAGTGAGGATGGGATGACTGCTGACTGGTCTCGCCCACCTTACGATTTGTTGGAAAGTATTTCTAACCGCATTGTGAATGAGGTTAAGGGAGTTAACCGGGTGGTTTATGATATTACTTCTAAGCCTCCTGGTACTATTGAGTGGGAGTGAGCGGAAGTTAGAAGTCAGAAGTTAGAAGTCAGAAGTAATATCTAACTGATGAAACTTGTGTGTACCGTAGGTTGGGTTAAGCGAGAGCGCAACCCAACACCACCAGTTTTTTTTGCCAGAAAGCTATCTTTATCAAACCAACCTACCAATTTCGAGGGTGTTGGGTTTATCCTGCGGATAAGCGGAGAAGATCGTACCTCAACCAAACCTACAACTTAAGACGACTTAATGCGTTTGCGACGAATAAACAAACCGCTGAGAACAACAAAAGCTGAAACAGAAACAGGTTCAGAAACAACTTCAGACTCAAATTGTTGGAAAACAAAAGTATCCAAACTACTTGGATTAGCAACATCATATTCAAATGTAGCAGCAGCAATTGGGGTTGATGAAGTAATTCCCAGGAAACCACTACCGTTTCGAGTTACTGATTCAATCAAGTTTCCATCAATGTCAAAAACACTAAACGTTACATCACCAGGAGTTAGAACTTCACCGCCCACTGCAAAAGCTTGAGATGGACTAACAAAGCCATTGGCTGTTTGTGGATCGACAAAAAAAGCTCCTAATGCTGACGAAAACATTGGAAAATTTGCAACAAGCACAGCATCAGTTCCACCTGGCAAAGTACCAGGTATATTGTCATTGGCAAAAGGAACACCTAATTCAGGAGCTCCCTCTGTAAACACTACACCCAGGTTTGCATAGACTTGTTGAAATGAGTCGTCGGGGTTAAATGTTCCAAGTTGAACATCTGAAAATGTTGTACCTGGACCAAAACTCCCAGAGGGAGTCTCTGTAAACGAGACAACTGTTGGAGAACTCAGCAATGAGTTGAATTCGTCAATATTTGTGAAAGACGCTGCACCTGCTGGGTTCAGCATCAATCCCCAAAAGCTACCGCCACAGAGAATTCCGAAAGTAGCTGCAAGGTATTTCTTCAGGCTGAAAGTTGCTTTATCGGCAGTTCTAAAAAGCATTTTTCTGCGTCGTTGTATTTAGTAAATTGTTACAATTCAGATTGTAATGCACCCCCCCTAGTGTAAAGAGGGTTTCGTCAGCTTCATCAACTCTTCATAAAACCAGTGAAATGCTCCCAAATCTTTACTGAATCTTCATAAAACTACGGATGTATTTGTGGTACTTTATGTAAATTTCCTGATTTTTGGCTTTGCGCTTTGTCATGGCGTAGCGATCGCTCCCGTAGATCCTATAGATAAAAGTCGGGCTTTATGTATTGCGATCGGCGATCGAACATTACATTATTTATAGTATCTTCACTCATTAACCCGACTTGTTCCACTTTTTTTTGCCGATTTAAACTTAAAATAAATTTGTATAGATAAACCTCTTGATAATACATTTTTAACTTAACCTTAATCTTTGTGGAAAAATCTGTGGAAAACTATCATTTAATTGTGGAAAACTTTGCTTTTTGAGCAGCCAATAATTTTACGATCTAAAAATTTTAGTCTAACTGATTGACAAATAATTTTATATATGATATTGGAGAATTCAGATTAATAATCATCAAAAATCTACAGTTTTATCTTTATTCCTTATGGGTTTAATACCCCACCGTCTACACGGTGTCTACAATTGCTTGGAGTTTGTAGACGCGGAGCGGCTTCTTTGAGTATCCCCATCTAATTTTCCCTTCTCTCCTAGATAACTAAAGCCTTCTTTCTTCTTCAAACTTATTCATAAGAAATATGCTCTGATTTATAAGCAGGGGGTTCAACATGAATTATGATTCTAGCAGGATAAAACCTTTCTTGTAAACGCGCTTCTACCTTTTCGGTAATTTGATGAGCAGTTTCTATATCATCACCATCAACAATGAGGTGCATTTCAATAAATACCTGACGACCAATAACTCCCCTAGAAGCAATTTCGTGACAGTTGACTACTCCCGGAACTTCCATCGCGATCGCATGAATAGCTTCTGGTGCCACGGCCATATAGTCTACCAACCAAGGTAAATTTTCTTTCAAAACTTCCCAAGCACTCCGAAACACTAAAAGAGCGACGGGAAAAGCTAAAACCACATCTAACCAACGAAAAATAGGTAAATTAAAATTATTTCCTTGCCAAACACCAATTAATCCCGCAATTACAATTACTGTCACCCAGATATCACTCATGGTATGATGGGAGTCAGCAATTAAAATGCTACTACCGATTTTTTTCCCTACCCGACGTTCATAAAATGCCACAAAAATATTAATTCCCAGCACAATTAACAATATCCACAGCGCAAGTGGGGAAATATCAACTTCTTGACCTCCTCCGACTATTCTTTCTATTGCCCCACTCAGAATTTCAAAACAAGCAATACCGAGGAATGCAGCAATACCTAAAGCACCAATAGCATCAAATTTTTGGTGTCCGTAGGGATATTGGCGGTCTGGTTTGGGGGAAGCAAGATGATTTGTGACTAATCCTAAAATGTTATTAGCGCTGTCAGTAACGCTGTGTAAAGCATCTGCAAATAAGCTGAGGGAACCTGTCCAAAATGCTATTGTTGCTTTGATTAGCATCACTAATAAATTGAGTAGTAAAGTGATGATTAAGACTTTGCGGACTTGTTTACGGTTATCGGTAGACATGGTGAGCAATTGATAATTGATAATGGATAATTGATAATTCATAATTGATAATTTGGGTTGGTTCAAAAAAGCAGAGTGTGGGGAGACTGTTCCCTATTCCCTATTCCCTATTCCCTGCTATATTAATCTAGCTTTAACAAAAGCTTTTTTCAAAGTTATAACTAATCTTTGGGCTTGATGTTTATAAAGTGGTTTTGGCAATATTCCTGGCAAATTATTCATTAATTCTCTAGCGGTAAGCATACTGCATCCAGTAATACCAATAATTTCATTTGCTCCTTGAAATATTGCATATTCTGATGGAGTAGATTCAATCATAACTTGCCAAGTAGGTTGTTTTATTTCACCATTTTCAATCCGTTTTAAACCATTAATTGTTGCCAAAACAATTAGGCGATCGCCCACAGCCAGTCTAAGATCATCTGAGGGTATTAATTTTGATTCATTTGGTGGTTTCTGATATAAGATTGGTACTACTCCATAACCATAAGCTATTTCCGCTAAAATCAATCCATTTAAAGTATCTCCAGTTTCAATATTATATTCAGTTACTAATACTGTTTGATGGTCTATTCTAAATAAACTTAATATATTTTCTCCAAATGCTGCTCCGGCAAAAGCTTCTGCTACAACGGCAGAAGTACAAATAAAAGCAGAATAGGGTAAAAGTTTGGCTAAATTATCACTAAAACGTTGTTCAGAAGTGCGAATTACTAAAGGAATATTTGGATTTATAGCATAAGCCATTAATGCTACTTCTAGATTTAACATTTCATCATTTGTGACAGCAATAACGCCTTTTGCTGTGGCTAAATTTACTTTTTCTAAAGATTTAATCATATTACCCGTAACTAGAGGAATTTGAGGGGTAATATCTGACTCAGTTACTGTACTACTAATTGCAACTAGCTTCTGTTTAAATCCTTGTAATAAAGTAGCGATTCGTTGACCAACTCTTCCTAAACCAATAATTACAACATGGTCTTGGGTAGGGATAGGATTTCTTCTGGTGAACTTAAATCTTGTACTTAATAATCTTTCTGTAATTAAACCATTCAACAAGGCTACAAAAATAATTCCTACTAATGTTGTAATTAAACTAAAAAATTGTACCCACCAAGGAAAATCCTGCTCGAGTTTTATCCCACCAAAAATATCTCCAAATCCTCCCAGTAGTAAAACTGCTGCACTATAAAAAGCTTCTCTTAAAGTTACTTCTGGATAGTAAAACCAAAATAGTAATGTGTCACTAAATAAGAGAATTACTAAAATTAAACCACTCGAAAAAACTAGGTTACGAATTGGATTTTCGTGAATCCAATTCCAGTACTTAATAATTAGCCACTTAATATCCCTAGGTTGGATTTGAACAACTGATACCAATATTTGCCATAGATTAAACTTGTTTTTATGAATAGTTTCTTGATTCTTTGTAGTCAAAAATTCTGGTCTCTCAATATAAATTATTTTGTCGTTTGCTTGAATTAATTCATTAGTATCCCAATCATAAAAATCTGATGATAATTGAGTATAATTAGGGGCGTAACTAATGACTTTCCGATGACGGTTATTGAATTGATAAATAGGACGACCACACCAGGATTCAGCTAAATTTATTTGGCGTTTAATTATCCTTATTTGGTGTTTTTCTAGGTAAAAAAAACCGATAATTTCTGACTCTAAAGCGGCTACGGCAAAAGCTGGTGCTGGTAGTTCCGTCGGTTCAAATGCTACATAGTTTCCTAGTTGTTGACCTAATAGTTTATTCAGATTTTCTTTTGCAGACCTGACAACAAGACGAATTTGAGAATTAAGTAATCTTGCAGCTAGAGCGATCGCTAAATTTACTCTTTCATTACTTGTCACAATAAGTATGGCTCGACACTGTTGAACTTGAGCTTTTGTTAATATTTTTGGTTCTCTAGCATCCCCAATAATTAACTTATTTAACTGTGAAAATAAATCTGAAATTTCCCAATGTTGAGGTTGTATTAGGTCGATGGCGTTGACAATTACACCAAAATGTTTTAGAGCTGCTACACAATGTTGTCCTAGACTACCTAAGCCACATACCAAAAAACTATCTACTGATGGTTGGAGTAAAGTATCAGTTGTTGGATTTATATTGTTATATTGATTGTCAGGAGTAGATGAGGACATTGAGTCTCCAATTTATCTGATTGATATAATAAAAATCATACCTAAATTGAATTTTTTTTTACTCGATCGTACATTGATTTGCTCTTATTACCTGTTGACAATAAATTACTCATCTAATTATTTTTCTAAAATCCTCTCAAATCATATTTTTTAGTTGCGTTTTTGACCATGAATGCCACTTTGACTAATTCTTGACTCCGTATTTTCTTTAGCTATATTAATTTTACCTGCCAGCTACAAGTTATCAAAGATTTCAACTTAACTAATGGAGATTTTGAACGAGTTATTTTTCCCGGTCAACAAATTTTGTTTTATGCAAAACCAGAAGATGTGCTAGAAATTTATTCTGGTTATCTTGGCAGCAAAATATTTATTCCTAAATATCCTTCTGCTGAACTTAAAATTGATGAAGCAACTAATATTTAGTAATGCCGAGTTATCAGTAAATTTTAGATTCTGACTTTTGTTTGTGGGTTAACCAGCGCCATCTTAAAAAAGCAATAACCTCTTCTGGTAATAAAATTAGATGAGGTTCGTTAGAGATTAAAAGTAACCAGTTTTCTTTCTGTTGATGTAGTTTCCATTGCGGTTTTATCGGGTGGGATATAATTTGCCAAGAACCGAGTAAATCATGGTTACAAAAAAATCCAAATTTTTCAGCCTGATGTATGATTAAATCTGTCATTATGTGTAGCTCCTATAATTTTCTAAGTTTATTTTTTGACGTATATACAAACTTTAGTTAATCTTCTGAAGCCAAGAATTAACTCTAGGATTTTAGTTATCATATAACCTTAACTCCAAGTTAGTCAAGATTTAATTTTTTTTTAACTTTAATCTATAACTTTTAGTAACCTGAATGATTAGGGTAAAAAATGAAAATTTGTATAGACAAACTATCTTGATTCCAGTCTCAATATTGTGGCCATAGGTTGGCGATCGCCTCTACTCGCTGCTGGTAAAACAATTAGAGAAATAGATTCACCCATTACCCAAAAAAGTAATTTAACCCCCTCTTTCTTCACATAAATTGATGTGAGAAAAAAGGGAGTCAAAACTAGCTGCGAAAAATATGCTTAATGATGATGATGATGGTCGTGAGAATGTCCATGATTATAATCATGATCGTGACTATGACTGTGAGTTTCCTTCGCTTGCTTTACAGCCAAAGAAGGATTAACAGCCAAAGCATTTTCACTTAACAACTCCTCAATATAAAGGTTAGCCCACTCGGCAGCCATCTGCAAAAATTCTGGGCGATCGTTTACACAAGGCATTTTACGATAAGTTACTTCTGGATGTTGACGACGTACAGCTTCAATAATATGCTCCACATCTAATAATGTTTCGTGATTTTCTGTAGCAAAACCAATAGGCATAAATACAATAGCTGTTGCACCTAATTCTATTAAGTTTTGAGCAGCAGTTTTAGTATCTGGTTGAGTCCATTCAATGAGTGGAGTATCGTGATTTAACCAACCTACAGAAATTAAAGGAAAACGATTAATTAAACGTTCTCTTACTGACTCATAAAGTGCCTGACTTTCATCAATTCCAGAAGTAAAACCTTTGGCTTTGTGGGGGCAACCATGATTCATTAATACAATACCAATTTGAGATGGTAAATGAGCCACTGCTAAGTCATTAGCAATTTCTTCTTCTACCATTTTTGCCATTATATTAATATAATCAGGTTCGTTATAAAAAGAAGGAATATAACGTTGACCTGTAATCCAATGTTCGGTATTATCTGCTGATTTTACTAAGGCTTTGTTAACTTGTTCGACGGCTATTCCACTGGTGAAAATAGAGTCAACTACCAGCAAAGGATAAATTAGTAATTTATCAAATCCTTCTGTTTTAATTTGTGTTAATACTTGTTCTGGTAAGTAAGGAGCGCAAAAGTTAAAAGCTTTGAAAACTTTGATACGGTCGCCCCATTTTGCTTGGAGATTTTTTTCAATACCCGCTCTTTGACTTTCAAAAATAGCATTATGAGGAGAGATGAAGTTACCATGTTGATGACTCCACTCATGCAAATCAAAAACGGCTAATAATTTTGCTAAAGGTGGATATATCCAAGTAGGAACAGGAGCAAATTTGGCAGTAAGTAAGTTTAATGCTTGTTCGTTATAATTAGCAAAATCTTCATAGCTTTCTACTTCGCCATATCCCATTAATAAAACTGCCACTCTGTCTTTGTTGGCAGATGTAGAAGCTGTTGGTTGTTGAATTTTTTCTGGAGTAGTAATCACGTTTTTTTCCTCTAGTTAGGATTATTAATTAACTCGATACAGGAGTGTAAAGCAGAAATATTTTATCCGTCTATACTTAGTTTTTAACCAAGTATAAAAATACTTTTTTTGAGAATAGGTTTGATTTCCATAAGATTGGAAAACAACCAAACATTTTTCTCAAAACTGCCCCTACAACTATTGGTTTCTGTGCAACAGTAGTATTAGTAGTAATTTTACTCTGGTGTTAGTTTAACATTCCCCACCGGGGGGATGG
>CAJICP010000625.1_pt1 | contig 10568 bp, 8 predicted proteins | sample 9199641 | NCBI WGS metagenome assembly CAJICP01 (sample SAMEA7708340, study PRJEB35096) | sediment metagenome | biome: marine neritic benthic zone biome [ENVO:01000025]; feature: sediment [ENVO:00002007]; material: shallow marine sediment [ENVO:03000034] sea grass bed [ENVO_01000059] ... | reverse complement strand
GGGGGGATATATTAGATACAACAAAGCCGAGAATTGGTATTAGCTATACCTATCTGGATGAGAGTCGTAGGGATTTGGTCTCCAAATCTCTAAAATATTCAATACTCAAGAATTTAATTTATGGCATTATAGAGCGTATAGTTTTTTGATTTTAGTATTACTAGACTTTTGGCAAAAGTAAAAAATAAATCTTTTTTCCCTTTTTTTGATTCTTCACTCTTCCTTCCTATTTCCTATTCTTTTTTCTATCAATCCTAGTTTTCTATCTTAAATAGAAACAATATATACGTTAATTTTGAATTTTATTGATTATAATATTTACAATTAAAATTATCTTGCTTGAGGAGCAGAATAAAAATGAGTAATCATAATCATTCTCATTGTTGTAGTTGTCACCATGAAGAAAATCATACTGATACTAATCAATCTATTCAAGAGTCAAATTTAAAACAGGAAATTTTACCTTTGCTTCCAGTCGCAATTATCTATATATTAGGTTTAATTTTCTATCAACAATTACAAAACACTCCCTACGGAATAGGGCAATATATAGTATTTATTCCTATCTATATATATAGTGGTTGGACGGTACTTTCTAGTGCCGGGAAAAATATTTTGAAAGGCAGAATATTTGATGAAAACTTTTTAATGACTGTGGCAACATTAGCAGCGATTGCTATTCATAAATTACCGGAAGCAGTGGCAGTAATGTTGTTTTATCAAATTGGCGAAACATTCCAAGAATATTCTGTAAAACGTTCCCGTAGTTCCATCAAATCATTATTAGAAATTCGCCCAGATTATGCAAATTTAAAAATTGACGACTCTCTACAAAAAGTCTCTCCAGAAACAGTAGAAGTTGGCAGTGAAATAGTAGTTAAACCAGGAGAAAAAATTCCCTTAGATGGTGAAATTATTTTGGGCAATTCCCAAGTTAATACTTCGGCTTTAACTGGGGAATCAATACCTAAGTTTTTCACAGTTGGACAAACAATATTAGCAGGCATGGTTAACCAAACAGGAGTATTAAAAATTCGTGTTACTAAACCCTTTAGCGAGTCTTCAATTTCCCGAATTTTAGAATTAGTTGAAACTGCTAAAACTAAAAAATCTAAAACTGAAAGATTTATGACAACTTTTGCCAGCTACTATACCCCAGTAGTTGTATTTATTTCTTTGGCTATCGCTCTGTTGCCTCCTCTATTTATCTCTGGTTCTACTCATGCAGATTGGGTAAATCGAGCATTAATTGTATTAGTAGTTTCCTGTCCTTGTGGATTAGTAATTAGCATTCCTTTGGGTTATTTTGGCGGAGTTGGTGGGGCTGCCAAACGGGGAATTTTAGTCAAAGGTTCTACATTTTTAGATGATTTAGCTGCTATTAAAATTGTAGTTTTTGATAAAACTGGAACTTTAACAGAAGGTCAACTTCAGGTAGCAGATATTGTCACAAAAAATGGCTTTACTAAACTAGAGTTAATCGAAGTAGCAGCCAAGGTTGAATCTTTTTCAAATCATCCTATTGCCCAAGCGGTTTATAAATATAATTCCAGCAAGATTGATAATTCTGATGTATCAGACTATCAAGAAATTGCTGGATGTGGAGTTAAGGCAAAGGTTGGTAATAAAACAGTTATTGCCGGGGGCGATAAGCTGTTACATTTAGAAGATATTCAGCACGATATTTGTGATGTTGGAGATACGGCAGTTCATTTGGCAGTTGATAGTAAATATATTGGTTATATTGTTATTTCTGACCAAATTAAATTAGATGCTGCTCAAGCAATTAAATCTTTGAAAAATTTGGGTGTAGAAAAAACTGTAATGTTAACGGGAGATAATCAAACAGTTGCTCAACGAGTGGCAAAAAATCTGGGTTTAGATAGTTATGAAGCAGAGTTATTACCGGAAGATAAAGTTAGTGCCATTGAAAAATTACTATATAAGAATAATGGGAAAGTTGCTTTTGTCGGTGATGGAATTAATGATGCTCCGGTTATTGCTCGTGCTGATGTTGGTATGGCCATGGGAAGTATGGGTTCCGATGCAGCAATTGAAACTGCGGATGTTGTAATTATGACTGATGCTCCTTCTAAGGTTGCCGAAGCAATACAAATTGCCAGAAAAACTCGTCGTATTGTTTGGCAGAATATTGGTTTTGCTTTGGGAGTGAAAGGTTTGTTTATTTTGTTGGGAATAGTTGGGTTGGCAAATATTTGGGAGGCAGTATTTGCAGATGTTGGTGTGGCGTTAATTGCTATTTTTAATTCTAGTCGAGCGTCTATGAAGTCAGAAGTCAGAAGTTAAAAGTTAAAAGTTATACTAAATCTGGTTATCAATGCATGTTCTTTTTCAAAATCTTCTCTAAGCATATCCCCTACTCTCTATTCCCTATGAGATTTATCAGTCCAAAAACCGACTTTGCCTTTAAAAAAATCTTCGGTTCAGACCGCAGTCAACAAATATTAATTAGTTTTCTCAATGCCATAGTTTATGACAATCATAATACTATACAATCTCTCGAAATAATTAACCCCTATAATCCAGGTAGTAACCTAAATCTCAAAGATACTTATCTAGATGTTAGAGCAGTATTAGATAATGGTTCTACAGTTATAATTGAGATGCAAGTATTGAATGTTGAAGCATTTGAAAAAAGAGTAATTTATAATCTAGCAAAAGCTTATGGCAATCAGTTAGATACTGGGGAAGGGTATCGAATATTAAAACCTTTTATTGCTTTAACTATTACAGATTTTTTGCTATTCAAAAATACCAACAAAATGATTAATAAATTTAGATTTAAGGAGGAAACGGAATTATTTAACTATCGAGACCAGTTAAGACTAATATTTTTAGAGTTACCCAAATTTAACAAAGAATTATCAGCATTAGAAACCCTCAGCGATAAATGGATTTATTTCCTTAAATCTGCTCCTAACTTAGAAGTAATTCCCAGTTCTCTTGGAGAAGTAGCGGAAATCGAAGCCGCATTAAATATTGCTAACCGAGCTAACCTAAGTAAGGAGGAATTAGAGGAATTACATAAACAAGAAGTATTTATTGGAGATAGGAAAGGTGAGATTAGTTTAGCTAAACAGCAGGGTCGAATTGAGGAAGCAGTTAAACAAATATTGCGTCAAATTCGGCGATTATTGGGAGAATTTTCACCAGAAATTCAGAGTCAAATCAAACAGTTATCTTTTGCAAAATTAGATATTTTAGGGGAAGAAATTTTTGATATGACAACTATTGAAGATGTGGAAAATTGGTTAGAGACTCACAGAAGTTAAAAGTTAAAAGTTAAAAGTTAAAAGTTAAAAGTTAAAAGTCAAATTTGTAGGGTGCGTATTTACGGCTAAAATCTAGACTGTGAAAAGCATTTAACAATCCGTCGCAGGGCACTATTTTAGATTTGTCATGCCCCCACAAAGTTTTGGTTGTTACCATGGGGTTCATAAATCTGAAAAATGTTGTAATCAGACATAATATTACTGCTTTTTATCAGATTCTATTTCTACTTGTGGAGCAGGAAACATATCTTGAATTTTCTCTACCCATTTAGGAAACCCAGATGGAAATAACTTAGGATAAATAATCAGTAAAATAACGCCAAGAATAGCAGAGCCGAAAATGAAAAGAAGCAGTAGCTCGTCGTGCATATTGACATATTTTGATTCATGCCAAATATTGGTTAAATCATCCTTGGTAAATTTGCCAAAATTATCCTGAACTTTGGGATTATCTAAAGCTTTATAAACTGCGGCTGTTCCCCATTCTGGTTTGAGAATAACTGTTTTCTTTAACAACGGGTCATCTTGAAAATGAAGACAAACGCCTAAGTCGTGTAAATAGCCAATTAATTGTAATTTATCCCCTCGTTTCTTAAAGCCATTCTCTTCGCAAATGGATAAATATTCTTCTAGACTAATATAGTTACGAGAATCTGTTTCTAATACTTCACGCACTTTTTTCCAAGTCTTAGGAATAGCACTACCAATATGAGGTAAATTACTGATGTAATGTTGGATTTCTGCTCTAATTTTTTCTAAACCTCGATTAGTGGCAAGATTAGTAGCTAAGATTTCTTTGATATTAGAAAATTGCCCTTGCAATGCCCGTTGATAAGACCCCGTCCTTAAGGACGGGGTTTAAATCGCTCAACAATTCTGCTACATTCAGCCAATAATAGAAATCTGTATCTTCTTTCCGAGTATCAGCGACAAGAATATATAGGGAGCGTTTGGTCAGAAAAAATTGGTGGGTTGCGTGATAAATTTATTGTCCGCCAAAATCCCAAATATTCATCTGAAAGTTGTGTTGGTTTTTGGTGAGGAAATTCCACTGATGAACTTCTATTTCTTTGGTGGAATCTTCATCTTTTAATTTATAGTCTGGGTTTTGAATTTTATTTGCTAGAGTTGTTTTACCTGCTCCACCTTCACCAACAATTAGTAATTTTGCTTCATAGATATAATCTGTTCCTTCTTCTTTTATTTGTTGGAAATACTCTCTAATTTTTGTTATTCCTTTTTGAGTAATCTCTATTGGTGGATTGTTAAGAGGATTACCAATTAAATCAAGCTGAGTTAAATTGGTGAGTTGACTAATTGATTCCGGGATGGTTGTTAATTGATTACTACTTAAGTTAACTTTTTATCATCTCTGCTAGAAAAATCATTACTTAAATCTAATTTCTTAAGCTTTTTATCTTTAGCTGCTTGTATTCTTTCTCGAAAATGTGCTGGTATCTGATTATGCTTATTTGTTTCAGAAGAAGTCATAACTCAATAAAATAATTTTTACCATCATTCTACATAGCTATAGCTACAAAAGGAAATTTTGATTTTCCCTAACTATAGGAAGTAGGGAGTAGTAGGAGTAGTAGCGTTGCAACGCACCTGATACTATAGATATGTGAAGCAATACAGTCGAAGAAGTCAGAAGTTAAATTTATTGCACCATTTTAGCTGTGTCAGTCCACTACTCAACTACTGCCAGACTACCCTAAAATATTACCATTGTATAAATTTCAAACAATTATATCTGATTCCTCGCCGAAAAATAACTGGTATCAAGACCATTACCTAGAACAAAAATCTAAATGGTATGGCAAAATAGCAGATGCTTACAACAGAACTAGACCTCCTTATCCCGAAAAATTAGTCAAACGTGCCGTAGAAATAGCTCAACTTTCTGCCGATGCCAAGATTTTAGAAATAGGTTGTGCGACAGGAACAGCAACAACTACCTTTGCCGAACTGGGTTTCTCTATGGTTTACGTCGAACCCAATGCAGAATTTTATCAAATACTCGTGAGAAATTGCGCTCCCTATAAAAAAGTCAAAATCATCAATACTACTTTTGAGGAATGGGAATTAGAAAAGAGTCAGTTTGATGCCGTGCTTGCTGCCACCTCTTTTCACTGGATATCATCTGAAATTCGTTATGTCAAAACTGCTGAAACTTTAAAAAGTGATGGATATTTAATTTTGCTCTGGAATACTCCACCCCAACCAACTCAAGAGATTTATCAGGAATTATTAGACCCAATTTATCAGACCTACGCGCCAGATATAAAAGGGTATGAAGCGATCGCTACTCATCAAAAAAATATTAGTAGTCTAGGAAATACGGTTATCGATTCTGGTAAGTTTCAAAACTTGATTTCCGAAGAGTTAATATGTGAAGTAACTTATGATATTGATGATTATCTAGGACTTTTAAGCACCTTATCGCCCTACATAGCAATGGACTCAGAACAACGTAATACTTTATTTAAAAATTTGAGTATGATTTTCCACAATCATTATGGTAATACCATTAACCTTTCTTACTTGTCTGCGCTTCAAATTGCTCAGAAAGTCTAACACACCCTTCATAGTCACTTGTTAGTCGAGACTTTTGAAGAAAGAGGTTTTAGTTCTTTCTACTGAATTTAACTTGACTAAGTAGGGTGCGTTGCAACGCACCTTATATTGAGCTAATTCCACTGGAATTGATATACTTTAATCTATGTAATTTACTATTTAAACTACTAACCAAGATGAAAGGTCTCTTTGAATCAAATCTTGTAGCTTGAGAATATCTTCACGGTAAAATTCAGTTAATAGTTTACGCTCTTCTGAAGATAGAGGTTTGAGTTCTTTTCCTGCTGAATTTAACTTAACTAAGCTAGAGCGTATTTTCTGCCGCATTTCTAAAGGCATTGCTAACTTGAGAGTTGATGAAATAACTGTTCTAATTGGATTCTTTGTTTGTAATAAATTATTTAATGTTTGATTCTTTGGCACAGCTGCACTTTGACTACGCTTTGAAGTATCAGGATTAAATGTATCATCTACCCCAATAAATCTATAAATTTCTTGCATAACTTTTAAAGAATCTTTAGTTAAATCATCATGGAGAATAATTTTTAATTTTTCCCGATCGAAAGTATCAAAATAATGTTTAACAGGAGCATAATATAATCCTTTTTTTATTGTGGAAGAACTATCTGCCCGAAATTTAACTTGTTCGCTTAGAGAACGAACTTTTCCGACATTTATCCCATCACGAAGGTGCATTAAATAATCAGAATAAGCTCTGTCTACTGGATTTCTCAGAATAGCAATCATTTTCACATCGGGAACATAACGTTGAATCATTTCCGATGAAGTTTTATAGTTGACAAGATAGTTAGGAGAAGCTTCTCCTATGGCAATTTCATCTTTCACATTGATAAAAAGTTCACAGTACCTTTCCCAGCTATTAATTCTTTTTCTTGTTCCCCTATCTGGTTGTTTTTCTGTCTTATTTTCCCAATCCGTAGCAAAAAAATTTGTCTCTTTAATCGGACTCATATAAACTTGTGGATGTTCCTTTAAATATCCATAGATGGATGTAGTTCCTGCTTTTTGTACTCCTACTATTAAAAAAGTTGGTAACTTCATTATATTTCTCCTAAATTTCATTGATTGAGATATAAATTTATGATTAAAGCTATTAGGCCACTAAATTTTAGTTAAAGGAATACCTTACTTGTTGTGTTTAAGTTTTAATTTATAAGAGTCATATTCCACATATTCTAAGAACCTAGCAGCTCTTCATCTCTAGTTACACCCTGGTTTTAGTCTACTGCATTTATAGACTAATGTAAATCTCTTAAGATATTACTATATATAGCACTCATATTTGGGTGCTGCCATTAGACAAAACTATAATTATAGCCTCATAAACATACTTTTTTGGTCTATTCAGTGCAGTGAGAGCTACAGCATTAATTTGAAAATTTTCAGAAATAACTAGAGGAGGAGTGTTGAGAAAATCTAACAATTCACGAACAGGACGTCTATAATAAACTTTTTTCTTTTCAGGTAATTTCATATATTCCAAAAATCTGGTTTGGGAAGTCATGCCCAACATTTGTGTACTTTGAGTAATAATAACTCCTGGTAATTCTCGTTGTAGTCTAAATTTTTCAGCTACTATCCTTCCTAAAGTAGTAGAATTAACTTAGATAGGACTTACGCAAAGAAGCCCGGTTTCCATGAGAAATCATTGCTTTGAACAATAGACATCTACGAAAAAACCACGTTTCTGGGTTCGTATGCGTAAGTCCTTAGAAATTTTGGGAAGGCAAGTTTCCAATCGTAGAATTAAGTCTAAGCTGAGTTGGGTTGATCTTTGAAATTAATCAGGAATAAGCTGATGAAAAATATGTTATGAGGATATGTTAGTTTGGATTAATTTACGGTTAGATGAAACAATCTAAAATCTAATCAGTGTTTGATAATTGCACAAACAATACTCTTTGTCCTACTCTGGAATAGTATTATGGCCATTTCATACAAAACAACCGGGGAAATGCCCAGTTTCCCAGCGGCAAAACCAAACTTAGTTTTGCCTTTTAATACCCTTGAACTATTAAATCAGCTATTACAACAGACAGCTCAAGGTTTAGAGACCCTAGTAGTTAAGGAAGATATACTTGCGACTACTCAATCAGTTATTTTTCCACGGCTAAAATTTACAGCAGTTCTTTCCAAGGAGTTTAATGGACTTTTGTGGGGCAAAGTAGTCAAGGATTTATCAAACAATCAAAGCCAGAGAAAAGAAGAACAAGAAAAAAAATATAATTTACAATCTAACTCTTTTAGCCTTCCCTTGAAAAGGGGAAATGTGGAAAATTTAAAATTTCATGTTGGTTTAACTTTTGACCCAGAGGCAATTAAACTTTTTGTACACCAAATTATTAATAGACTAGAGCCAGACAAAACTCAATTATTAATTATATCTCAACTTAAATCAAGAATACATAGCCTCAAAGTCAATAATGCTAATCTCCAGAGTGAATTTACTTTAAAATTACTCAAATTATTGACTTCTAGTGAAAATATAGACTCTATTTTAGAGCCAACAAATAATCAACAACCAAAGATTAAACAAAATTATCCTGAGCCATCAAATTTACTATCAATAAATGATTCAATAGTTAATATTCATGGCATATCTACCCCTAAAGACCCTGTCCTTAAGGACGGGGTTTATAACGAATTAATAACAGAAACTAACGGGGTTTATCCATCGATCTGTAAACCTATTGAAACAGCTCTACATCAACAAATAGAACAAGAGAGACTCCTGAATCAAGTCACAACTCAAATTCGTCAAAGTTTAGAATTACCAGAAATTTTATCAACAGCTGTGGAACAGGTCAGAAAGTTCCTTAAAGTAGAGAGATTATTAATTTATCAATTCAATCATCCCTTATCATTAACAAATAATATTACAGCAGTAAATCAACAAAAAGGCTCCGTGAAGTATGAAGCTTTGGCATCCGAGCAAATTTCTTCTGTATTAGGTTTGAGTGAGGCAGAAAACTGTTTTTTTCCTCCTAATAGCTCTATAATTAAATATAGTAAAAGCTCTGTTCATGCCATAGCTGATGTAGAAATAGCTTATATTAGATTTCCTTGTCTACTAGAATTGATGCGACAACATCAAATCAAAGCAAAATTAGTAGTACCAATTATAGTTGATAAAAAATTGTGGGGATTATTAATTGCCCATCAATGTTCTGAGCGAGAGTGGCAAGACAATGAAAAGAGATTTCTCAAAGAAATAGCAGAACACCTAGTGCTCGCCATTTACCAAGCTCAATTATATGCAGAATTGCAAAAGCAAAAACAAACTTTAGAAAAACGGGTAGTTGAACGAACCCAAGACCTTGATGATGCACTTCAAAGTGCAGAATCAGCTAATCGTGCTAAGAGTGAATTTTTAGCGACAATGAGCCACGAGTTACGCACTCCTCTTACCTGTGTTATTGGTATTTCTTCGACTCTTTTAAGGTGGTCTTATGGCAATAGAGGCGCAAAAAAAATGCCAATACAAAAGCAAAGAGATTATTTACAAACAATCCATGATAGTGGCGGACATCTCCTGGAATTAATCAATGATATTCTAGATTTATCTCAAGTAGAAGCAGGTAAAGCAGTTTTAAAAATTAGTGAATTTTCTCTGTCTAAACTCAGTTATGAACTTTGGCAAAATTTCAGGGAAAAGGCAGAACAAAATGAAGTCAAACTAACTTTAGAACAAAAAGTAAATCCACAATTAGACAAATTTACTGCCGACCAAAGACGGGTTAAACAAATTCTTTTTAATCTTCTCAGCAATGCGATTAAATTTACTCCTAGTGGGGGAAGTGTCAGACTTAAAGTTAGGAGAGATCGACATACAGCAATTTTTCAAGTAGAAGATACTGGTATAGGAATTTCTGAAGAGCAAAAACCATTGTTATTTAAGAAATTTCAACAACTAGATTCTCCTTATAATCGTCAACAAGGAGGTACTGGTTTAGGTCTAGCTTTAACAAAACAATTAGTCAAACTTCATAATGGAATTATTGAAGTAGAATCTACTGTCAATGTCGGCTCTACTTTTACAGTCAAACTGCCAGCACAACCACTCAAATCAGAAAATGAAAAACTCAAACAAAAAGGAGAAAGTTCATCAAATATTTTATCCTTGCAAGGTAGCGTAGTATTGATTGAACAAGAAGAAGATATTGCCACAGTAATTTGTGATATTTTGACAGCAGCAGGATTAAAAGTTGTGTGGATAATGGAAGGCTCTACTGCTGTGGAACAAATTATTTTGTTGCAGCCTGTGGCTATAATTGTAGATATGCAATTACCAGGAATGGATGGTGTGGAAATTATCCAGCAGTTACGCACAATAAATAATAGTAAAAATATTAAAATTCTGGCATTAACTACTTTTGATACCGAAATAAATCCGGAATATTGTTGTGCTGTTGGTGCAGATGAATGTTTGACTAAACCAATTAATCTCGAATATTTATTGAGTAAAATGATAGATTTGCTGAAAGACCCCGTCCTTAAGGACGGGGTTTAAATAGGAGTCAGCAGACACAAAGCAGGAGACATAATAATAGGAGCCAGCAGGGAGAGAGGAAAGACCAAGCTAAAAGCTATTTTAAGTACAATAAAATTACTCTAAATTTATGACTAATCTACTATTACCAAAAGGTTTAATAGTTTCTTGTCAAGCTCCCACTGACT
>CAJICP010000285.1_pt1 | contig 10598 bp, 7 predicted proteins | sample 9199641 | NCBI WGS metagenome assembly CAJICP01 (sample SAMEA7708340, study PRJEB35096) | sediment metagenome | biome: marine neritic benthic zone biome [ENVO:01000025]; feature: sediment [ENVO:00002007]; material: shallow marine sediment [ENVO:03000034] sea grass bed [ENVO_01000059] ... | reverse complement strand
GTGAGGTACAAGCGGGCATTCCGGCCCGCACTACGAGTTTTTCACCATAAACCCATTTAAACCCCGTCCTTAAGGACGGGGTCTTTTGCCCGAAATATGCTGTAATTAGACTCTCAGAACCGTTCTACTGAACTTATCCAAACTTACCCAACTGGTGGTTAGGCTTTGGAGACGAGCTTCCTGCTTTATTGAGAACCACAGACCGCCGCCTGTAAGCTATTCACGACCCAGGCTTAAAATCGGCAGGAACTCCACCTACTTATTTAAGCATAACAGAAGCTTTGCCATTTACCACTAAAAAATTTGAAAAAAAGTAGGTTTGAGGATATTTATGTAAGATTTCAGCTTCTGTTTTTACCAATGGATAATTGATAATTAATCCCGCCTAGGTTGAAAGCCTCTCCTAATTAGAGAGAGTTTTCATTATCCATTGTTAAAGAGGTAATTATCCATTGTTCATTATCCATTATCAATTAATGAACCCCTTAAGTTCACCCTGTTTTCAGTGAAATTCAGCAACAATCTGAAGGAGTACAACAATCACTATCATTATTAATATTTGTCACTCGATAATCTAAGCCTTTAGTTTCTCTAGGATGCCGATTTTTGGCACGTCTACAGTCAAACTTTTCTGCTAAATCTAAAGGAATATTTGTATAAGGTTCAACAGGCAAAAAATCCTGATGGTAAGGACCATTTTTATCTGTATAAATCTGGAAAGTTTTATCACAAACAGCTATTCTTTTACCTCTATGTAAAGTATGACCATCATCATCAATGACCTGTTTCCACGGACCTCTATAAATCACAGCTTGATTGCGTTCTAAACATTCTCCTTCTTTCCCTTTAAAAGCACGGACTGTCAGAGAGAAAAATTCTATTCCATCTATTACTTGCCAGGGTTTTTCTTGACGTTTAAGAATTTCAATGCCATAAAAACCAGCTTGTTCAAACATTTCTAGAAAAACATCTTCTCGAAACGCTCCCGCAATACAGCCACTCCATAATTCCGGATCATTCATAATTTCTGGAGTGGGGTCTTCATCGCAGACAATATCAGAAATAACTGCTCGACCTCCTCGTTTTAATACTCTATGAATTTCCTGAAATAATTTCTGTTTGTCTTGAGGAAGGACTAAGTTCAACACACAATTAGAAATTACGACATCAACGCTATTATCTGGAATTAAAGGTTGTTCTTTGCGGAGAGCTTTGCACTCATATTCAAAAGCGGCTAAAGCATCAATAGAAGTAATTGGATTTGCTGTAAGCCAGTTTTCAACTAAATCTAAATCCAAAGCTAAATCTTGGATTTTTCCCTTGACAAATTTAGTATTGTTGTATCCAATTTTAGCAGCGATTTTATCTTGATATTTCCGAGCTAATGCCAACATATCATCATTAAAGTCTACTCCAATTACTTGCCCCTCTGCACCAACTTTTTGAGCAATAATATAGCAATTTTTTCCAGCACCCGAACCTAAATCTACCACTGTTTCTCCAGAGGAAATGTACCGGGTAGGGTCGCCACAACCATAATCTTTTTCAATAATTTCTTGAGGCAAAATATCGAGATAGTTTTCCTCATAGTCGATTGGGCAACAAAGGTCAGGTTGTACCTGTTGAGCGCCTTCTTGATAACGTTCTAAAACTGCACTTTCAATGTTATAGTTAGCAGTCAATTCTTCATTTGTAGTTGTATCGGTCATGGATAAATCTTGTTCAATCTTTTCCCAATTCATTATATTTACCAAGTAATTAAGCTGAAGATGGCAAACATTAAGCAAAATTTTACAAAGTCTTGTCTAGACCTTGTGTCATTTTCTTAAGTTATACATTTTTATTTAAAGCACTTTTAGATGAGTTTTTGCTGAGAAAAATTAAAAAGTAAGGAAGAAGGAAGAAGGAAATAAATAGGTTAAAAAATTAGATAAATTGGACAAACAAAAATTTGGCATATAGAGTCAACCTATTGGTCTGTCAAAATTCAATTGTTGGGTAGTGGGAACATCTTACTCCCGTGGGTGAGCGTCTCGCTCACATTATTAACTACTATCAGCTTTTCCTTACGGAATCCGGAGCAAACAGCATTCAGCTATCAGCTAAAAAATCAAGGGTTTAAGTCCCCCACTATATTTAAAAAATTAGTGGTGCACGTTGATGGTGGGGAAAGAATCGCCCATTGCTATGCCTTGAATTGCTGAGTGCTATTTCAAAGTATGAGAAATGGATGCTGACAACCGATACACTTTTAGTTAGATCCTTCACGCCGTCAAGATATTCCGCAAAAGAGCGACGATCGCTCTAATTAAAATTCACTCTTCTCAGCCACTAAACCTGCACAAATTATTTAAAATTGCGGTAAAATCGGAGCTTACTGTTAATCTATATTCGGAATATATGTGGCAACACGCAATCATTACAGGTGGCTCCAGTGGTATCGGCAAAGAAATAGCTAAACTACTAGCTAGTCAAGGAAGCAATATGTCAATTATCGCTCGCAACCCCACAAAACTAGAAGCGGCAAAAGTAGAAATAAGCACCACTGTAGCTAACCCCGCACAAAAAATCATTACTATCCCCACTGATGTTGCTAACCGGGTGGCAGCAGAAACCGCCATTCACCGAGCAGTCAACGAAATAGGTATTCCAGATTTATTGATTACTGCTGCTGCTATTTCCCATCCAGGTTACTTTCGGGAATTGCCCATAGAAATATTTGAGCAAACAATGGCAATTAATTATTTTGGCTCTCTCTATTGTGTGCGGGCTATTTTGCCAATAATGGAGCAACAAAACAAAGGGCAAATAGTCCTGATTTCTTCTGGTGCTGGCTTGATTGGGATTTATGGTTATACTGCCTATTGCCCCAGTAAGTTTGCGATTCGGGGTTTGGCAGAGTCTTTGCGTGGGGAATTGAAATTATCTGGAATTTCCGTTTCTGTCGTTTATCCACCAGATACAGAAACGCCACAGTTGGAGGAAGAGAATAAGACAAAGCCTTTGGAAACTAAGTATATTACTGCTACTTCTGGAGTATGGAGTGCGACAGATATGGCTGCTGAAATTTTGCGGGGAGTCAGAAAAAAGAGCTTTGCTATTGCTCCTGGTTTAGAAATGACTTTATTAGACAAACTCCATAGTTTATTGGCTCCAATAATTCAGTTTTATATGGATTTAATTGTGATGAAAACTCTGAAAAAACCTTAAATCAACTTATCGTAGGGAAAAATCAGGAATTTTTGGGCATAAATAAGGATATTTTGTATGGAATGGCAATTGAAATTTTAGGTGAGATGAGCGATCGCTGTCAATAACAAAAATTACGCAACACATGAGTTCTAAACACTACTTATATAAGACGTTATCGTTTTGTTTTCTACGACTCAAGCATTCTCAGTCAAAGCAGATAATCATAATTTCATGCCAACGATATATTTATAGACAGCAAAAAATGGAACAGAACCCACGCACTGCTCATAAATTATCTTTTCCAGGCTAATTATTTATCTAACTGGTTCTGTTATTTTCTTTTTCTTTGAACTTTTGACTTTTTCTTTTGTGGCTTTTTTTTCTGTGACCTTTTTTGTTTAAGTTTCGCCCTCTGTTCAGTCACCTCTGGTGGTGGACCATAATCTCCATCACAGAAGTATACTCGCTCTACTATATTTTGTGGTTCTACTTCAATCCATAGACGGGCACCTCCGGCTTGACTTTTATTCGGTTGATGGGGTTGATAAACGATTTGGCAAGAGCCATGAATTTTCAGGGCGTGGCAATAATCTTTTTTATTTCCTACTTTCACCGCAACTGCTGGATAGGAAGTTCCATTGTCTCGGTTGTAATCTATAGTCTTTCGCAGAACATGAACAATAGTCTTGGCTTGGCGTTCAAATTTATTCCAAGTCGGTTGTGGGCCACGACGACCTGGTGTAATTTCTGGCATTCCCCGATGGTTTAGAGGAATCATCCAAAGTCTGTTGACTTTTTGAGCATCATGAATACGGCCTTGATTCAGTAGTGTTCGTAATCTACCAGTGGAGATATTGAGTAGAAAAGCAGCTTCTGTTGTAGTCACAAATGAGATAGTCATAACTATAACGTCTTGGTTTTTAGATATTAGACAACATAATAATCTTTTATTAGATAATAATATAGCATATTGTGAGTTGAGATGATACAACTTAGTCTTAATTTCTTTTCCTTGTTCGGTGAAAGTCCTAGAACTCTGTACCTCATCTACATAGATAATATCCTGTGGTTAGTGTATAATTTCTTGGTCCTTGCTCAAGTCGAAAAAATCAAAAAATGACTATCAAGCATCCCAGTATTGTTAATTGTGTTTTAAATTCTATCCTAGGAATAACTCTAACTATTGGAATATCTAGTATTCCTAAATCTAATGCCCAAGCTCAAGCCACCAATTTTGATAATTTTTTTGATTGGTGTAATCAAAAAGATAATATTTCAACAGAAGCTAAACGTACTGTAGAAGCAATTTTAGTAAAAGTTGGTACTGATGATTGTTCTCAAGCTACTCAAATAGTATCTCTTACTACTAGATTAAACCTAATTAGCAGACAAATTTCCGATGTTAAACCTATAGCTTCTTTGCCTAATTTAACTCGACTGGTTTTACACAATAATCAAATATCAGATATAACTCCTCTAGCATCATTAGGAAAGTTGGAAAAACTCTACCTCGCTCGCAATAGAATATCTGATATTACTCCTATAAAGTCACTCACAAAATTACAAGAACTAATTCTTTCAAGCAATCAAGTCTCTAACATCAGTCCCCTAAGTTCACTAACCAATTTGAATAAACTATTCTTATTGAGTAATCAAATATCAGATATAACTCCTCTAAGTTCATTAACTAATTTGATAGAACTTAATTTAAGCCGCAACCAAATTTATGATATTAGCCCTCTGGCTTCACTAACTAATTTAACTGAACTTAACCTCAGTAACAATCAAATCTCTGACATTAAACCACTTGCTTCTCTGAAAAAACTAAGTGAGATAAATCTTAATTCCAACAAAGTTTCTAATGGTAATACTTTGTTATCTTTACCAAATTTAACTGAGATTTACATTCACGATAACCCAGTTGCAAAACAAGTTTGTCCTGATAATCGAGATGCAATTTGTTTCTGAAATTAAGCATAAAACTGGAATCATATCATGTCAGGGTAATATCATCTCCGGTTGAATACTGATAAATAAACGGCAATAGGGAACAGGGAACATAAGAAGGTTGAACAGTGGGGAGAAAGAAGGTAAAGCAGGATAGGGAAGAGAAAGTTTTTTTGTTCGCGTAAGCGGAACGGAGTTCTATCGCGCTCTTAAGCGGACATGATATAAATCCCTATTCAGAATAATTTTTGTCTAGTTGTTTGATTGTAATTGGAGTGCCAACTCGTGCGTGGGTGAACTGTTTAACCAGATATGATATAAATTTATGATTCATTTTTTACTTATCGGTTCAAACCAAAAATATATTATATTGCTTTAAAACTACAATATTGACATCAGGAGTATTACTTTGTAGGGATGGGTTTTGTACAAGGTATTTCTTTTAAACATTAATCTTTGTGCTAAATCTGACTCTACCTAAATGATGGAGCTTCAACTAATAACCTCATTATTTATTTAATGTCCTCATCATTTTCATCACTTCCTGATAATCCTCATCTTCTCCTTGTTGTTGATGGATATCAGCAGCTTTTTGTAAGTCATCTATTCCTCCATTATAATCTTTGGTGGAACAACGAATCGTACCCCGATTATAATAATTGTTAGCATCTGGTTCAAGTTTAATTGCTTCTGTATAATCATCTATTGCCTGCTGATGATCCCCTATTTCACAATTAGAAATACCTCGATTATGATAAGCATCTGCATCTTTAGGATTAATCTTAATGGCTTCAGTAAAATCAGCGATAGCTCCATAAACTTCCTCAATTTCATAAAGACAAATACCTCGATTATTATAGGCATCTGCATCTTGAGGATTAATCTTAATGGCTTCAGTAAAATCTGCAATTGCAAGTTTATAATTTTTCATAACATGGTAAAGACGTCCTCTGTTGTGGCAAGCATTAGGATTAGTGGAATCCATTTTAATCGCAGCAGTGAAATCAGCAAGTGCCCCCTGATAATCTTCTAAACGGGAACGAGCAACACCTCGTTGATTGAAATAGGCATCAGCTCGATCGGGATTAAGTCGGAGTGCTTCAGTGAAGTCCGCGATGGCCTCCTGATAATTTTCCTGTTGAGAGAGTATTTTGCCTCGCTGGTAGTAGATATTCGCTTCATTGGGATTAAGTCGGAGTGCTTCAGTGAAGTCCGCGATGGCCTCCTGATAATTTTCCTGTTGAGAGAGTATTTTGCCTCGTTGGTAGTAGATATTCGCTTCATTGGGATTAAGTCGGAGTGCTTCAGTGAAGTCCGCGATGGCCTCCTGATAATTTTCCTGTTGAGAGAGTATTTTGCCTCGCTGGTAGTAGATATCCGCTTCATTGGGATTAAGTCGAAGTGCTTCAGTTAAATCAGGGATCGTCTTTTGCGGATATTTCTCTTGAGACAGAATTTGCTCTTGCTGGTAGTGAGCATCACTATCCTTAGAATCAGCAACATTAGTCTCTGGTGTCTCAACCAAAGTATTCTCTACTGATATTTCTGGAGATTTTTCCATCTCAACATTAGTCTCTGGTGTCTCAACTAAAGTATTCTCTACTGATATTTCTGGAGATTTTTCCATCTCAACATTAGTCTCTGGTGTCTCAACTACAGTATTCTTTGCTGATAAGTCTCTCTGTAAATAACGATTTAACAAACTTTTCACGAGAGTATTAGCTGAATTATCAGACCTATCTGATACTTCTGGAGATTTATCCACCTCAATATTAGTCTCTGGCGTCTCAACCAAAGTATTCTCTACTAATACTTCTGGAGATTTATCCATCTCAACATTAGTCTCTGGCGTCTCAACCAAAGTATCCTCTACAACTGCTGTAGGTCGAGGGTCAGTCAATGCAAGTAGCTCTTCTTGCCTTTGCTCAGCTAGGTAATAACCAGGATTAATTTTTAGTGCTTCTGTGTAATCCGCAATAGCCTTTTCATAGTCGGCCATTGCCTCATACACAAAACCCCTATTGTAGTAACCATCAGCATCATTGGGATTAAGTCGGAGAGCCTCAGTTACATCAGCGATCGCCTCCAGATGAGAACCTATTTGAGAAAGGGCTAAACCACGATTATTGTAGACATTGCTATTACTGGGGTCAATTTTAATTGCTTCAGTGTAATCAATAATTGCACCCTGATAATCTTCTATTTGATGCTTGGCCACACCTCGGCTGTAGTAAACTTCAGCATTACTAGATTCAATTTCTATTACTCTGGTATAATCAGCAATTGCTCCCTGATAATTTGCTGATTGGTAAAGCGCCACAGCCCGCTCATAAATATCTGTAATATTATTGGCTTCCATATCTGCTATTTCTGCTTGCTCATTTATGATTTTATTGCTATAATCAATCTGACTGTTTTTCATTTTTTTTGCTGTATTATCTCAATAAGCATTCAATCTTAATATTGTATATTATCCTCTCGGATTAATCTCCGGGAGGATAATTTTATCTAGAAAAAACTATTTACTCAACAGTGCATAATTTATCTGAAGCTATACTTATGTTTGTTGTTGCTTTTTGTCTATAAATGTTAACATAACTTTTTATTTTGTTGCAATTCAGGCCAAATTATTGAGATGTGACAGTGAGCGCATATACAATACCCAAATACCTGAATTAAATCCGTATAATGTTAGACAGACGCGGAACTAGATTTACTGACAAAAGACTTAAATTAAAAATGATGCTTTTCTGAGTTAACTGGTGTACGCTTCCAATGTCTAACGCAAGGTGCTAAAGTAATTAAATCTTCAATATTGCGGTGCATTGTAGTGCAAATAGCATCCAAAGGTAAATCATTAGGATCGTAACCGAAGGGATTTTCTATTTCTAGGGCAATTTCTTCAATTCCAAATACAGTAAAACTGACTAAAGCAACTACTATACCCGTCCAAAAATGAAATTCATTTACTATTTGAAATGGCAATGATAGACAGTAAATTAACAATAACTGTCTCAGATGAATTGAGTATGCTAAAGGAATAGGTGTCTTTAAAATTCCCTCACAACCTGTCAAGGCTTCAACCATTCTATCCAGCAACTGAAACATGGCAGTAAGTTGATAGGGATTAATACAACCACGTTCATATTGATGCTGGAGATAATCACTAATCAAAAAAGCAATATGAATAGGAGGATGATTCATATTTTTTAGCTTTTCATACCATTCTTTAGGCATATATCCCTCTAATTCTCTATTCACATTTTCATCGCGCAAATGTAATTTACCAGCAATAGCAAAGGCTACTAATAATCGCATTATTTCCTCTTTTGCCTCTCTATCTGCTGGGTTATTTTCTTCGACTGCCACCCAAATTTGTCGTGCAAAATTCCGAACTGTATTAACAATAGTTCCCCATAACTGCCGACCTTGCCAGAATCTTTCATAAGCTGTATTTGTTCTAAAAACTAATAGTAAACCTAAGACTAAACTGGGAACTATACTACTTTTTGTCGGCAAAGTAACAGGAAAATTTAGGTAGTAAAGTAGAGCAATCAAAAAACCAAACAATCCGCAGAATGTCACCCTAAAAATAATTGCGGGAATGACCGAATATTGCATTTGCAAAATAACTGTTAACCATTCTCGCTTTTCTCTATAAAAACTATATTTGACTCTGTTTGTAGACATATTAATTTACCAAAATTAGACAGATCGGAGCAATCTGTACATTCATAGACACCTATAACTGAACTCAGAAGTCAGAAGTCAGATAGGGGAGCCGTCGGATTGGCGACGTACAGAAGTCAGAAGTTAAATTCTTGCTGTGACTAAATTCTCAATTTGAGAGTTTGAGAATGTCCTAATAGTAATGGCGACTGCTATAAATTAATTTTACTGTCCTTTTTCTACAAGATAAAGGGAGGCATGAAAAATGATAATTTTTAGTTAAAGTTTGTTAGATAGCATGATTAATAGTCAAAGTTATCTGAAATACCCAAAATTATTTTACTTATGAATCTCTACATCTCTCTATCTTCCTATCTTTCTGTCAATTATAGGTGACAAACATTAACCTATTTCATATTATTAGGGGTATTTGTAAAATGATTTTTGCTAAGTCAAGGGAAAGGGAAGCGATCGCTACTTTCAAATCCTAAATTTTGGTTCAAAAATTCTTTCTTCGTAAGTATTAAGCTATCAGAGTTCAGCCTTTTTTTGTGAAGACTGAAAACACATTAACTGTGGATAGTAAATTTGTTTAGATATAGTTTGAGCGATACTTTACCATTGAAGTTTAGTCTTTTAAGACCACAGTTATTTTTTGTTTAGTTTTGTCTGCCTATTCATATAGCAATCCTATTAGGGTTGTGAATTACAAATTATTTAGAATTGCTATATACCTAAATAATAATCAGGTTAATCTGTCAATTATTTTGAATAAAACCAATTGGTTGTTTAGGTTTTTCAGGTTCTAACTTTGGTAAAACTATCAAAATTCAACTAATTTGTGAAACGTTTTGTATCAATTTAACTGGTTCTCTATTGTTTGTAAATCCGTGAAATATAATCAAACTAGGATCATAATAACTAATTCCTGATACATGAAAAGTTATACTTTCACCAAACGATACAAGTTTTACCCCAACTTCATGCTCAGTATCTAAATTACTATCAAACTTTTGCATTTTTGAATAAAGTTGTTCTGCTAAGTTACTAGCACAATTAGCACGGGAAAAATCAGCAAGAAAAATAGTTGATTCAGCAACTTCTTTAGCAACTTCTTTACGACTAATGCTCGGATATATACTGTACATAAATTATTTTTCAAATAACGATATACTAAAACTAACAAATTGAAGAAAAAAGCAACTACAAAAAATGAGTAGAAATTCCCGAAGCAAAAGTAGAAATATCCTCACTAGAAAGAGTTGTTTTTCTCTTGCATCTTGCCTGTTACAGCTATATCTCAGTGAGATAAAATCTGCCCTATTATAAATATTCCCTCGAACAATTTATATCTTCAAACTTATTGAATAATATATTGATGTTTTTAACAGTAACAATAGGGATTACTTTGATAATTTTTGTTGTATCTTGTGTGGTGAAGTTGTTGACTAATTAATTATTTTTTTCTAGATTTCTGATAAAGGAATAAAAAACAACCTCCTGATATTAATATGGGTGTATCTCATATTTGCAAAAATACTTTTTTTCTATTCCCTGTTCCCTAAAAGCGATAAATTTTTGGCTTTCTTCAAAATTGAGATGCACCCATTAATATATAGCACTACAAATTTACAGCGGTTTTTATTTTGGTATACCACAGCAGGGACGTTGCATGCAACGTCACCTACTGGGTTATCATTTTTTTTACCGAATAAGACCCCGTCCTTAAGGACGGGGTTTAAAATTAAGGTTTAAAGCCTCTCACTCGCCGTGGAGAAACAAGAAAAAAT
>CAJICP010000338.1_pt1 | contig 10686 bp, 8 predicted proteins | sample 9199641 | NCBI WGS metagenome assembly CAJICP01 (sample SAMEA7708340, study PRJEB35096) | sediment metagenome | biome: marine neritic benthic zone biome [ENVO:01000025]; feature: sediment [ENVO:00002007]; material: shallow marine sediment [ENVO:03000034] sea grass bed [ENVO_01000059] ... | reverse complement strand
CAATAGCTAACAAACTTACTAAACACATTTATTTTAGAGAAAAAATTATGTCAACTACTTTGCTAGATCATAAACAAATTATAATGACTATTGAAAATTTAAAGATTAATGATTTAACAGACGATCCTTCTCGGCGTAGAGCCGAGATACGCGCGAAATCGGACATGAATATCAAGAAAACATGACATTTATATTTGAAACGCTTATTCTGCTTACGTTTCAGGAAATCTATTTTTGTAATAAAGAACTAAGTTGAAATTGCTCTAATGAAGGAGGTACTTCAGCTAAATTTAGAAGATAATCACCAAATCTTTTCACATGACTGGTTAAATAAGGACTCAGTGATGCTACATCTTTTTTATCTATTAAATAAGCTTCTTTTTGTAATTGCTGTAAAATATTAGTTAACTCTACAACATTATGAAAAATAACAGCATTGGAAACTAAATCATTATATTTAATTCTTTTTTCCATTTCTTCTCTATCATTAGTGGTAATAATCTTATCTCCACCAAAAAATAACCATTTAGAAAAGCCATTGTAAGCCTCAACTTTATTTGTAGCTGCCGTAATTTGTTGCCTTAATTCTAAATCAGAAATATATTCCAGTAAAAAGATAGTTCTAATAACTCTACCTAATTCCCTAAAAGCTTTATATAATCGATTTTTTCTACTATAATTACCTAACTTCCTTAATAAACTAACACTGGATATTTTGCCAGTATAAATAGATAAAACTACCTGCATTAAATCTTGCCAATGAGTCTCAATTAACTGCCAATTAATTGTATCTGTAAATAATGAATCAATATGTTGATAAACGGTATTTTTATCATAACGATAAAAGACTAAATCTTTCCAATTTCTAATGCGAGGCATTAACTTAATACCTAATAAGTAAGATAAGGCAAAAACAGGAGTACTTTGTCCTTGAGTATCGGCATGAATTTTGTTTGGTTTTATCTCGGATTCATTCTTGAGTAAACCCTCAATAATATATACAGCTTCCCATGTTCCACAAGGAATAAAATGACTAAATAAAGCAATATATTTATCCGCTACATGATGATAAGCAATTCCACCATATCCGCCATATCTAATATGATATTCTGACAGTAAATTTTGTTCTCTTACATCATACTTAGTACCATCAGCTGCTGCCACATTTCCGCTACCCCAAAGTTTAGGTAAATCTAATACATTATAACGATTAATAATATCATTTATTGCCTTATTCAAACTATCAGTACTTATATGGCGACGATTAATAAAAGAGATTAGTTTTGAGGAAATAATATCTCTCATGTGTTTTTCAGCTTGAGAAGGACCTAAATTACACCCATAAGTAAAAGTAGTTAATAAATAACGTTCAGTGGGATTATCTATTTTAGGATCACTACCACTAATAGGGGCAAAATGTCTGGTAAAATTAGTCCAATAATCTACGTTTTTTAGAATATCTATTAAGTTATAATTAGGCATTCTTTCCTCTATAATAGCTTCGAGGTTTTTAAGAGTAGGACTAGCTTCATTTTTCGTAACTTTCTTTAAAATGGGTTCTCCCTCATCATTAATAATTAAAGTAGCATTATTCGGATAGTTTAAATCAACTTTTTCTGCTGTTTGAATTAAAAGACTTTTTAAGTTATTAATAAAAGTTTGAGCAGTTTTAGCCAAACCTAAATTTTCACAATATTTATCAGCCACTTTTTCACATTCATCCCAACTTAATAATTGTGTTCGCCAATCGGCATATTCAGAACTTCCTTTGATGCAAATATCTCCTGATTTTAATTCAAAAGCTAAGTAAGAAAAAATACAAGTTTCAAAATGACGGCGAAATAATTTAGTGACCAATTCATTCTTATAAATGACTAACTTTTGCCATTGTTGAGAAGCAAAAGAAATATCTACTTCTCCTGATAAATATTCTCCTTTTTTATGTTGGTTTTCTAATAAAAATTTTAAGGCAGATATCAATCTATTATCAATACTGGTAGATTCTAATTGTAAAATATTCAGTAACCTAAAAAAAGCACTGCGATGACTTTTGTAAAAACGCCAAATAAAAGGTAAATAATTATTCCCTTTGTAAGCATTTATCGCTTGGTATTCTTCTAATAATTGTTCATATCCACCATAAGTTTTGAGCAAAGAATATATTTGATTAAATAGTGTATTGTTGTTCTTTTCTTTATTATCTTTTTCCAAGCCAAATATTATCAATACTTCACCAAAAGCTGAAATTAATTTTTCCATTATTTCTTGCTGCCTTTCTTTTTGTTTTTGTAATTCTAGCTCGGCTAAATTATGAATTTTTTTCATTCTCTTTAAGAACATTTCTCCCAAATCATCCCACGTTTTTTCCTGTTTCCGATAAATTAAACATAGTAAAAGTGTCAATCTTTTAGATTCGTTAATATCTTTTAATTCTGAAGCATCTAAAGAATTGGCTACACTAGCAAAATAATTTATTAATGATTTATTTATTGCTGATAAAAACTGTTCTACATTACCAAAAGTATTTAACCATTTTTGATGTACTAATAAGTCATTAAGATGATTCCTTGTGGCTTTTTTTGTTACTTTTTTTAGCTGATTATAAGGACTTCTTTGTTCCACTGGATGAATTAATAATAAACTATTTAAAGTTTCTATATATTCAGGAGATAGTTGATTATTAACTTCTTCATAGATTAAAGAGTGAACTAATGTTTTGATGAGGGCTATTTCTCGATCTAAGAAGGAAAAAGAGGGTAATTCATATCTTTCTTTAACTAATTCTTCAATGGCTACATTAATTAAGTCGGCTGGATTACCCATTAAATAAGCTTTTTCTTTTACTTTTATCTCTAAATATTCTTGGGCTTCTTTGTCAAATTTTTTTACTTTGATTTTCTCTCTAATTAAATGTTGATGGCGATAATAAGTTCTAGGATTTACATACCCAATTGATAGTTGTTCAGATAAAGATAATATTTTTTTTATATGATTAATTATTGATAATGGAATCTGCTCAATTTTCGGAAAATATCCAAGTCTTTGAAAACTTTTTAGTACAACTAATAAATAAAAATAATTATTATCATTCAAAGTATGTTCAGTGGCAAAAAGTCTTTCTTCTGTTGTAGGAGTGTAAATGCTTTTTAATTCATTATTGTTATAATAACGTTTAAATCGAGGATAAGCAGTTCTTTCAATTGATGTCACTTTTTTTAAAAATTATTAATCTGAAAACTTAAATATTATCTCTGAAAAGTGACTAATCTTGCCAAAAAGATTCAAATCTATGGGGAGATATATCTGTATAACGAACTGTATAATGAATATTTTTATGCCCGTTCCGGAGCCTGAATCGCTCTGGTATCATGTCCTTGGGATGCCAAATAGTAACCACAAGCATGACGTAATTGATGCGGATGTACTGCAAATGAGATGGATGCTAATTTCCCCGCCCTTGCAATTATATGACGGATAGTACGAGTAGCTAACGGTGCGTGACGCTCAGAAACAAAAACATAATTGGTTTCTGGATACTTACGTTTTAGTTCACGTAATGCTCTTAATTCGGGTGAACGTAAAGGATGTATGCCCGAGATGTCCATGTTTGACTCGATGTATGTCTATATAACCTCCTTTTAAATCTATATAATTCCATTTTAATGCTACCAGTTCAGCAGTCCTTAGTCCATGACGAAACATCTCTAGAATAATTGTAGAATCTCTCACTCCATGTCTTCCTACTTTTCGTGCTACTTTCATCATGGCGTTAATTTCATCAAGACGTAAATATTCTCTTTCTCCCTCTGATTTTTTCTTAATTGGAGGTGGTGAAAAATGTGACAAAGCCCTCAAACAGAAGTTGAGTGGTTAAAACTAGCATACTTCTAACCCTCTAAAAATCATATTATCTTCTATTATACTTTGCCTAAAATAACCTGAGTTCGATGTAACAATAAAGCTGAAAAGAAGATATGGTAAGCATTTCAACTTTTCAACTAATTTTATCTGATAAATACACAGAACAAATTGGAGCTAAAATTACTGTTTTTAGCTTAATTTTTATTAATATTAAGATTAGTTAAATAACTAAATTACTAATGCAGATAATGAATTTATCTCATCTTTTTCGCTCTTGTAATTTTGGTTTTTTCTCCTGCCATGTATAAGCAATTAATCCCGCAATTGTGTTCACCAAAAAATTAATCGGACTCCGATGACGTGAATGAACTATTTGTGAGATATTTTGCAGTTGGTCATTTACGGTTTCAATTAAAGATCTTTTTCTCAACATTAATTTTTCCCATAACTCTAATAACTTGTTCTTCATCTTTTTTTTGAACGGGGTAATTAATTTAATATTTTTCTGATATAATTGTTGAAATAAATCTTGAGAAATATAACCTTTATCGCCAAATAATCTGCCCCATAAATCCTGAGTTAAATAAGGAACGGTTTTTCTTTCACCAATATTTCCAGGCGTGATTTTATAAGCAAGTATTTCACCTTGCTCATTAATCACCAGATGAAGTTTAAAACCAAAATACCAGTCTATAGAGCTTCTTCCCCAATGAGCCAAATTGTCAAAAACTTTATTTCTTTTTGCTCTTTTATTGTGACAAATTGGGATACCCATTGTATCAATAAATGAAATTCCTGTACATTTTCCTTTGCGAGTATTTAAATAAAAAATTAACGGAACTAAACTATTGAACATCAACTCCACAAAACGATTATAACTAACTAAAGATGGAAATTCCTTCTGATGAAACTGGCAAATAGAATCCTGATAATAATGTTTTAAATTACGATAACTAGAATGATGAAAATAAATAATAATCGTCATAATTTCACTCAAACATAATCGAGTATTTAAATTTCTTTTCCTTTCCGAAGAAGAAAAAAGTTTGGAAGTAAAATGTGGTTCAAAAACTAGACAGAAATCATCAACATCACAAAAAAGTTTTTCTAATTCCATAAAATCAATTTAAGTAAGGAATAACAGAATTATTATGAAATTAAACTTCGAGTCAAAAATCAATTAGTCAAAAAAATTAATATTTCTTGATAAAAATTAACTAAAATTCTGGTTAAATAGTCGGACAATGTTAAGAATTATTAAGTCAACGGCGATCGTTATGGAAGTAAAATTTAGATTTACCAATATTTTCAGCCTATTTTCTTACATCGAACTCAGGTAAAATAGGATTAACTCGGCAATGTTCCTTAATTCTATAGTTTACTAAGTTATCTAAATGCTTTTGTTGAAGTATTCTATTTATTAAATCAGTTATGTAATATTACTTATTGTTAAAATAGATTTTCGCAAACCTAACTGGAATAAGCGTTTCAACTGTAAATGTCATGTTTTCTTGATATAGATGTCCGATTTCGCGCGTATCTCGGCTCTACGCCATCCTCAGACTCATCAACAATTTTTTTTACATCTTTATCTTCCATTCTCTTTGTAACATTAGATGATTTATCATCAGTGTTTTGGGTTTTTTTGCGAGTCTGTCTTTTTTTTGTAGCAGGTTGATCAGGAGAAGCTATTTCTTCATCTGTCTTAATTTCCTGAGTGGGAATCTGTGATTTGACATTTGTGGTTCGTTTCTTTCTCGTAGTTTTGCCTATCTTTTTCCTTACTTTTTCTGCAATAGTCTCATTTTCTTCATTTTTTTCCGATGATGTTTCCGCAAATGATTTGACATTTGTGGTTCGTTTTTTTCTTGTAGTTTTAGCTGGCTTTGAATTAGCATCTTCGGCTAAAGTCTCACTTTCTGGTTTCAAATCTTCAGGTGTTTCAACCTTTGATTTAGGATCCGTGGAACGCTTTTTTCGTGTGGTTCTAGTTTTTTTTGAAGTTGTTTTTTCTTCATTCGTCTTAGTTTCACAATTCAAATCTTTGGATGTGGGAACCACTGATTTGGCTGTTTCCGCTTTGGTGAAAGAAGAATCAACTTTTTCCATCTTGAGTAAACGCCATAACTGTTCTTTACGGCTAGCCATATAGCCTAATTTTTGTTCCCCTTCAATGGCATCAATGGCCATACGTTCACATTGTCCTACTTGTAAGGCGTGTTCCGATAATCTCTCTAAACTTAGAGCCTTGTCACCATCATGGAGAGTAGCGGCCACAGTTCTAATTAACCAGTCTTTTAGTACTCCGACACAACCAATGGAACGTTCGTAAAAATAAAACCATTCCTGCATCAAGCTTGGTATATCAGTGTCTAAGGGAACTTGTTTGAGTAATGCTAAAAGCACACCTTGAAAGTCCAGACGATCTTGTTCATGCTGAAAAAGATAACGAGGAAAATGAATTTCAAGACCACGACGGGATGCCTGTCCACTTAAATTCTGAAAATTTAATAGTTCATAAGTACCAATTAGAATGTGCAGTACTCCAGTTACATTAGTCATGGACTTAATCCAGTCCAATTGATCTAACAGCTTCCCTGCCCCACGGCCACTGCCCACTTTCATTAAATGTTGTGCTTCATCTAAAATAACGGCTTGTACTTCACGAAATGCCAGAGCAACTTCGGCGGGCGAAACGCAGTTCTGGGGAGTCATTGAATTGTGAGGTTTTGGTTCGAGAACGCCCTTTTTTCTCCCATGTCTGCTCAGTATCAACATCCACCAGCAGACGACGCTCATAAAAAGGTTCTCCTAAAATCTTCAGTGCTGTACGGTAGTAGTCAGCTCGATTGAATGTTGTACCGTCAGAAGGTCTTGTTTCCAGCAATAATAAGGGCATCGGCGGTAATTGTCCCTTATTTCTACCTCTCCATTTCTCAATGCTAGGGGTTGGAACACTCCCATTTAAACGTCTGGCAATCTGGTTAATCATGGTAGTTTTGCCTACTCCAGAAGGTCCATATACTAAGACATGGGCAAAGCCAGCAGGTTCAGTTATCGCTCCCATAAGGGCTTTATCGACTTTAGCCAAATGAGGGTGTGATACCGCATAATCTTTAAATTGATTCAGTTTTTCTGGTGTTTTCTCCATTTATCTTCTTAATTAATCTATTAGCGATATTCCTCAAAGATAGGCACAAGATCCAGTTCCACGGGGGAAAGAGATTCTTCCCCACCGCACGGCTGTGTCACTTCTTTTAAGCTACTAGAGACAACGATTTCTGGTAAAGCCTCTGATTCTGGTTTTTGGCTTAAACTATTCAACACTTGATGAGCTTCCAAATCTCGTAATCTTTGTACCAGCAACGCTTCATGCTCTTGAACATCAGAAATAAAATCTGCCAAACGTTTAGCGGAAATCGTACTGGAAGTGCGGGTGAGTTTTGCCAATCTTTTTATCTCCTGAGTGGCTAATAGTAGTTCTTTTTCTGAGTGTCCATTGAAAGTACTATAGTATTGGGAAATGCACTTAACCCAACGTCCTTGACAGTAAGCATAAGCCACACCAATATCAAAAGGGTCATAGCGTACTGGTACTTTTGTTCGTTCTATTTCTGGATTACGAAAAGCATCGCTCCAATAGTAGAGGTAATTTAGTTTAATTCCCCTTCCTGGTTGAATTTTCGCCATTCCCGTGCGAGTAGAAGGCAGAGTGGATAAAATAAATTCTTCATCATAAGCAATCTGCCGATGTTCTCTTTCTCCTGTCTGAATTAGTCCTGAAGAATAGCACTGACGGGGTGTGGTTCCCAAGGCTGGATGTTCGCTTTGTTCATAGATTTGGTAACTCCACTCTACTAAATAGACGTACAAATCTCCCAGATTCCAAACAGCTTGCTTTTTTGGGTTGACGGCTTTAGTCATATTTCTGGGGTTTTTAGAAGCTTGGGTGTTACCTAATAGGTTGTAAATAAATTGGGTATTGGTGGTGCCGAATAGTCTCTCAATTACTGAACCAAAGCGAGGTTTAGTACCTGGACGAGTTTTCTTGAGACAATGGTGACGGGCTAACAAGGTGTCAAAATAGATGCTGTGAAACTCTTTACCCCCATCCACTACTATTGCTTGAGGAAAACGACCAAACCGTTGAACACAAATGCGTAATGCCATCATACAGGCTCTGTAGCTGGGTGCATCAAAAGTTAGATACACTGCCAAAATCCTTCGAGAATAAGCATCAATTAACAACGTTAACCAAGGTCTTCCTAATAATCTACCACTAGTGGTGCTACGTAATTCTATGTCTAGTTGGGTGTGGTCAATATGAACTATTGACAAAGGACGGTCACCGTGACGAGGTGTACTGTAGGTTAATTGCCAATGCCACGGCTGATGTTGATAAGCTATTTTAGCTCCTGAGCGCTTTTTTATTTGTTGAGGAGAACGATACTTTTTGAGCCGTTGGTAGAATGTACTTCGAGAAAGGGGGGTTATTTTTTGATTATCGCATTCTCGTTGATAGGCTCGATACACCGAAGCGGCTTTTGCTTGTTTTGGAGTATAAAAGTGTTCTTCTATTATTTTATCGAGTAGCTCTCTTGATTGCGATGGTGCTTTTGGCTTTCTATTTCCTCGTTTTTGGGTTTTTGGTAACAAACCAATGTAGCCACAGCCATAGTTAATTTCTGCTGTACGAAACTGTTTGAGCCAACGGCGTAAGGTGCGTTGATTAATATTTATATAGCCGTCAGTGTTGCCTTGTAAATAGGCGGTAACTGACTGGAATCTCTGGTTTGCCTGTTCTAAGTCAGCTGGAGAAGCTTGATTAATAATGTTCTGTATTTCTAGATTCATTCTCCCTTGTTGTTCAGTTTTGGCAATACTGATTGAACCAGTGGCCAATAATTGCTGAAAAAATTGGGAGGGGATTTGTATCGGTTCTCCTGTTTCTGGTAATAGTGTAGTAGTTGTTTCGCCTAGATTTACTAATCGACAAAGTCTTCCATCCCATACCAGAGAAGCGTTGACTCTTAGTTCATTTGTTGCATTTATTGATGAGGATTTAATGATTTGTTGGTAATTTTTATAAGCGTCTAGGGTTTGTTTATTTGGATACAGTTGTACTCTTGAGTGTTCTGTTAAGGGAACTGCGGTTAAATCCACATAGATTTTACCAAGGGCTATCATTATATAGACATCGTTGGCTCTGATTTTTGATTCGGTTGCCATTAGACACAGGGTAGTGATGGAGGGTGAGGCAGTAACTTTTTCTATTATTTGTGCCTGAATTTGTGGGGGAATCTTCGGGGTGAATTTTAAGTAGTCTTCTAAGAAGATTAAATTTTGGATGAAAATGGGTTCTAATTCTGCATCTGAGCGGACGTAATATTTAAGCCCTAGTGGTTCTGCATGAGCAATGCCTGGAGGACATATCCAATTCCCATTTTTATTTTTCTGATAGCGTGTGGGATATTTTTCACTTAGTTTTTGTAATTGAGTTTCTGTTTTCCATTCTTCCCAAGCTGCTCCTTCTTTTCTGAGAACGAAGAAATCTGGTGTGTGATAATGCCCTATTTTTCTTCCCGATTTATTCTGATATTTTATGGGAAATGCTGGTGGTTGGTCGTAGTACTCTAAAACCTCTTGGTCATGTTCCATTTGATAAATGGCCCATAGTTCTACTTTGTGGCTTTCAAATTGGATACAGAAGCCCATTTTCTTACTGGGGTAAGTCCCACTCACGTTTCCTGCTCTTCCTTGTACCCGACGTGCTGGCGGTGCACAACGAATAGAGTTGATTAATTCTTTTGTCTCATTGGGCAGTTTTAGAGTTTGACACCATTCTATCCATTCTTGAGGATTCAAGTTAGATCTCCAGATTGATTTTTTCTCTCAATGTTAATTATATCTAAACTAAAATCTATCATATCTTGTCACTGAGTGCTAAAAAAATGGATGATTAATGGTTTTTTTGTCCCTTTTTTTTGTAACATAAAGCCTCAAAACTCATAGTCTTATTATGGTTGACAATGGAAACTTTCGGACAATATTTGATAGAAATCATTTTCTCACCTATCTTCTCAAATCCTAATAAATCGTTTTATTTTGGTCATTTTATGATTGACGTTTTGGTCAATTTTTGGTGGAAGTCACATTTACAGCATTCTCTTCGTGCCGACATCAACAGAATTGATTACGCCGTTATACGCAAAATTAAGAATTTATGTTTCTCCCTCAAACGTAGCTATAAAAGAATGATTCTGCTAGGGCAAGGAATTAATATATCCAATGATTTTGATGGATTGATTCACCAAATCAACAATGATTTACCTACTCAAGAAAAAATCAAGCAAGTTATTCAAGAATGTTTTGATGACTTTACAATTAATGAATTTGTTGTGGAAATAAACATTAATAGTAAAACGGGAGATAGCTTGATTCGTACTTGTCAAGGTTTAACCATTGAGGAAATAAGGGATGCGTTGAGAATATCAGCAGTGGCAGATGAAGGCATCTCCGAAAGTTGTATTAATCGGATAAGAGATTTAAAAATCAGTAAACTACAAAAATTAAATGTGGAATTTTCAGAAACCCCTGATGTACCCGTTGGTGGCTTAGATAATCTCAAACAATGGATTAATCAACGCTCTAAATTGTTCTGTGCCCAAGTAAATAATACCAAATTGCCCTCACCTAAAGGGATAATGTTGGTTGGTATAGCAGGTTGTGGAAAATCATTAGTGGCAAAAACCATTGGTCAAATGTGGTCAATCCCAATCCTGAAGCTAGATATGAGCAATATTTATAATTCTCTGGTAGGAGAAT
>CAJICP010000440.1_pt1 | contig 10698 bp, 9 predicted proteins | sample 9199641 | NCBI WGS metagenome assembly CAJICP01 (sample SAMEA7708340, study PRJEB35096) | sediment metagenome | biome: marine neritic benthic zone biome [ENVO:01000025]; feature: sediment [ENVO:00002007]; material: shallow marine sediment [ENVO:03000034] sea grass bed [ENVO_01000059] ... | reverse complement strand
TACTAATTGACTAAGTAAGAAGGCGCAAAAAAAACATAAGTATGTAACGAAAAGTAAAGTGGCTCAAAAACCTCTTTTCTTCTGCCTTCTGCCCTCTGCCTTCTGCCTTGTCATAAATATAAGTAGGTAGGCGTTAAAAATTATCTTTATGACAAGGCAGAAGGCAGAGGGCAGAAGGCAGAAGAAAAGAGGTTTTTGAGCCACTTTACTTTTCGTTACATACTTATGTTTTTTTTGCGCCTTCTTACTTAGTCAATTAGTAAATATACAAATAATTTAGCACTACTACTATATATTCTGGTAGTGCTTCAAATAATTCGACCAATAGACCTAGACTAATATCCATTCAAACAAATTTTTTTAAATTGCCAAACTGATTCCTAAAAATACTAAATTTAACTTAACTTCTAAGACAAAATTTCCGGCAACCCTACCTGCCTTAATTCCACAAACTTACCTTGAAAATCTACAGCCTGATTATCTCCAACTCTCCTCGCTTCTGCCAACTCTCGACGAATTTCTGCCCGCTCCATTTTGTCAGAAACTCCACCCAATATATAGATAAACAATCTCATCGCTAAATCTCTACCAGCTACCGACATTCGCTTCCGATTAAAATCATATAAAACCCCATACCAAATAGAGTCAGGAAATTCTATCCCACTCAAACCACCATCCACATCATACTTATTTAATTTCTGGAAAACCTCCTCCAAAGAAAAGCCTTTTTTATATATTAAAATTCCTAGAGCTTCAGCAAAAGCAATTTGCCCAACAGGGCGGAATAAAACATGACCTTCTCCTGGTTTAATCTCAAAACTAAATCTTCTCAATTCAGGAGTTTCAGAACCATTTTCTAATCTCGAATAACTCGGTAAATTAGCCAAATAATCCCAAAATAGCATAAATTCTTCCAATCCTTCTTCTAATTCTTCTTCTTCGGGTCGCATCGGAATTAAACCTCTATCTGAAGGTTTCCAATGGGGATAACGAGGTTTTAAATATCTTTCAGACATTTCTTGCAATGCTTGGAGAGTTGTTAAAACAGTAGACTTAGTTGCCACAGTTGCACTATCCCAATTCACCCTAGGATTTCTACCATCTTTCTCCTTTAAAATAGGATGAGAAATTGCTATTTTTCTAGCCACAATGGCAAATCCATCATCCTCATTTAATAATGCTAACTGCCCCTTACTTAATTTCACTGCTGTCAAGTTTACATGAGCAAAAACTGACCTAACTCTTCGTCGGGCTTGTACCCTTGTTTCTCCTTTTACTACTGCCGGAATAAATTCTATGCCTATTTGTTCATAAGCTAATTTTTGTAATTCTGGCAATTCAATCTTATGGATTTCGGTTAAATCATCAATAGTAATTGCTGCACCTACTGGTTTCTTTTGTTTGTTATATCTAGGCAATCTGCCAGTTTTTATTAATTCCATTAAACCTTGAATTCCCATGAGTCGATGTTGACCGTCTAAGGCGAATACTGCTACTTCTAACCGTAGGTCTAATAATCCAACTTTTTCAGCAGAATCTAGGGGTAAAAAATCAGTTGCTGATTTATTCGCTTTGCCATTTTTATTCCATTCTTCTGCTTTAGGATTATCTACCCAACTAGGGCTAATAACTACTAATACTGCTGGAAATTTATGGGCTTTTCTTGTTGCTAAATATAGGGTTAATGGGGCTTGCCGAGACCAGTCTAAAGGGCGTTGTTGGATTTCGTCTATTGTTTCTGCATCGCGAATTATATTGTCGGTTTCCATGTCAAATTTTTGCCGAAATAATGGTAGTTGAGAGGCAAAACGTACACGACTATCTAACCATTCTAGAGTAACTGAACCGATATAAGCTTCGGTTTTTCCCATCATAGTTTTTTGTACTAACAGACGGTCATCTTTTCCTAAATGTTTGTCTAACAATATGGCGATCGCTTCTCTTTCTCGATTATCGTTTTCTAAAATTTCTTTTGCTATTTCTACTGTGGGTTTATTGGCCTTTTTCATCGGTGATCAAAATATTTTTAACGGTTTTTGAAAATTACTACATATATAAATTTTTGTCAACAAAAGTTTTTAAAAACTTTTGGATGAGTATAATTATTAATTGTAGAGTAATTTTTGTATTTATTATCATATACTATCTATTATGTCAATAGTAACTTATGAGAAATGAGCTATGAATATTAATTCCTTTTTCTATCCTTAAAATAGGGATAGCAATTATAGTTTCCAATAACTTTCAAGAAGAATCACCAAATTCTAAACCCATGAAAGAATTTAATGATAATCAGCTTTGCTTACCTAGTGAAAAAGAGTATTTGCCTAGAATAGAAGCACTACAATGGCATCGCCATAATGTGTTTATGTCATAAAAATACAAAATAAATTTAACATAATTTCAGGAGTTTTTTAGATATGAAAGCTGTACAACAATCTTTATTTCCAAGCAGAACAGTAGCCGAATTAGTAGAAGATATAGAAAAGCTAACTACAGAAATTCAAGAACTATACTGTTTAGATTCTATTCCCTGGGTTATTGGATATTCTGGAGGAAAAGATAGCACCGCAACATTACAACTAATATGGAATGCGATCGCCGAACTTCCTCAAAAAAAACGAGTTAAAACTATTCACGTTATTACCACAGATACATTAGTAGAAAATCCCATTGTTTCTGCTTGGGTAACTAACTCTTTAAAATTGATGGAACGGACTGCAAAAAATAAAAAACTACCCATAGAATGTCATTTATTAAAACCAGAAGTTACACAAACATATTGGGTGGGATTACTTGGTAAAGGATACCCAGCCCCACGCCATACTTTTCGCTGGTGTACTCCCCGTTTAAAAATCGATCCGTCTAACCGTTTTATTCGTAATGTTGTCAGAAATAACGGGGAAACAATTGTTGTTTTAGGAACTCGTAAAGCAGAAAGTGTTAATCGTGCAGCAATAATGAATAAACGAGAAATTGGTAGAGTAAGAGACCATCTTAGCCCTCATCCTAGTTTGCTTAATTCTTTACTTTATACTCCTATTGAAGACTGGCGAACTGATGAAGTTTGGCTGTATTTAATGCAGTGGGAAAATCCTTGGGGAAATAGTAATAAAGATTTATTAGCAATGTATCGAGGAGCGACGGAAGATAATGAATGTCCGTTAGTAGTTGATACCTCTACTCCAAGTTGTGGAAGTTCTCGTTTTGGATGTTGGGTTTGCACCTTAGTAGATAGTGATAAATCTATGTCAGCAATGATTCAAAATGATGAAGAAAAAGAATGGTTACAACCTCTGATAGATTTGCGTCGGGAACTAGATATTTCCGATAGACATAAAAGAGACTTTCGTCGAATTTGGGGTACTGTTCAACTATTTGAACGGAATGTCAATGGTGAAGTTTCTGTAGAACCAATTCCTGGTCCATACAAAAAAGAATGGCGAGATACTTTACTGAAAAAACTGTTAGAAGCTCAAACAAAAATCCGTGAAACTGCTCCAGAAAATATGGGAGATATTACCCTAATTTCTTTAGAAGAACTTAGTGAAATTAGACGCATTTGGTTAGAAGAAAAACACGAATTTGACGATAGTTTACCTCGCATATATAAAGAAGTAACAGGAGAAAAATTTCAAGACTGTCGCCCTGGTGCAGGAATAAGTCTTTTAGGTAGTGATGAATGGTCAGTATTAGAAGAAATATGTAATGAGGATGCTATGCACCTTGAACTTATGGCAAAACTGTTAGATACAGAACGACAATATTACATTAAGTCTCACCGATATAAAATTTACGAAAGTCTCGAACAATGTTTTGAAACAAGTTCTCGCTCCAAAGAGGAAGCTATTCAAAACGCTCATAATAAAAGAGACCTTAAAGAAGCTGTCGATCGAGGAAAAGTCTCAGAAAAAATCAAACAGTTAAGTTGGGCAAATATGAAATACTCTAGTCAAAATTCACAGGATATTGATGAAGAAGAATAAATGACTTTCCTCTGTGGCAAATCTCTTTCTTTGTCGGAGTAGGAAGCAAAAATTATCTGTTAATTTACAGCCAAATTGAATAGAATTATCAGTTTTAGGTCAAGATTCCGTATTAGTTTCTACTACAAAGCTAGCAAAATATCTATTAGCTGAATCTTTGATGATAGTTACAGAAGTAGGCTGACTAGCCAATGGCCTTGACCAAACTATTTTAATTTTACCTACTTTGGGAAGATAGATTTTATCTTGACCAATCTTGTAATTGCCGCCTACAAATCTTGCAGTTTGCTTTGACTTTCTACTCTTGAATTTAGGTAGTTTAACCTTGATTCCTTTGCGTTTTCCAGAGCAACTATTAAAAAAGTTTTTGTAAGCTTGGTCTAAATCTTTAAGAGACTGTTGTAATGGAGTAGAGGCTACATCTTGCAACCAAATCAATTTTTGTTTAGCTTGAGTTATGAATTCCTTAGTTAAATCGGTATAGCTAGGTTTCTTTTCACCGTTAGTATATAACTCATTGCAAAATGCTAATGATTGATTCCAAACATATCGGCAACAACCAAATAGTTGATTTAATTTAGTTATTTGTATATGATTTGGATCGATGCGATATTTGTATCTTGCTTTCAATATTTTTTACCTATTACTAACACTAAAGCATTATTATTATAGCATTGGTTGGCATTCCCATACGACACCAAATTAAAATTATGGTGCGGGTATAAATGCCAACATTTAGATAAATGATTTTCCTCTCAGACAAATCTCTTTCTTTTAAACCTAAAACCTAACACCTACCACCTAAAACCTTCTTCAAAATGATATTCCTAGAACTTGTCTTACAAAACTTCGGACCATACTCTGGAAAACAAACAATAAATCTTCGCCCCACAGTCACCAACGAATCCCGCCCGATCATCTTATTTGGAGGTATGAATGGAGGAGGAAAAACAACACTTTTAGATGCCATTCGCCTCGCACTTTATGGTCATCGCGCTCAATGTTCAACCAGAGGAAATTTAACTTATAGTGACTTTCTTTCTCAATGCGTTCATCGCAATACTCCTCCTACAGAAAAAACCCGAATTGAGTTAGCTTTTGAACATATTCAAGACGACCAATTTGTTGAATATCGTATAGTTCGTACCTGGGAAAAAAATCCTCAAGACGGCAAAGATAGTCTGGGAATTCTTGATGGTGAATGGCCTGATTCTTATCTGGCAAATGCCTGGGATGAATATATAGAAAATCTCTTACCTTTGGGAATTTCTAATCTATTTTTATTTGATGGAGAACAGGTAAAAGAGTTAGCTGAACTAGAAATACCTCCGCCCTTAGTAATAGATGCAATTCAATCATTATTAGGATTAGAATTAGCTGAACGTTTGGCAGCAGATTTAGATATTTTGGTGACTCGAAAAAAGAAACAAATTGCAAAAACTACAGAATTAACAAATTTAGAGGAAATTGAACAAAGACTAAATCAGCAAAAAACAGATTTTGAAATTGCTACAAAAAAATTAGTAGATTTGCAAAGGCAATTAAAGAAAGCTCAAGAAAAACAGCAAAAAGCCATGAGAAAATTTGTCTCTGAAGGAGGGAAAATTGCTGCTGAAAGGAGTCAGTTAGAACAAGAATTTAAAAATGTAGAATTAGAGATGGATAATGCTCGTGAGGAAATGCTTGAACTTGCGGGAGGTGCTTTACCTCTAGCTTTAATTTCTCCTCTTTTGGAACAAGCAAGTTCTCAGGGTGATGTGGAGATTTTACGCCATGAAGCAGAAATTGCTTTAGATGCTTTTGAGGAAAGGGATAAACGTTTAGTTGATTATCTCCAAGAGTTATCTATTCCTGCTAATAAAGTTAGTAAAATTCAAGAGTTTCTTAACCAAGAAAATTTGGGACTTGAGGAGGATATTGATAGAGCTAATGAACCTTGGTTATTAGCTGATGAAGAAGCACTAACTTTACTGGAAAATTTGTTGCACCATGAAATAGAAAATTCTCTGGCAAATGCACAGGAAAAGTTGACTTGTCTGAAAGATTTAGAGTTGGAAATAGATGTTTTGGAAAAACAGTTGACAACTGCTGCATCCCCCGAAGCTTATGAAATTTTGGCAACTGCTTTACAGGAGTCGCAAACTAAATTAGCAAAGGTGCAAGTTGCTTGTGAAAATTGTGAACGTGATTATAAAAAGCTGGAGGATACTATTGCTAAAACCAAGAAGGAATTGTTTAGTTATACTGATGAAACTATCGAACGTCACAATATTCAAAATATCATTGAATCTTCTGACAAAGTTAAGCAGACCTTGCAGTTATTTAAGGAGAAGTTAACCTTAAAAAAGTTGAATAAGTTAGAGATGGAAGTTACTGAATGTTTTCGCTATCTTTTGCATAAATCAGATTTGGTGCATCGCGTGGCTATTAATACTCATAATTTTGCTCTTTCTCTTTATAATAATCAAGGGCAAGTTGTTCCTAAACATCGCATTTCTGCTGGAGAAAAACAGCTTTTGGCAATTTCATTTCTATGGGGTTTGGCGAGGGTTTCCGGTAGACGCTTACCTGTAGCTATTGATACGCCTTTGGGTAGATTAGATTCATCCCACCGTCAGAATTTAGTTGAACGTTATTTCCCTTCTGCTAGTCATCAAGTAATTCTGTTATCTACTGATACCGAAATTGGTAAAGCAGAAGTAGAAAATCTCCGTAATTTGGAGGCGATCGCTCACGAATATTTACTCAAATACGACTCTCAAAACAATCAGACAAATCTCAAGAAAGGTTATTTCTGGTAAGCAGATTTTTGACTTCTACTTTTTCTACTTAAGTTGCTCAGGTAGAAGTAGAAAATCTCCAGAATTTTCGAGGCGCTCGCTTACGAATATTTCCTCAAAAAGGATGAAAAATGTCAGTAGAAGTAAGTAATTTAGATCGCCTAGAATTAGTAGCAGGAATCATTGATGAAATTGGTATAGAAAAGAAAATTAATGAATTGCTAGGGGAAAAAGTACCAGAAAAAATTACAGCAGCTCAAGTTGTCAAAGGAATGCTTCTCAACGGACTAGAATTAGTCTCATCCCCATGATATTTATTTGACTTTGTTGCATAAACAGGCGATCGCGACAGCTCCCCCGAAACTTCCATCAACTAAATTTCTACTAGCTCGAAGGGCATTGTTAGAAATAAATAATAAATGGTATAAAACCTACAAACTTCTTCAAGCTCCACTATTATTAAGTAACCTGATAACATCTTGATAACCATTAAATTCTGCTAACATTAAAGCTGTACAACCGCCTCGATTTTTATAGGTTAAATTAGCACCAGAATCAATTAAAAATTTTACAGCTTCAGCATGACCTTGATATGCTGCCCACATTAAAGCTGTCGCTTCATTATCATCTCGTAGATTAATATCAGCTCCTTTTTCTAATAATACCTTTAATATTTCAATATCACCTTGATATGCTGCTTTCATCATTGGAGCAGAACCTCCTTGAGCAGGAATATTTACATCTACACCTACATCTAGCAAAATATTAACAATTTCTCGATGTTTGTGCCATATTGCTAAAGTTAAAGCTGTTTCTCCAAGATGTTTACTGTTCAATACAGATGTCAGATTTTGCTTTTCTATTTTGTCTAATAAAATTGAGACAATATCTGTATAACCATGAAAAATTGCTCCTAACAAGGGTGTATCACCTGCTTGATTTTTAGTAACAATTTCAGCCCCATAGTTTAGCAGAAGTTTTACCATTTCAGTATGATGTTCTACTATGGCAAAACTGAGTGCTGTTTCTCCTTCTAAATCTTGAACATTAACATTAGTATCAGCATCCAATAAAGTAGAGGCGATCGCCACATTTCCTTCAGCAGCAGCAGCCATCAAAGCTGTACCACCATTTCTACTTTTAATATTTACATCTGCCCCTGATTCTAATAAAGCTTTGACAATTTCTAAATGACCTAAATCAGCAGATAAAATTAGGGCAGTTTCTCCATCTTTATCTCGAAAATTAACATCAGCACCAGCTTTTAAGAGTGTATTTACAGTAGATAAATCACCAGCTTCTGCTGCTTGCATTAACCATGTTTTACTTTGCAAATTTCTAGTATTTACATCCACACCATGATTAAGCAAAATTTCTCTCATTTCTGCATAATTACTATTAGCAATTACAGATAAAGTAGACTCATCTACCCTAGCTCCAGCATCTAGCAAGACCTTAACTACATCTTGATAACCTTGAGCCGTTGCTAAACCCAAGGCCGTATCATGGTCTTTATCTACCACATTAACATCTGCTCCAGCAGCTATTAGTTCATTGGCCACTGCTATATAACCATTCATTGAGGCGACCATTAGGGGGGAACCGCCATCATCATTTTTAGCATTGACATCAGCACCTCTACTTAGTAAAAGTTCTACTATTTCAGCTCTGCCATGAGCTGCAGCCAACATTAAAGCTGTAGCGCCAAACTTTTTTCTTGTATAGTTGACATCCGCACCTTTATCTAGTAAAGCAGAAGCTATCTGACGGTAGCCCTTTTCGGCCGCCACCATTAAAGCCGTTGTACCATCTAGAGCTTGAGCATTAGCATCAATATTTTGAGCTAGCAGGACACATACTTGAGTAAGATTACCATTTTTAACAGCCTGTACCAAGGATGTTTCTTCTTTTTGCGAAGCCATAACCAATAAATATAATCTACGTTAATCTATATTTTTCAGATTTTAAGACCACATAACACAAGCTGGCTGTTATGATAAGTTTTATAAAGTTTTTTTACGAATCCTAGAGAGAAGATTAATTATGGATCTGCCAATTCCAGAATCTATTAAACCATGGCTCAACTTTTTCCATCCTGCGATTATGTGGGTACTTTTGGCCATTGCAATTTATGCCTTATATCTCGGTATTAAAGTTCGCAACAGTAGAACTGCCACAGAAACAGAAAAGAAAAAAGAATTTGCTAAATTTAAAGTCAAACATCACCAAGTTGGTTCCATACTCCTAGCTTTCATGGTTTTGGGGTGTCTGGGTGGAATGGCCGTCACTTATATTAATAATAGTAAGCTGTTTTTTGGTCCCCATCTCCTAGCAGGGTTAGGCATGACAGGAGCGATCGCTATATCTGCTTCTTTAACTCCTTTTATGCAGAAAGGCCAAGATTGGGCGCGGTACAGCCATATTATGCTTAACGTTTCAATCCTGGGCCTTTTTAGTTGGCAAGCAGTAACAGGGGTAGAAATTCTGTTGAAGATTATCAGCAAGATGTGACATCTTCTCCGGCCTAAAGGCGCCGAGTTTCCTACCGATCCCTAGCTCCTAGGCCATTTGACGTTTTGCTGATGCAGAGCTTCCACTTAGAATCCCCGTGACTTGAGTCCGGGGAGTAGTCAACATACCAGAAATGTTTAAATCTGCCAAAACTATTATTTGGTTATCGTTAATAATTTTGGTTGATAATTTATGTAAAAAATCCGTTCTAATATCTTTTAATGTAATCATTCAGCTATTAGCGGTCAGCTCTCAGCAATTAATCAGGTACTTAAATATTTATTTATATATTGTAGGGGTTTGGTGAGCAAGGCCTTACTTTCTTTTTTTTTGCTTGGGAAATGGCAAGTTATAGGTAGCATGAAAATCCATTTGAGTTTTGTGGCTCAAACACTGGGATACCTGGCGTACCACTTTTAGTAATAACCCATTGCCAGTCTTCTGAATCAAACCAGGGGACATTTTCTGAATAAACGGAGGAAACTTGACACCCACGGTCAAATCTAGATCCCATTTTACGCCAGTAATCACTGGGGGGAGTCCCAGTTTTTGAATCTCCTTCTGACTACAGAATTGATCCGTGGGTAACTCTACCAACTTCATTTCTGATTGAAATTTAATTTCATATCCAGGTGCTGTATAATTTGGCACTTTAATATTCCTGATTCTATATATTCCTGCTGAATCTGGTGGGACTAGCTCCAAACCAACCCTAGCTTCTACCTCGTATCCAAAAGAACCAAGCTTTCCAACCAACAAATCATAGCCATTTTCTCCAAGAGGCTCAACTTTCATTGGATGAGCACATTGACAAAACCAATTCCGGTGAGATGCAAAGTGCTTTGCTACGGTTTCAACATCTATATATAATTCCATGCAGTTACTGTATTTAGTCTTAAACCAGTTAGTTTTGCTAGTTTCAGGTGTGTCTATTTCTGTTGTATTTAGGTAGAAATCACTAATCAAGTTTTTGTCCATTTCTAAGGTTTGATGTCCTGCAAAGTTGTGATGCATGATTTGCCCTCTCGTGTATATATATATACACTATACTCAATAAATTCAGGATTGGCAAACTGCTATTTAATTTATAAACATAAAGGAAATATAAAAATGTAGATGTTGTGGGCATTTGGAGGTTAAATCTTTAGCAACATTATTAACTGGAGAAGTATTTGAAGGTTTAAAATTATACCACAAATTTGAGCGTGATACGACATAAAATTATAGATTTTAATAATTGGAAAAAAGCGGAACTGAAGATTGCTCGACTACACCGCCAAATTACCAATATTCTTCAGAAAAGTAGTCTGAGTTATACTATTTTTCTTTCTGATAGTCCGATCGACAATCAGAATCAATCAAGAATTATTTCATATCGTAATTTTGTCGTAAAAAATAAGCTTGATTTTAGCTTCCAAAGG
>CAJICP010000827.1_pt1 | contig 10699 bp, 8 predicted proteins | sample 9199641 | NCBI WGS metagenome assembly CAJICP01 (sample SAMEA7708340, study PRJEB35096) | sediment metagenome | biome: marine neritic benthic zone biome [ENVO:01000025]; feature: sediment [ENVO:00002007]; material: shallow marine sediment [ENVO:03000034] sea grass bed [ENVO_01000059] ... | reverse complement strand
GTACCCCAATCAAAATCAACATGGGTAGATCGTACTCCCTTAACAACCACACCACCTGACTCGGAGTATCACATTTTGGCAAACTATCCATAACCTTACCCTTTGCCGCCTCCAACTGTTCCAGTCGCTTCACACTATCCACAGGCAACTGCAAATTTTTTCCCACCAAACCACGATAGTCAGACTCCAAATAAGCAATCAAAACTTCCAACCGTATTTGCCAGTGAGATAAATTTTTATCAGCATCAAAACGTTGTAAACACCTACCCAACAAACACACCTGCTGCCACAACCTCCGGTCTAACTCCAAGGTGCGATGAATACAACGTAACGCCCCCAGATTTCCCAATAACTTTAAGGCAGGTTTCCAGTAGTTAGCTTGCAGAATATATTTTAACTCACTTTTGAGCCTAGTTTCCAAAGCAGGCACCCTTCTATTTTTTTCTGCCTTCCCAAAACCTGCGCGGTCATATATCCCACTATTAATAGCATAACGAATATACCCCTCTGTTTTCGGTTCCATCTCAAATCCCAATCTCACGGCAAACCGCACCGCTCGATAAATACGAGTAGGGTCTTCAATAAAACTGTTGGCGTGTAACACCCGCATCTGTTTCGCCTGCAAATCTGACAACCCACCAAAAAAATCAAGCAACTCTCCAGCACGGGGTTGAGTCAGTCGTACTGCCAAAGCATTAATAGTAAAATCTCGGCGATATAAATCTTGGCGAATTGAACTTACTTCAACTTCTGGGTTAGCTGCGGGATAAGGATAAAATTCTGTGCGTGCCGTGGCAATATCTATCCACAGGGAGTCTAACACCAGGTCGTTGTGCCAGAGCAGGGCAGCAGTTTGAAATTGACCGTGAATTTCTAAACGTGCTGTCGGGTAAATTTTCTGTAGTGCTTTTGCCAACTCCACCGCCGGAGCTTTTGCTGTTTCCTCAGAATGACAACCATCTACAACTAAATCTATATCTGTTAATAGTAGAGTACCATCAGATTTGGATAAAAGTAAATCTCGTACTCCTCCCCCAATAAGATATAGTTGCCAACCTCGTTTTTCTGCCAACTCAGCAACACAGGTGAGTAGTTGCCAAAGTAGGGGTGCCAGACGCTGTTGTAAAAGTTCGGCAATTGATTTACAAGTTTGACCGGGGATGCAACCAGACTGTTTGTTTTGGGGGCGTTGTTGTTGATGAAGCTCTCGTAAAACGTCGGTGCGCGTGACTATTCCGACTAAATGATTATTTTCCAAAACAGGCAACCGCCCAATATCGTAGGTAACCATCAATTCTTCAATTTCTGGGAGAGTTGTTTCTGGAGAAATAGTTTTGAGTTGTGGTGTCATGTAGCCTTTGACCGGAGCATGACTAAAACCATGATGTAAGGCAATATCAATATCTCGCCGAGAAATAATTCCTACTAATTTCCCAGATGAGTCTACTACTGATAAACCAGAATGACCGTAACGTAGTAGTATTCGGTGAGCTTCTTCTATAGATGTATCAGGAGGAATAGTGCGAACTGGAGATGACATCAAATCTCTAGCATTGGGAGGTTGAGGAATTTGAGCTGTTAGTTGGTCTACCAGTTTTTCTAATGTTGCTTGGGGGTGGTTGTCTCGGAGACTAACTGCTGCTGCTCGGTTATGACCTCCACCGCCGAGAGGTTGTAATATTTCGCTGAGGTTGGTGTCTGGAATACGCGATCGCCCGATAATAGTCAGGCTTTTTTCTGTTGTGTCTTTGAGGGAGTGGGTATGAGCTAGGAGGAGAGCGTCTATTTCTGTCAGGTCAATTAAACTAGAAGCTAAACTGGATAAACCGGGAACATATTCATCTGTATGTAATAGTATCGACCCTATTTGATAATTTCTCACGGTGGAGCGTTGAATATTTTCCAGAGCTATTTTCAACAAATCTTGCAGTTGAGGTGACAAACCAGGTTCGGCATATTCGGCAATTACAGATAAACTTGCCCCTTGTTGCATTAACCATGCTAAAGCTGTTGCGTCTCGTGGTGTTGTATGGTCGAAGGTTAGGGAACCAGTATCAACATGGATACCCAGGGCCATAATAGTTGCTTCTGCTGGAGTTAATATAGGGGCAGAATGATTTTTCAGAGTCTGAAGTTTCTCTACTATTAGGGTTGTACTTGCTCCTACTGCTTCTATATAAGTTTGGGTGGCTGGAATATCGGTTTGAGTTTCACAGTGATGGTCGTAGATGATAATTTCTGATAGGTGGGGTAGGTCTAACCATTCGGCAGATTTTCCGAGTCGGGAGCGTGTCTGAGTATCAACGATAAATATGGAGCGAATTTGTTTTGGGTTAACCGAGCGACGTTCGATAATGGCAAATTCGTCTCGATGGAGTGCGAGGAATTCTTTAACTGTGGGATGACAACCGCCAGTTAGTACGAAGCGACTACCTGGGTGGAGGTGAGTTAATCCCACGGCGGCGCCGAGGGCGTCGAAATCTGCTGTTGTGTGGCATAAGATTAAGTTCATTTTGGGAAAGTCAAAAGTTTACGGAAGTCAGAAGTCAGAAGTTGGAATTTAGAAGTTTTAATTTAAGATTAGGTACTAAAATAGTATTCTACTTTATTATTGGAGATGTCTATTGTATCAGGATAAGATAGTCGAAGAAATTCACAGAATTCGTGAAGAGTATTCTCGTTCATTCAACCATGATTTGAAAGCCATATTTGCTGATTTACAAAAGGAGCAAGCGGAAAGTGGCAGGGAAGTTGTGAATTTATCTCGAAAATCTTTATTAAACAAGAAAAAACTTATGATTGCTCAACCCCAAGATTATCAAAAAATGACCCCCAAAGAATACCTAGAATGGGAAGCTAAACAGGAATTTCGCCATGAATATGTAGATGGTGAAATTTTAGCTATGACTGGAGGAAGTATTCCTCATAATAATATTGCTCTTAACTTCTACCGTTCTCTATATCCCCATCTCCGCCAAAAAGGATGTCAAGTAAATGTGTCCGATGTGAAAGTTCAAGATGCTAAAAATAGTCGTTATTTCTATCCAGATTTAGTTATTAGTTGTAATCCTGATGATGTAAAATCTCGTACATTTATCCAACATCCTACAGTAATTATTGAAATTATTTCGCCCAGTACAGAAAAATACGATCGCGGCAATAAGTTTAAATATTATCGTCAATTTCCCAGTTTGCAAGAATATGTTTTAGTAGATTCAGAATCAATATCTGTAGAAATTTTTCAACGTGGGGAGGGAAAAATTTGGCACTATTGTGGATATACAGAAGGAGAGTCTATTACATTAGAGAGTATTGAATTTACTTTTGCTATTGAAGTTTTATACGAAGGAGTTAACTTTGAAAATGATACCGTCGAGGCAGAATAAATGTAGTGCTATAGCAGGAAATAGGGAACAGTTGGAAAAACGTTTCCTAGTCTAAGATTCATCATTCGCATAAGTCAAACACCAATTCTTTCTTAGCTATACATTGTCATTTCAGTTATCAGTACCGACCGCTGTCCCTGATACCAATTTGAAAAAAGTACGGTATAACAAAACGTTGGAGCGGACAGGTACGAGATATTAGTGGAGATGCTCCCGAATAATATTCGCTGCTCAATTTAGTTGCTGATAGTAGTAACCGAAATCCTCAGATTATGTTCATAATTTCAGGAATTAGGAAGTAAGGAGGTTAACTTAAATTGTAGTAAAAAAAGCTAATAAAAAGCGGGCGGAAACTTCTGCTGCATATTGACGAAATTGGTCGTTTTTATCATAGTCTGCATAATCTTGAACTCCTTTGACAATAATTATGGGAATTTCGGAAATTTCGCCTACTGCACCAATAGCTGCACCTTCCATTTCTACTCCTAATATTTTCCGTTGGAGTTTTTCGATACGTTGGAAAAATTGGGGGTCTTTTTGTACTTTGCTGGTAGTAGCAATTACACCAATACGAATTTTAGGATTTAAGGGGTCTTTGTAGTGTTGATTTTCTAAATATTCTAGTCGTTCATTGTTAATTTCTTTCAGAGCTTTTTCGGTTAATTCCACAGAGTCTGTTTTTAATAATTCTTGTTTTCTTAATCGTTGAATTACTTCTCTCCAATCTGGGCATTCTGTCGGTCTTTCTGGATGATACTGAGGAGGATAATTTTCAGGTTGTTGTTGATAATCATATAATTTGTTGAGTAACCAACGTTCTTGATGATAGTAAGATTTTGGTCTAGGAGTTTGAATAGTATTCAGCCAATCTTTAGGAAAATCTTGAATAGTAAATTTCCATAGAGGTTTGAGGTTATAGGTGCGAATATCATGGAATATTTCTTCAAAACGAATTTGTTGATTATCTATTAATTTGTAATCTGCAACGAGTTTACCGTAGTCAAATTTAAAGACTTCTTTAGCAACAATTAAATCACCTAAAAAAACTTTTTTTTCTTTATTGCCTGCACAGACTCCAGTCATTGCTAAACAACTAGGTTTTAATTCATAAATAAGTCGAGTTGCTAGATTATTAGTGTAGTTTTCTCCCATTTCTGGAGGTCTGGCTGCTACTATATTTAATTGAGTACCATTTTTATGAGATAAAGTAGTTTTGTAGTAAGGGTAGCCCAAACTATCTTTTAATTCTTGCCAAGTGTTTCCAGGTTGGTTATTGCACTTTTTCAGAGCATCTAATTCATCCTTAAGAGCTGTGATGATTAGAATATCAATAGCTGATGAAAGTGATGTGACAGTGGTAGGTCTTTCTCTTTTTAATTCTTCGATTCTTCCTTTTCCAATACTAATTATTTTCTTAGCAATTTCTATATCTGTATCTTCTAAGTTATAATATTTTTCTGGTTGCTTCAGAACATACTCTAACAAAGCTATTAAAGGATGATGATATAGTCTTTGATTAGAGACTGCATAAACTTTAAATTTGGAGGCTAAAATAGTAATAAATTCATTAATATTTGAGTTAAAGTAAAGACTAGCAATAAAATAGTTATCAATTCCAGTATTTCTAAGAATAGCTTTTATTCCTGATATGCCATTAACATCTATCAAAAGATTTTCTAATAATTTTTCTAGTTGAATCAAATCGTCTTGTGGTAAATCTGAGAATATGCGAGTGTTTGGCATTTTAGTTTACTTCCATTAATTGATGTTTTAATTTTTAACAGCGGTCTAAAAGAGAAATTGTTGACCTAATAAATACAGCATATTCCAAGTATATGAAGTACAGAAATTAAGAATTAAATGTTTGTAGTGCGGGCATCTTGCCCGCGATGAATGTACCTCATAAAAGTGGAATCTGCTATTAAGGCGTTAAAGTTGTTTCAATGACTTTTCTCAAATTTTTCCATGCTACTTCTCCCTTGAATTGTTCCTGGAATGATGAAGGTTGGTCGTAAAAATAAAGCTGTTCTTCACTTAAGCAGTAAACAACGGGCACTTCATACCATAATAAATCAACATTATAATCAAAAGGATTTTCTTGACGTATCTTAGTTTTATTTTCTTGGTCTAAACTATCGACAACAGCAATAGAAAAACAAATATTGGTAGGTATTCTGAAATTCCAAAGTTGCGTAGTAATAGATGAAGTAACTTTTTCTTTTCCATATTCTAGGCACTCAGCAGAATACTGTCTTAAAGTCTGTGTACTAATAGAGGGAAAATAAGTAATAACAAAAAAAGCATCCCCTCTCATATTAAATAAACCAAAATCAAGTTCAAAATTAGTTAATTTCACCACAAGAGCGGCATTAAAGTTTCCATTTTTAGCTTCAACATTATTCTTTATATCTAAAGCACCCTGATTTTTAAGATTTTCCTGAATCCTATCTAAATAATTATTGAGGTTCATAGTTCACCCTTCCATTAGTATTAATATATTTTGAATTTTTTGGCAGCAATTCACAATAAAAATTGAAACATAAGCAGTGCGAGCATCTTGCTCGCCAGTAAGCTGTTGTGTATTTAAACCGCATATTTGTTGTGTGCTTAGTCGATGATATAACCCTGATTAATTATGTACGGGTGATTCGTAAATTCCCCCTACTGACTTCTGACTTGCTAAACGCATTTTAAATGTGTCTTAGCTAACTGTTATCTGAGTGAGATAAAATTAACTATATATTAGGGAATTAAAGTTGTTTCAATGACTTCTCTCAATCTTTTCCAAGCTATTTCTCCCTTAAATTGTTCCAAAAATGATGAAGGTTTGTCGTAAAAATAAAGTATGGCTTCATCTAAGCAGTAAATAACAGGAACTTCATACCATAATAAATCTACATTATGATCGAAAGGATTCTCTTTACGTATCTTAGTTTTAACTTCCTGGTCTAAGTTTTTAACCACAGCGATGGAAAAACAAATATTACAAGGTACTCTGGCATTAATAATTTGTGAACCAATGGATAAAGTAGCTTTATTTCTTCCATATTCTAAGCATTCAGTAGAATACTGTCTTAAACCTTTTGTATTAATATAGGTAAAATAACGAATGATAAAAAAAGCATCTCCTCTCATATTAAATCCACCAAAAGGAAGTTCAAAATCAGTGATTTTAGCTACAAGCTCAAACTCAAACTTTCCATTTTTACTCTGAACGTTATTTTGTATATCTAAAGCACCTTGATTTTTAAGATTTTCCTTAATTTTGCTTAAGTAATTATCTAACCTTTGATTATTACGCTTTATTGTTTCGGGAGATTGGTGTTGCAGAAACTTTTTAATTTGTAAATTTCCCATTTTCCCAAATTTTTCTAAAATTTCAATATCTCGATCATCTAAGTAATAAAATTTTTCTCTAGGTTGATTAGTTAGATGGTGTATTATTAGTAATAGTGGGTGATAATAAGGATTTTGACGAGAGACTTTATACTCTTTTAAGTCAGTAACTAATATAGTAATAAATTCCTGAAGAGGTAAGTTAAAATCTCGGCTATTTATAAAGTAATCACCAATACCAACAGATTGCAAAAATCCCCGCCTTCCAGAAATAGAATCATATTGTCGAAACAATGTTTGGAAGATTGATTCTAGTTTAGTAATATTATCTCGATCTAAAATATAAAATATCATTGATTCAGTTGTATTCATTGTTTTATTTCCAATTTTGATTTCACATTTATATCAAGTCATCAGCTCAAAAAAATTAAGAAATTTTTGATGATAGTTAATATTTGGTTTAGCAAGAGTTTGTTTATTTTTAGTTGACTTAAACTTTGCTAAAATCTCAACAGCAAAAACATTTGCATTCCCATCAGCACCCAGATATAATCCTTCTTTCTCCGCCCTACTTTTACCATCAATTAAATCAGAAATACCCCGAATAATTAATGCCGAAACCTGTTGGTTAGCATCAGCCGCTTGCAAAATACCACGACCTTCCATTTCCACTGCTAAAGCATCACCATAATTATGCTGAAGAAACTCAAATAAATCCGACTCTTTATTGGCAACTACCTTTTCTCCCGCAGCAATAGGAGCAACAAATACTCCAGGTTTAGCCTCATCAGAAAGTCTAGTTAACCAAGCTGTTTTTCTAGCTTCAGCTCTTGCCCGTTGAATCATATTATAATTTGAAAGACCAACATCCGGTCTTAGCCTAAAGGTCTCGGCCACCTTTCCCGACTCATAACCATAAACCTTAGTAGCAGCAACCACATCTCCCAGTTGGACATCCTTAATTCCTCCAGCTATCCCAACAAACAGAATCACATCAGGGTTAAAATAGGCGATCGCCCTTTCTGCTTCTATCGCTGCGGGAGAATTTCCAGCACCAGTCTCCACAATACCCACTTCCCACTGTTGACCATCAATAGAAAACTGGCCCCTCTCATAAATTGTCCCATTAGGGTGCATCTCCTCTGTCAAGTCACTAAGATGAGTACGTACTGCCATATATTCGATAGGAATTGCTGTTAAGATAACCGCACAAGATATACTTTCAACTTATTAATTGAACTGCTTTCTATTATGGCTAATTTATTTCTAAACGTGTGAAAATTAAACTGTTTTTCAATAAATTTTAATTCATTTCCAATACTACTCAATTACTTCTGTGTATTGTTAATTTTATGTTCGAGCGAGCGCTTATAATACTGTAGGTTGCTAAGTAAGACAATTAAATATTTGTAGTGCGGGCATCTTGCCCACTATAGTTGTACCTCACGCCTGGTGAAATCTGCTGTATTATTGTTGGGTTTCCTTAAGGTCAACCCAACCTACAAAATGTCTATTATTGATAATTTATTTTTCAATGTATGAAAATTAAACTACTTTTTAATAAATTTTAACTCATTTCCAATACTGCTCAATTGCTGATGTTTATTGTTAATTTTATGTTCGAGCGATCGCTTATAATACTGTAGGTTGCTAAGTAAGACAATTAAATATTTGTAGTGCGGGCATCTCGCCCACCATAGTTGTACCTCACGCCTGGTGAAATCTGCTGTATTATTGTTGGGTTTCCTTAACGTCAACCCAACCTACAAAATGTCTATTATTGCTAATTTATTTTTAAATGTATGAAAATTAAACTACTTTTCAATAAATTTTAACTTATTTCCAATACTGCTCAATTGCTTCTGTTACAAACTTATTACTTATTACAGAAAAAAAGTTCTATGAATGACCAAAAACCAATACTTCAAATTTTCTTACTCGAATACCAAAAGTTGAAAGAAGAACAACTTAAACGTATTGCCTTCAGAGATCAAATAATTTATCTAACCCTAGGAATATTTGGCGGAATTATCTCTTTCGCTCTATCCAACAAAACGAATTTTTATGCCCTCTTAGTTATTCCTTTTGTTTGCCTAATTCTCGGTTGGACTTATGTAGTGAATGACGAAAAAATCTCTGCCATTGGAAAATATATTCGATTGACTCTCACTGAAAAAATCAAAGCACAAATAGATGATTCAGATATCGAATCTATCTTTGGTTGGGAGATTGCTCATAGAAGTGATAAAAGAAGAAGAAGGCGCAAAATAGAACAATTAATTATTGATGAAATTACCTTTGTTTTCTCTGGTTTAGTGGCATTATTTACCTTCTGGTCTCTAGGTGCTAATTTTCCTTTGGTGATTCATATATTTTGTGCTTTTGAACTTATTCTATTGGTAATTTTAGCCATAGAAATTATCATTTATGCCGATCTAGCTAAAGGTCGATAACTTTAGAGAATTTTTAGAGGATTTTGCTATTAGTTAAAAATCAGAATTAGAATTAGTTAAGTAAACAAGAGTTCGGTTCAACTATCATAGTTAATTAATCTAAAAATAGAGATAGTTCAATTAAACTCAATTAAGAATTAAAAATTAACAGAAGCTTAGTAATTATTACTCAAAGACATTTATAGGATTCTGTGTAGAGATTCTGATAAATTTTATAAATTCACGTTCATTAATTTCACGGCAAACCTAATCGTTACGAACTAATACTCTATCACCTACCTACAACAAAAATTTACTGCTTAAATTTCAGATTACCATAGCACAGTTTATGGTACTCTAATTTCTTATAGGATAAATTTGTTGTTGTACATGGAGAAAAAAAATGTTAACATTCCTATTTCAATTCGTACTACTTCTATTAGTGCTCTTATCTTTTATCTTAGTAGTTGGCGTACCTGTCGCCTATGCTTCTCCTCAAATCTGGAGTCAAGGCAAACCTTTGATTTTTATTGGTTCTGGTTTGTGGGTAGCTCTGGTAATTGCAGTGGGTGTTTTAAACTTTTTGGTGGTTTAGGCCAGGTTTAGTAACTTCCTATAGTTAAAAAATTGGATTTTAGATTAATCTGAACTGGCAATATCTAAAATCTAAGGTAGGAAACAATGAATGTATAAGAGACAGGGGATAGCGAGTTCCTGCTTGTTATCTCTAGACTCTTACCATAAATAACTATCAGCTTTTATTGCCATAATTGACATTAAAAAAAATTAAAAAAATTCTGATATGACAGTTTTCGAGGGAACATTTACTCAAGTTGACTCTTTACGCTTTGCTATTGTGATTGCTCGTTTCAATGACTTAATTACTGGCAAACTAATTGAGGGTTGTCAAGACTGTTTGAAACGTCATGGTGTCGATCCAAATCCAGAGGGGACTCAAGTAGATTATGTTTGGATACCGGGCTGTTTTGAAATTCCTCTGGTAGCACGTCAATTGGCCATGAGTAATCGCTACGATGCCGTAATTTGTTTAGGAGCTGTAATTAAAGGCCAAACCCCTCACTTTGATTATGTAGCTTCTGAAGTATCCAAAGGAATTGCTGCGGCAGCATTTCAAACAGGAGTACCTGTAATTTTTGGAGTTTTGACCACAGATACTATGCAGCAAGCTCTAGAGAGGGCTGGTATTAAAAGTAATAAAGGTTGGGAATATGCCATGAATGCTCTGGAAATGGCAAGTTTGATGCGTCAAATTAAGGGTGGTATGAATTCCTCATCTAACAATTATAGTATTACTGGTACAACTCAAGCACTACCAATAAGTTCAAACAGTTTTGTCGAGTCTGATGTGTCTCCAGAAGTATAGGTAGGCCAATCAACGATTTGGGGTCAGAAAAATTTTCTGCTGGGGGGTTGACAAATCAAGTTACTTGTGAAAGTATAGTATATGAATCTAAGTTGCGGGTATAGCTCAGTGGTAGAGCGCAACCTTGCCAAGGTTGATGTCGCGCGTTCGAATCGCGTTAC
>CAJICP010000885.1_pt1 | contig 10710 bp, 5 predicted proteins | sample 9199641 | NCBI WGS metagenome assembly CAJICP01 (sample SAMEA7708340, study PRJEB35096) | sediment metagenome | biome: marine neritic benthic zone biome [ENVO:01000025]; feature: sediment [ENVO:00002007]; material: shallow marine sediment [ENVO:03000034] sea grass bed [ENVO_01000059] ... | reverse complement strand
GGAAAAATCCTTTGATAAATTTTTATTAGGTTTAACTTGGGGGATAGGTTATCACGGTTTAGCCCTATTTTGGATTACCGGAATTCATCCCATGACTTGGTTAGGAGTTCCTTGGTTAGCTAGTCTGGCGATCGCTCTATTTTGTTGGCTTTTTATCACTCTTTGGGGGGCAATTTTAGTTGCAATTTGGGCTTATTTATTTGGTGTTTTAACTCCTACATCTTTCTCCGGAAAAATATCCTCTTTTGCCAGAGTTTTATTAGGTACAACTTTATGGTGTTGTTTAGAGAAAATCTGGAGTTTAGGAAATCTTTGGTGGACTTCTTTATCCTTTACGCAAAGCCCCCACAATTTAGCAATTTTACACCTTGGTCAATTATCAGGACCGATTACAATTACAGCAGCTATTGTTACAGTAAATGCTTTAATTGGGGAAGGCTTAATTAAAGCAAAATATCAACAAAAGCAACGTAATTTTCAACAAATTAAATTTTCCCAGCCTCCCTTCTTCCTGCTGCCAATAACAACTTTAATATTTTTCCACATAGTAGGATTTAGCTTATATAAAATTCCTTTAAATTCAAATCCAGAAACAGCTTTAAAAGTTGGAATTATTCAAGGTAATATTCCTAACGAAATTAAGCTAAACTCCCAAGGTTGGTATCAAGCTTTAGCAGGTTACAAAACAGGATATAAAAAATTAACAGACCAAGATGTTGATGCCGTATTAACTCCAGAAACAGCTTTACCTTTTTTGTGGACGAATCAAAATAATCGTAAATTTCTTTCCTTTTATAAGACAATTTTAGAGAAAGGAGTAGTAGCTTGGGTAGGTGGGTATGGCAAACAAGATAATAATCTGACAAATAGCTTATTTACTATTGATAGTACGGGAGAAATATTCAGCCGTTATGACAAAATTAAATTAGTACCTTTAGGAGAATATATTCCCTTTAATGAAGTATTAGGAAAACTAATAGATAGACTATCGCCTTTAGACGCTCATTTAGTACCTGGAAAAACAGACCAAATATTTGATACACCCTTTGGCAAAGCTATAGTTGGAATTTGTTATGACTCAGCCTTTTCCGAAGTATTCCAGAGACAAACATCAGCAGGAGGAGAATTTATTTTAACTGCAGCTAATAACGCTCATTATAGTGCCACAATGCCAGCCCAACATCATGCTCAAGACGTAATGCGGGCCATCGAAACTGATAGATGGGTAGTACGAGCAACAAATACAGGTTATTCTGGAATTGTAGACCCTCACGGTAGAACAATTTGGCTATCTGGGATTAATACTTATGAAACCTATGCTGCCACAATTTATCGGCGCAAAACCCAGACTTTATATGTAAAATGGGGTGATTTATTAACACCAGTATTGGTTATAGGAGGAGCATTAACAAAAATAACTTTATGGTTAAAAGTCAAATAATAGCTAATCAAAAAAATGAACAAAAAATTTTTAATATTTATATTTTTTCTGGTCAGTTTACTCTTCGTAACCTGTGTCAGGCAACCTTCTAAATTAGACTCTCAAGTACCTTTAGCAGAAACTACTCCATTAACAATTTGGTGGAACCGGGGATACTACCTAGAACAAGATGAAGCTCTGAAAAAAGTTGTTACTGAGTGGCAAGAAAAAACAGACAACAAAGTTGAACTTTTGTTTTTGAGTGAGGATGATATTTTACAAGCAGCTATTGATGCTTTGGCAGCAGGTAAAGCACCTGATATTCTCTTTTCTGAAAGAGCAGAATTTACTTTGATTCCCCAATGGGCGTGGGAGGGAAAATTATTAGATATTTCAGATGTAATTGAACCTGTAAAAAAATTATACAGTGATACTGCTCTGAAGTCTGCATATTTGTACAACAATATTGAGTCTAAATCTTCTAATTATGCTGTACCAATAATGCAGCAAAGTCTCCATATTCACTACTGGTATGATTTAATTCGTAAAGCTGGTTTAACTGAAAAAATACCTAAAAAGTGGGATGATTTTTGGCAGTTTTGGCAAAAAGCACAAACAATCTTACGTCAACAAAATGACAGTGATATTTATGCTTTTGGTTTCCCCATGTCTATTTATGGCACAGATACTTATCTTATATTTGAACAAATTTTGGAAGCCAACAATTTGCAAATAGTGGATAAACAGGGTCAATTACAAGTAGATAAACCAGCAGTAAGACAAAAAATCATTGAGATTTTAGACTGGTATACCAGCTTTTATAAAAATGGATATGTGCCACCTAATGCAGTTAATTGGGTCAATTCTGATAATAATACTAATTTCCTCAACCGTAATACTTTAATGACAATTAACCCAACTATGTCGATTCCCGGCTCCCAAAAAGAAGATGAAGAAATTTACTTTAATCAAATGAGAACTATAGAGTTTCCCACTAATCCTAATGGAGCCGAACCTACATATTTAGTATCTATCAAACAACCTATAATTTTTAAATCTTCTACTCATCCCAAACTGGCAAAAGAATTTTTATCATTTTTATTAAAACCAGATAATTTAGGACCTTACATTAAAGGTGCAAAAGGTCGCTATTTTCCAATTATGCCTCAACTATGGAAAGACCAATTTTGGAGTGAGACAAAAGACCCTCATATTTCCACAGCATCTCAACAATTTACTGAATATCAGACTCGTTTATTTAAGAATTCTATTAACCCTGCTTATTCTCAAGTACATTCAGAAAATATTTGGACTAAAGCTATACGAAAAGTGTTAATTGATGGATTATCAACAGCAGATGCTACTGATGAAGTAATTGCTAAAATACAAGAAATATTTGCCCAATGGTAAACTATTCATACCAAATCTGGTTATTGTAGGGTACTTTCCTCATGCTCAAATCCCATGCACGGCAAAGACTTAGACTTTTTTGAATACCTCCTCACTAAGGCAGTTTTGGTATGATCGAGTCAAAACTTAAACTCAATTATTTTTAGATAGAGATAATAATTATGAAACGTAAATTTTTTTCTGTGATTTTGCTATTTCTACTCGGTTTAATATTAGTTACTTGTAATATTAACCAGCCTGAAAATCCCCTCAAAAAACCTCAATTAGAGACGGCTTTAACAATTTGGTGGAATCGAGGATACTACCCAGAGCAAGATGAAGCCCTACAAAAAGTTATTACTGAATGGGAAGAAAAAACTAATAACAAAGTTGAGCTTTTGTTTTTTAATGAGGATGATATTTTGCAAGCTGGTAGTGATGCTTTGGCCGCAGGTAAACCACCTGATATTCTTTTCTCTAAAATAGGAGAACATACTTTAATTCCCCAATGGGCATTGGCAGGCAAATTAGTAGATGTTTCAGATGTAATTGAACCTGTAAAAAATTTATATAGCGAGACTGCTCTGAAGTCTGCTTATTTGTACAACAATATTGAGTCTAAATCTTCTAATTATGCTGTACCAATAATGCAAGAAAGTATCCATATTCACTACTGGGTTGATTTAATTCGTAAAGCTGGTTTAAGTGAAGAAATACCTCAAAAGTGGGATGAGTTTTGGCAATTTTGGCAAAATGCACAAACAATCTTACGTCAACAAAATGACAGTAATATTTATGCCTTGGGTTTACCCATGTCCATCGATGCTTCAGATACTTATCTTATCTTTGAACAAATATTGGAAGCTAACAACTTACAAATAATAGATAAACAGGGCAAACTACAAATAGATAAACCAGCAATAAGACAAAAAATTATTGAGGTATTAGACTGGTATACCAGCTTTTATAAAAATGGGTATGTGCCACCTAATGCAGTTAATTGGCTCAATTCTGATAATAATACTAATTTCCTCAACCGTAATACTTTAATGACAATTAACCCAACTATGTCAATTACTGGCTCCCAACAAGAAGATCGAGAAATTTACTTTAATCAAATGAGAACTATAGAATTTCCCACTAATCTTAATGGAGCCGAACCTACATATTTAGTATCTGTCAAACAACCTGTAATTTTTACATCTTCTGCTCATCCCAAACAGGCGAAAGAATTTCTATCATATTTAGTACAACCTGATAATTTGGGACCTTACATTAAAGGTTCCAGAGGTCGCTATTTTCCGATTATGCCTCAACTATGGAAAGACCCATTTTGGAGTGATAAAAAAGACCCCCATATTTCCATAGCATCTCAACAATTTACTCAACATCAGACTCGTTTATTTGATAATTCTATGAACCGTGCTTATTCTCAAGTACATTCAGAAAATATTTGGAGTAAGGCGATGCAGCAAGTGTTAATTGAAGGTTTATCACCAACTGAGGCAACGGATATAGCTATTAACCGAATTAAAGAAATATTTTCTCAGTGGAAAATCCGGATGAAAAAATGATATAGGAAAGTGAAAAATTAGGATATTGAATCATGTACTTTTGGAAAAAAAACCTCCTAATTCAGATTGTAGGTTCTTTTTTAATCTTGTCGCTGGTGACAATATCAATTGTCGGATATACGACTTTTAATCAAGCACGAGAATCTTTAAAAGAATCAATATTCGAACGGCTTAACTTTGCTGGCAAACTTAAAGAAAATGAACTTAATTATTTGGTATTAGATCAACGTAAAAATATCTTAGCGCTCGCCGAGTTACCAGAAATTAATAACCAAGCAAAAATCCTACTAACAACCAAAAAATCTACACCCGAATATAAATCAGCTCAAATCTCACTACAGACTTCTTTAACATCTTTTGCTACTAATCTTACCAGCTTACAAGAAATTTTTATTTTAACTAGAAGTGGCAGAATTTTAGTTTCCAGTAATTCCAGTAAAGTAAGTAAATATCAACCTCTAGTACAATATAGCGAAGTAACAAAATCTTCTACAGATAACTTAATATCAAACTTTTACCGCTCTGCTGAAACAGGTAAACCTATGATTACCTTTGCTACCCCTATTCTCAGTGAAAATGGCAAGAAACTAGGGCTGTTTGCTACCCATCTCAACCTAGAAAGAATTGATACTATTATTCGTGAGCAAGCAGATTTAGGAGAAACAGCCGAAACTTATTTAGTAGGAAATATTGGTAGTAGCTTGTCGAGGAGAAATGTATTTGTTTCAGCCACAAAATTTGGTTCCGAGGAATTTCCTGATGGTATTGAAAGTAAAGCTATTAATGCTGTTATGAATGGTAAGAATGGCAAAGGTCTGTATAAAAATTATCGGTGGGTGCAAGTCATTGGTGTTTATCGGTGGCTGAAATATCACGACTTAGCATTATTAGTAGAAATAGAGCAAACAGAAGCATTTGCACCTGCTCGTAATCTTGCTTTTTCTATTTTGCTCCAGGGGTTAATATTAGTTGTGGTAATGGCAGTGGGGATGTTGTTATTAGGTCGTCAAATTGTACGACCAATTTTAGCGATGGCTCATACAGCTCAATTAGTAAGTAAAGGCGATCTAAGTCAAAAAGTTCCAGTATTAACTAAAAACGAAATTGGTTTACTTGCTCATACTTTTAATGAAATGATTGAACAGTTGAAAACTTCATATCAGCAACTATCTGATTACAGTCATGTTTTAGAAGTCAAAGTTGATGAAAGAACCCAAGAATTAAAAGAAAAAAATACCCATTTAGAACAAACACTTCAGGAATTAAAACAAACCCAAGCTCAATTAATTCAAAATGAAAAAATGGTAGGTTTAGGTCAGTTAGTTGCCGGGGTTGCCCATGAAATTAATAACCCTGTTAACTTTATTTACGGTAACATTAAACCTGCTAGAGATTATGCAGAAGATTTATTAGATTTACTCAAGCTTTATCACCAATATTATCCAGAATCGGTAGATGAAATTATCGACAGAGAAAGGATGATAGATTTTGATTTTATCAAAGCAGATTTTCCCAAATTACTTAATTCTATGGAAGAAGGTTCTAGCAGAATTAAAGAAATAGTTTTATCCTTACGCAACTTTTCTCGCCACGATGAATCTAGGCAAAAAAAAGTTAATATTCACGAAGGTATGGATAGTACCATGCTAATTTTGGAAAGTCGCTTTAAGCCTCAGCCAGGACATCCAAAAATTCAGATAATTAAAGAGTATGGGAAATTGCCATTGGTCGAATGTTTAGCTGGTCAAGTTAATCAAGTTTTTATGAATCTTTTAGCTAATGGCATTGATGCTTTAGAAATGTCATGGGAAGCATCAAACTCTCAACTTTGTTCTATGAAACCCTACATAAAAATTCAGACTAAAGTTATTAATCAAGACTGGATATCTATCCATATTATTGATAACGGACCAGGAATACCAGAACAAATGAAAAACAAAATATTTAACCCCTTTTATACAACTAAACCTGTGGGAAAAGGTACAGGTTTAGGATTATCTTTGAGTTATCAAATTATAGTTGAAAAGCATGGGGGAAAATTTTACTGTAATTCTATACTTGGTCAGGGTACAGAATTTGTGATTGAATTGCCCGTTGTCTATAATTATTATCCATGAATAAGAGTTGATTTTTATCAAAAGTTCCTCAGATGTAAGGATAAGATCAGAAAAACTCTTGATTTTCAACAAAAATGCTGAACTGCCCAAGCTGCACATCCCAATAAACTGTTAAGAATTCTCGTATCCATAAGGTTAAACAGAATTACAAATCCAAGGTTTGTGGTCGTCAATTTGTTGAAGACTCTCAGCAGAAACTTATCTGGCAGCACACCAAATACTTCGTCGATAAGCTGTTGTCAGCAAATAACTGAAATCTAAATTATATCAATAATTGTAATACCATTTATTAGGCATTAATGCTTTATTTGACAACTATTTGATAATTTAGTATTTTTTCCTAACACCTAACACCTAACACCTTTTTTCAGGATATGTAGGAAACATGAATAATATTTGGTATAAGTTGGGTTGAGGAAACGAAACCCAACCTACAATATCTTCCTTAAACTGTAGAGAAATTAAATGGATTTAATATCAGTATCTCCCTCAATTTTATCAATCATTTCTCTGACTCTTTTAGACTCATAATTTTTATTTTCTTTCTCAAATAATTCAGCAGCTTTTTGTAAATCTTCGAGAGCTTTTAGCAAATTTCCTAACTGCTTATATACAAGCCCACGATTTTCATAAACATTAGCAAAATTAGGTTGTAATTCAATAGCTCGACTAAAGTCTGCCAAAGCTGCTTCAAAATTCCCTAATTCTAAATAAGTAGCACCCCGATTATTATAAGTTAAAAATAAATCTGGATTAAGTTCTAGAGCCTGATTATAATTAGATATAGCTTCCCAATAATTCCCTAAAGCACTATAAGCATTACCTCGATTATTATAAGCATCTGGCAAATTTGGTTTAATCTGCAACGCCTGATTATAATCAACAATTGCTCCCTGATTATCTCCTAACAAACGGCGGGCATTGCCCCGATTATTATAAGCATCTGCTAATTTATTATTTAACTTTATTGCTTGAGAAAAATCTGCAATTGCCTGCTGATAATTTCTTAAACTTTGCCAAATATTGCCTCGATTTAGATAAGCTTCAGCATAATCTGGTTTGAGTTGAATTGCCTGATTATAATCCTCAATTGCTAGTTCTTTATTTCCTAATTCTGCTCTAGCAATACCTCGATTAAAATAAGTTTTAGTATCATTAGGTTTTAGCTCAATGACTTGAGAATAATCTGCAATTGCCCCACGATAATCTCCCAACTTCCGCCGAATAACTCCCCGATTATTATAAGCATCAACTGCATTTGGTTCTAATTCAATAGCTTTAGTAAAATCTACAATTGCTCCCCGTTCATCCCCTAAGCTAGAACGAGCAACACCACGATTACTATACACATAAAACAAATTTGGTTGGAGTTGAATAACTTTGTTAAAATCTGCAATTGCTGCTTGATAATCTCCAATAATACTTCTAATATTTCCCCGATTATAATAAGCTTCTATTCGACTAGGGTCGAGATTAATCACATTGGAAAAATCTGCTATTCCGCCTTGATAATCTCCTAAATTTATTCTCAAAATACCGCGATTATAATAAGCTTCAATAAAATCTGGTCTTAGTTCAATAGCTTTAGTAAAATCACTCAAAGCTCCTGGAAAATCTCTTTGATTATATTTCTCAACACCCCGATTAAAATAAACAGAAGCATTTTGATTTTCTGAGTCATCATTAATAATATTATCTTCACTCACAGCACCATAATATTCTGTCCTGGTTTGAGCTAAAACAGAATGAGGCATAATTATGCCAATTAAAGCAATTGCGTAAGCTTTGCGGAGCAATATTGCTCCTAAAAATTCCCATATTCTTAAACTTTTAAACATTTTCTTCCCCTCCATCAAAATTTATCTCCTCAAAATGTTATTCTGATACAAAGAATTAATCATAAACTGCTCAAATAGTAACTTTTGAATTAAAAATACTGTGCAAAATAAATCCTACCCCCAACCTAAACAGCAGAAATTACCTAACCAAAGGTGGCTGATATATCCAGAGCAACCAGAAACCACCCAACAATTAGTTAAAAGTTTAAAAATATCACCCTTAATCGCCCAAACACTAATTAACCGTGATATTTCTACTCTAAAACAAGCACAAGCATTCTTAGATCCTGAATTAATAACATTACCTCCTCCAATACAAGAATTTCCCGACTTAGATATTAGTCTAAATTTATTACAAACCACAATTTCTCAAAAGCAAAAAATTGCTATCTGTGGTGACTATGATGCAGATGGAATGACCAGCACTGCTTTACTGCTGCGTAGTCTCAAACACCTGGGGGCAAAAGTTGATTATGCTATCCCCAGTCGGATGCAAGAAGGTTACGGTATCAACCAACGCATCGTCCAAGAATTCCACCAAGAAGAAGTCAGTCTCATCCTCACTGTAGACAATGGTATCGCTGCTTATGAGCCTATTGCCTTAGCTCGTAAATTAGGTGTAAATGTCATTATCACAGACCACCACGACATTCCAGCCAACCTACCACCTGCCAATGCTATCCTCAACCCCAAATTAATCTTAGCAAATTCTCCCTATCGCGGTGTCGCAGGTGTGGGAGTTGCCTACATTTTGGCAGTATGTCTAGCAAAACGTCTGGGAAAACTCCAAGGTCTAACTAAGCCTCTGTTAGAATTATTCACCCTCGGCACTATTGCTGACTTGGCACCCCTAACTGGAGTAAACCGTCGGTGGGTCAAACGAGGGTTACAACTTTTGCCTCACTCCCAGTTAGCCGGAGTGCAAGCATTAATTCAAGTATCTGATGTCAAAGCACAAGAGCAGGGGAACACTAAACAAACTAATAATCACAAATCTCTGAAACCAGATGATATTGGCTTTCGTCTCGGCCCCCGAATTAATGCAGTGGGGCGTATTGCCGATCCACAAATTGTTATTGAACTTTTAACGACGGATGACAAAGAGGTGGCTAAAGAAAGGGCAAAGCAGTGTCAAGAAATTAATCAAACACGGCAGGAGTTGTGTGCAGAAATTGAACAAGAGGCGATCGCTTGGTGCGAGTCAAGTCAAATAAATTTACAGCAGGAAAGGGTGTTAGTGGTTGTGCAACGAGGATGGCATCATGGGGTTATCGGTATTGTTGCTTCCCGGTTGGTGGAACGTTACGGCGTGCCTGTTTTTATCGGTAGTTATGAGGAGGAGGAGCAAGGTAGGGATTTTGGCCCCGATAGGCCAGACAGAGATTTGGCCACTGATCCACATATAGGTGTTCCGCAGGCAGATGAAATAGGAGAAGTTTCGGCTTTATCTCCTCAATCTTTCCTCATACCCCAAGCTCTATGCTCTACACCCACAATTCGGGGTTCGGCTCGTGGTATTCCTGAGTTTCATGTTTTTGAAGCGTTACAATTTTGTGATGATTTATTAGGAAAATATGGTGGTCATAAAGCAGCAGGTGGTTTTTCTTTGCCTGCGGAAAATTTAGATAAATTTCGCTCCCGTTTGAGTGAATTTGCTCATCAATGTTTAGAAATTGACCACCTAAAACCGTTAGTTACTATTGATGCTGAAGCAGAATTTCCAGAACTTAATTTTGACCTTTATCATCAAATAGATTTACTTCATCCCTGCGGAATTGAAAATAAAGCTCCTATATTTTGGACTCGTAATGTCCGAATTTCTCAACAAAGAATTGTCGGCAAAGGTCATATTAAATTAACCTTAATTAAAGGAGAAACAATTCAGGCGATCGCCTGGCGTTGGGGTGATTATTTTCCTCTACCGACTTTAGTAGATATTGCTTATCAATTGCGCGAAAATACTTGGAATTATCAAACTAATATTGAATTAGAATTAGTTGGTTTACTTTTACCCAGAGAATTTTCTCGTAACCAAAACTCATCTACCTCTCCTCAAAAAGCAGAATTTTATTACAGTAGTCGCCCCTACACTTGCAGTATTTATCAAATAGGAGATTTACAGGAATTAAGAATTAGAAATTCCCGTGGCGAAGTCTTAGCAATTCAACAGGGAAAAAAATTTGGTTTGTTAGGAAAAAGCCGAAATGATGCCAAACAAGTTAATGTTTCTGAACCTCGTTTTTTTCATTTAATTAGGGCAGCTATGAATGCTTTAAAGCTCAATTAACGATAACGTAGGTTTGGTTTCTAAACTCACCCTTGGTCTCTACTTCTCAAGCACCCCGCCAGATGGAGATGGATAGTGAAAATTT
>CAJICP010000007.1_pt1 | contig 10730 bp, 5 predicted proteins | sample 9199641 | NCBI WGS metagenome assembly CAJICP01 (sample SAMEA7708340, study PRJEB35096) | sediment metagenome | biome: marine neritic benthic zone biome [ENVO:01000025]; feature: sediment [ENVO:00002007]; material: shallow marine sediment [ENVO:03000034] sea grass bed [ENVO_01000059] ... | reverse complement strand
GTTTGATTAGGGTGTAGTAAACTGGGTGCATTTCTCCATCGGGTGTGCGTACTTGATAGTCTCCTACCTTATTGACAACGTGCCAGTTGGTGAGTACATAATATGTATCTCCTTGTTTTTCGACAATTACTCCTGAACCTCCTCTGTTTTTTCCATCAATTCTAACTGTAATTTCTCCGGCTATTTTGTTGATTTCTGATTCTGTTGAGCCAAAAGCAATTTTAGGTGTTATTAGTGGAATAGTGGTAGTGATACTAACAATCAAATTCCTGATATTAATAATATTTAGATTGAGTAAATTGCTAATCATAATTATGGCGATGGTTCTCTTTAAATTCATTTTTTTTTCTCTGGTAAGCAATATTTTTTTAATTAGAGGTTTAAATTACAGCAAAAATGCTATAAATCAAACATAATTATTATAGATGTTCATTTTATTAAGCCGATCAAAATCTGGCTAAACTATGGGGCTGACAAAAACAATCAAATACTTTTGCAGCCTTTACTATTTACCAATAAAATGCTGGGCCTGGTATCAAAAATCATAAGTAGTAGTGCCAAATTATTTGTATATTTACGTCGCGGCTATATTTATGAATGCCTCTTGCATGAATGCCTCTTGCCTACCCCCCCAAGATGTTAAATTAATTTTGCCCAAGTACTGAATTGATTGTATGTAACTCCGCGTAATTTACTTTGCCCAGGTCTTTAATTGATTATATATAACTCCGCGTAATTCACTCCCCAAAACTACTGATATAACGATGTTTATAATACTTCATGCCATAGTTTTTATCAAAGATAGATTATAATATCAACGATAAACTCAAATAATTTTATGAAGTTGCTTTGATATGATAGAGCCAACACAGGCAAAGCATCAAATTATACCAGAAGCCAACCATGAACTACATTTGCTAATTGTGGAAGATGTGATGGAAGATGTAGAGCCGATAGTACGCACCTTAACATCTGATGGTATCAAGTTTACTTATGATATTGCGGAGAGTGATCCAAATTACCGACAATTGCTCAAAGATAATGTATATGATGCCATATTATCAGATTATCATTTAGTTGATTTTGATGTCTTTGAGGTACTGAGATTACTACAGCAATCAGGACAAGAAATTCCGTTAATTTTAATTACAGGAGAGCTAGAAGAAAAGGAAGCTTTTAAAATTTTAAAGGCAGGAGTTAATGATTATATTTTGAAAGAAAGACTATTTACTTTATCAATTATTTTAGAGCGGGCGATTGCTGAGTTTAGATTAAAAAAAGAACAGCAACTGGCGATGAAAAAATTACAACAACAAGCTCAACAAGAAGCAATTATTAATCGCATTGTCCAGGGAATGCGAAATACTTTATTAATTGATGAAGTCCTGCAAAAAACTATTGAGCAGTTACATGAGGTTTTGCAAGTTAGTCGTTGTTTAATTGTCAGACCAAACTGTCAAGAGAATATTAAGCTTTGCCATCTCAGGAAAATCATAGTTGAATGTAACAATCAAGTATGTTTCTGTTACGAAGTTCATCAATATTATTCTGAGTTACTGGCTAGAGGAGAACAGGTCAAAATTAGTAAACTGGATACAACCATACTGCCAGAAGTAAAAAATCTTATTGAGGAGTGTCAAGTTATATCAGTCTTAATTACACCTTTGTTGTATCAGGATACTTATCTAGGTGGGATTTTACTACATCAGTGCGATCGGGAAAGACTATGGACTGAGGATGAACTATCTTTATTGAAATCAATTGCCGATCACTGTGCCATTGCTATCCACCAAGCTGAGTTATATGAACAAGCACAAACAGAAATAGCAGAACGCAACCGAGTAGAACAGGAACTACGCCAAAGTCAGGAACATTATGCTCTAGCTGTTGAAGCAGGTCATGTAGGAATCTGGGAGTGGGATTTACAGACAAACGAAATTTACCTCGACCCAATATTAAAAGCAATGCTTGGCTTTGAAGATTGGGAAATTAAGAATCTGATAGATGATTGGAATCAGTTGTTACATCCAGAAGACCGAGAACAGGTGATGGCAGAAGCAAACGCTCACTTGGCAGGATTAACACATAAATACGAAATGGAACATCGGATGCAGCATAAAGATGGCAGTTACCGATGGTTTTTATGTCGTGGAGTTGCCATTCGAGATAGGGAGGGAAAAGCGATTAGGATGATGGGAACAAATACAGATATTACGAAGTGTAAGCAAGCAGAAGAAAGTGCTATTGCTAGTCAAGAAAAACTTATAGCGATGATTGCGATTATGCGTAATATTACTGAGCGCAAACAAGCAGAACAAGCACTGTTAGAGAATGAGCGCAGGTTTCGCGCTCTGATTGAAAATGCTACCGATTTGATATTGATTATTGATGCTCATGGAATTTCTACTTATGTCAGTCCATCAGTAAGGAGAATTTTGGGATATATACCAGAAACAATTGTTGGTCAGAGTATCTTTGATCTAATTCACATTGATGATTTGTTACTTATTACTTACACTCTGAACAAAGCAATTGAAAACCCTGGTATCAGTCAACCAGCTATTGAGTACCGAGTTAAGCATCGTCAGGATTATTGGTGCTTCCTTGAAGGTGTTGTAACTAACCTTTTAGATGATCCCGTGGTGGGAGGTATCATTGTCAACAGTCACGATATTACTCAGCGTAAGCAAGCTGAAGAACAATCGAAACATGATGCACTGCACGATCTACTGACTCGTCTCCCGAACCGTACTCTGTTTATGGATCGTTTGGCGCAAACAATTAAATATGCTGAACGCCGAAAAAACTCTTTGTTTGCAGTGCTATTTATAGATATTGACCGATTTAAAGTTGTTAATGATAGTCTTGGTCATCGTATTGGAGACGAACTGATCGTTCTGATGGCCAAGAAACTCAAAGCATTGCTGCGTAATGGAGATACGGTTGCTCGTCTTGGTGCAGATGAATTTGTAATTTTACTAGAAGATATTTCTGCGGTTAGCGATGCTACCTATATTACTAATCGTATTCACGAACAACTAACTTTACCAATTATTTTAGATGGAAATGAGGTATTTATTACTGCTAGTATTGGTATTGCTCTCAGTTCCACAAGCATGGGATCGGCAGAACATATTTTGCGAGATGCAGAAATAGCTATGCACTTTGCCAAAGATTTAGGTAGAGGGTCTCATCAAATTTTTTGTACTTCTATGCACACTCAGCTTCTTAAACGTTTAAAGTTCGAAAACAATTTACAACGAGCTCTAAAAACTATTAAGAATCAACCACTTACTGATAAATCTGAGTTTATTCTTAACTATCAGCCAATTGTTTCCCTCACTACAAATCAGATTATTGGTTTTGAAGCACTGGTACGTTGGCAACATCCAGAACTTGGTTTCATTTCTCCTGTTGAATTTATTCCTATTGCTGAGGAAACAGGATTAATTATACCTCTTGGTTTATGGGTGTTGAGAAAAGCTTGCTACCAATTACGTCAATGGCAAAATGAATGGCCGAATAATTATCCTTTGAAAATGAGTGTTAATCTTTCTGTGAAGCAGTTTGCTCAAGCTGATTTAATTGAGCAAATAGATAAAATTCTTTTAGAAACTCAGCTAGATGGTAGGAGTTTAAAATTGGAAATTACCGAAAGTGCTTTGATTGAAAATTATGAGTCTGTCACAGAAAAAATGTCTCAGTTAAGGGCGCGGAATATTGAGTTATGTATTGATGATTTTGGCACAGGATATTCTTCTTTAAGTTATTTACATCGTTTTCCGATGAATACTTTAAAAATTGACCGTTCTTTTGTGAATAGAATAGGTGTTGCTAATCTGGTAAGTGAGGGTTCAATTGAGCCAACAGAAATTATCAGTTCAATTATTACTTTATCTCACAATTTAGGTATAGATGTTGTTGCTGAGGGAGTAGAAACTTTAGAGCAACTCCTTCAACTTCAAGCCTTAAGGTGTGAATATGGTCAGGGTTATTTATTTTCCAGGCCCCTAGATATGGCAGGAGCAACAGGTTTAATTGCTACAATAAATAACAATTAGGATTGAAGAAGGGATAAATTATGATTAATTAATACTTGATTTTTTCTTACTATAGCATCTTATAGGTAATCAGAATGTATTTTTGGGATTATATTAAAATAATTGAATAAATTTGAGATGATAATTATCAGTAACTTTAAAAAAATTAACTATAATAAGTTAATCAGATTCATTTTTTTTAGTGGAATATTATTGATTTATGGTTGCAATATATCCCCTGAAACTAAAGCAGAAAAACTACCAGAAATTTTGCCTGTAGAATCAATTAAATTACCTCTACCAACTCCTTATTTTACGGAGGCAAAATTAATTGCTGTTGGAGATATTATGATGCACGGTATGCAAATTAAATCTGGTTATAATTCTCCAACTAAGACTTATTCTTATCAGAGTTTTTTCACGGAAGTAAAGGATATTTTGTCTACGGGTGATTGGGTTATTGGTAATCTAGAAACAACTTTAGCAGGCCCTGAATCTGGATATACAGGATATCCTTTATTTAATGCTCCGGCAACCCTAGCTGATGCTATTAAATGGGCAGGTTTTAATATTTTAACTACTGCTAATAATCACTCTTTGGATAGACGAGAAAAAGGTGTTTTGAAAACTCTGGAAAATCTGCGCGATCGCGACATTTATCCAGTAGGTACAGCAGCTTCTTTAGCAGAATCTCAACAAATTTTAATGGTAGAAAAAAATGAAATTTTGATGGCTTTTTTGGCTTATACTTACGGTACTAATGGCATTCCTATTCCTCAAGGAAAAGATTATCTGGTAAATTTAATTGACGAAGAAAAAATTATTCAAGATATTAATAGAGCTAAACAAAAAGGAGCAGATATTGTTACAGTTGCTCTACATTTTGGTGCCGAATATCAGCGTCTACCTAATGCTCAACAAAAACAGTTAGTGGAAAGTTTGGTTAATGGGGGAGCGGATATTATTTTGGGTAGTCATCCTCATGTAGTTCAACCTTATAAAATTTTTAAAATTCCTACAGAAAATGGAGAGACTCGTCAAGCAGTTGTTATTTATTCTATGGGAAATTTTATTTCTAATCAAACGAAAAAATATACTGATTTGGGAGTAATATTTAAAGTGAATATTCGGAAAAGTTTTCCTGAAGAAACGATTGAATTTTCTGCTGTGGAAGCTTTGCCGACATGGGTACATCGTTATCGGAAAAATGGGAAATTAAACTTTCGTGTTTTACCATTAGAGCAGGTTATTACTACTAAAAATGACCCTTTACTTCAGTCTAAAGATTATTCATTGCTAGAAAAATATTTAACTCAAATGAATAGTCATATTAATTCGTTTTAGGGTTTGGGTCTCCAAACCCTCCTTATTTCCCTGTTGCTTTTTGCCCAAATTCTAATATTGTAGCTTGGGTTAAGTGGCAGCGCAACCCAACTCAATACAGTTGAGCTAAAAACACATATGAAATTTATTTGTTAGACATGACACTTCGTTGTCGCTTCTCCAGCAGCACTTCTACTTAAAACAGCATACAACCCAGATATTTCCGTATACTTTTTATTGTAATTAACTTAATTGCCAACCGTTATAACTAATTAAACATAAATAATCTAATTATCCAATTATTGAGTAAAGATTTACTTTAATAATCAATTATCGTTTTTACTCTTATCTTCAGATTTTATCTCAATTATTTTTGTCGGTATAATTTGAGGAATAGTTGGGTCAGAGGAGATTACATTAGTTTTATTTGATGGTTTAACGTAACTATTTTTAACTTCTTCAAGCCAATCAAAAATTAAAATTTCTATTTCTTCAAAAGTTTGTTTTTCCTGCAATTCTGATACTAATTTAGTGCTAAAGTGTTCTACTAACTGTTGTCTAAGTTTAATACTTACCCGATCTGGTGGTACATCTGTTTGATAAGCTTTTTGCGGACCAGTAGCAATTGTACTTGATATTTGTACCACTAAATTATTAGCAATTTTATCCGGTAAGCGACGTACAAAAGGTATTTTCTGTAAACGCCGATATATAGATAACTGCTGCATAGATTTTTCGACTTGATAATGCAAGAAACCTTCAATATCTGCATGAACTTCTGGGAGAACTTTACAAGCAGTTACTCTAAGTATACGGTTAATAATTTCCTGAATTTTGCCGGCATCATTTTTATCTACATAAACTTTCTCTGATTTATTTTTTGAATCAAAAATAGCTCTTTTTAGAGAACCTTTACTAATATTATTTTGTAGCTTGTCAATACTTCCACCTACGACAACTTGAGTTATTTCTTTAGCAAAACTACGAATTAGCTTGAACCTAATACGAGTGTATAACTGTTCCATATTTGGTAGTTTAACTTTGTGTAAACGAATAAACACAGTAATTATCCGCAGTAAAGGTAGCCAAGGTTGTAGTAAAAAAATATCATACCAACGCTGTTTAATAGCACCCCACAAACTTAAATTAGGGCGACGACTGATTAGTAAATTGCGTACAATAAACTCTATCCAAAATATAGTCATCCAAGGCAAATCTACGAGCCAAAATCTATCTACCAATTTCCCATTTTTATCTAAATTGCGGAAGTAAAATGAGTACATTAAAAACTGAATATTTTCTGCAAAAAAATCTAACTCTTGTTCCCATTCATATGTTTCTAGATGTTGGCGACTCCAGAACATATTAAATGCTGCCTTTGATGATTTATCTGCCCACAAAACATCTGGTGCTAAATATTGGAGCAGGTTTAATGATTGTAAAAGTTGGAGTGTAGGAGTTAAATTAATATTACTGTCTGGAATCTGACTATAAATATGTTGCTTAATCTGGTATTTGATTTGAGTTAAAACTATAACTTGATTAACTATCTGGAAATAATAATCTCTATTAATTAATTCGGTGCTACTATCACGCAATTTTTTCAGTAAAGGTTCTATTTCTCTTCCTTCTAAACCTTTTTTTTCCAGCAGTATCTCTAGTTCATTAACTGTGATTAGATAATTTTGTGAGTCTCGGAATGGCTCTATACCCTTAATTAAATCATACTGTAATTGAGGTTCATACAATAACATTAAAGGGCGAATTTTTTCGTTGAAAAATTCTAACTGACTTTGCCAACCTTGTGCTTCTAAGTAATCTTGCTGCCAGAATACCTGTACTGCTTGTGAAAAATTTTCTCTGTCGATATGAGTAGTTAACCTTTGCTTAATTTTCGCTAAATTTCCATAATTATCTATGATTCTAAATGGAGGGCGATTAATGAATATTTCAAAGCTACTAATGCGTAAATCGTCTAATAAATTTTCTATCTTTGGTGACTGTAAACCATTTTTTTTTAATTCCTCTTGTAGCTTATCTACTTTTTGGAGATATTTTTCTTGAGGAGTTTCAGAAATTTTTTGTAAGTATAAATCTGCCCTCAAATACCAATCACGGAATTTTATATAGGTAACGTCAAATATGACTAAAATTACGTTGGCAAGAATTAGTAATGCCATAATTCGTTCACTTAAGAATAATAAAGGTGAACGGCGAGACTTAGGATATTTTTGGGATAACATAGTTATATACTTTTGACTGTCAAATTTCCTACTGCTCAACTCCTAATTGATATTATTGTAGTGCTGTATTCATAGATTTTTTGAGGATTTAGATTTGATTTATCTGAGTTATATCATGTTCGGTTGAATACTTATAAATAACAGGGAACATTGGGGAGAGTAGGGGCAATTTCCTCCGGAATGCTCCGCAAACATGAATTGCCCCTACAAGAATATTTTATTTATAACTGATTATCCGAACTTGATATTAGTAGGATACTGAGGCATAAATAGCAGGAAACATAGAAACACTGACTAGCTAATTATGAAATCTTAGCTCAAATGATATAAGTAAAAAAAAATCTGTTCTGCTCAACTTAACTTCAACCGATATTATGTTAAATTATAGATTGGAAAAAGTGCCTAGAACCAGGTTTATAAATTTGTGATAAAAAAACAATTACGAGGTTTTATTCTATACCTAGTTCCAGCACATAGTTATAAATTAACTAAACCATTTGTAATGACTTAGTAGTAAATTCTAGTTCCATCCAACTACCTCCATTATTGCTAGAATAATTTGCTTTTTCAACTATATCTATAACTAAGCCAGCTTCCATTAATGGGAAGGGTTCAGTATTTTGAGTCTTAATACAATCTAGTAAATTATCAATCAATCCATTAAACCAATTTGCATGACCAGGATCGTCAAAATATGTAGGCACAAAAATATGTTGAACTGGTTTATTTTTTACGCTCAAAAATATATCGTTATTCTCAATGCTAATTTCTCCTTCTGTTCCCTGAATTCTGTAATAAGCTTTTGGTATTGCCCCTAAAGAGCTTAAGCTAATGTTAATTAATTTATCTTCCCAATCTAAACAAAAAACAGCTAAATCTTCTAGTTGACTATCTGTTTGATTAAGACTTCTTGTATGTGCAGATATCCGTTGTGGAAAACCACCAAATAAAGTTTGAGCAACAGAAATTGCATCTAAACCATGGTCGATCATAATACCTCCACCAGATATTTCTTTATTTTTTCGCCAGTCTGGTTTCCACTGGGGTACGCCACTTTGAAAACCTGCACCAAAGATGTTAAAAGATGCAAATAAAGGTTGCCCTATTTCACCCGAATTAATTAAGTAGGCAGCGTGAACTATTGAAGGAGCAAATTTATAATTATGACATGGATACAAAATACGTTTTCGTTCATTTGCTATATTTACTAATTCATAGTATTCAGTTTTATTTAATACTAATGGCTTCTCGCATAAGACGTGCTTATCTGCTGCTAATGCTTGTTTAACATTTTCCATATGAAAAGCATTAGGTAAGCAAATGTCAACTATATCTATTTCATCAGAGTATTCTTCTAGTAAGTCACCGAATGTCTCATAAACTCGGATGTTTTGGTATTTTCGTAATGCTGCTGCACGTCGAGCTGTTACAGGGTCTACTACTGCTGTGAGATGAATATCAGAACGATCTCTGTAGGCTGGTACATGGCTTTTCTCAGCACTAAATCCAAAACCAACGATGGCTACTTTCACAATCTAAAACCCTCTTACTATATGAAATTTTAACATTTTTCTAACAAAACTTATAACTTTTGTCAAGTCTTTTTTTTATAAGTCCACTCTTAAGTATTTTTCTGATTTTATTTATAGATAATTTTCACCCAATTTAACTTAATAATTTAGTAATTATAGCTTAAGTAAGTGAAATATTCCCTGGATTTGAAAATAAAAACTCAGAAATAGATATTAATCTTTAAGGTTTCTCAGATATATTTGACTGAAATTTAATTAAAGCTAAGGATTAAGTATAACTGATTAAATGATTAGTTTATCTTATATTTGATTACCATAGATATAGAAGGCTTAAGTTATTAACTAACTTTTAACAAAAATACTAAGAGATTGTTTGTCAAGTAAATCTAAAAGGGAACAGAGGGAGATAAGAAGAAGCTATTTTCCACCAGAAAAGAGGACAAAATTTGGGCGGAAATATAGTTAATCCTCTCTCTGGGGTTTGGAGACCAAACCCCTACCTTTGCTATCAGTAGTGGGATTTTAATCTCTGGCGGTATTCAAGATTTAATATTTAGTTTATAAACAGTCTCTAACTGAGAGTGCCGATAATATTTGTACAAAATTATTAAATACCCTTACCAGACTATTTATAATTTTTTTCGAGGCTAATGTTAAAATTATATAGCTTTTAAATTTGATTGAAAAATTTAAGGAATTAAGGCCGATGAAAATTACAATTTCCAGCAATAAAGGTGAGACTTTTAGTGCCTACTTAAAAACACCTGCTTCTACACCTGCTCCGGGGTTAATTATTATCCAAGAAATTTTTGGAGTTAATGAAGTAATGCGTAATATAGCTGATAGATATGCTGAAGCAGGTTATGTTGCAATAGTACCTGACTTATTTTGGCGTCAAGAAGCAGAAATTGAACTGACCGATCGATCTGAGGATGACTGGAAAAAAGCATTTGAACTTTATCAAGGTTTTGATGAAAATAAAGGAGTTGATGATTTAATTTCTACGATGAAAACTCTCAAAGAATTACCAGAATGTTCTGGGAAAATTGGTAGTGTAGGTTTTTGTTTAGGAGATAAATTGGCTTATTTAATGGCTACTCGTTCTCAAGTAGAATGTAATGTTGGTTATTACGGAGTTGGCATTGAAAAAAATCTGGATGAAGCGGCTAATATTCAACATCCATTAATGCTTCATGTTTCCGAAAAAGATGATTATGTTTCCCCAGAAATTCAGTCTCAGCTAAAAGTTGAACTGAGAAATTATCCATTAGTAAGAATACATTTTTATCCAAATGTTAATCATGGTTTTGCTCGGATAGGTGGACAAGATTATGATTTAGAAGCTGCTAATCTTGCTCATAGTCGCACTATGGAATTTTTCCAAAAATACCTTGGTTAAGTTTCTCGTTTTGTATGTCGTCTGCGTTGTCGACGATGATGTTGCGCTGTGTCGACGTGGTTCCGCCGATGGTGTTGTTGGCACCGGTGATCTCGATGCCCTCGTCGCCGTTTCCGAGTGCGGCCGTCCCGGCACTGTCGGTGCCGATGTGGTTGCCCTCGATCGTATTTCCGTCGGTGGTGATGACGATGCC
>CAJICP010000151.1_pt1 | contig 10743 bp, 4 predicted proteins | sample 9199641 | NCBI WGS metagenome assembly CAJICP01 (sample SAMEA7708340, study PRJEB35096) | sediment metagenome | biome: marine neritic benthic zone biome [ENVO:01000025]; feature: sediment [ENVO:00002007]; material: shallow marine sediment [ENVO:03000034] sea grass bed [ENVO_01000059] ... | reverse complement strand
TCTGGCATCCAGATCGCTTTGTCCAGAATAGTCGTCTACAAGCAAAAGCTCAAATTCGTCTGAAAGAGATTAATGAAGCTTACCGTAAATTGCGGTATTTTTTAAGTGATTCTCAACAGCAAGCTGCTCCAACAAAACCAACTCCCAGTCAAGCACAACAAACACCGCAATTTACGGTAAGCTTCATTAATCTCTTTCAGACGAATTTGAGCTTTTGCTTGTAGACGACTATTCTGGACAAAGCGATCTGGATGCCAGACAAAGGCTAAATCTCGGTAAGCTTCTTTCACTTCTTCTAGAGAAGCACCAGGCTCAAGTTCTAGAATTTTATAGTATTGGTTTATGTCATCCACACTAGAAAAATAGTTAGTAGTTAGGAGTTTAGTGGTATGGGGTTACGGAAAGTCTTATTTTTTTAGGTTGGTATGATACATGAATCAAAGCCAATAGACAATTACTTCCATTTTGACTTGAAAGTTACCAAAATGCCATATTACTTTTCCAGGTGCCAGATATATAGGTAGTATTTCCAGGAGATGGAAAGGCAAACTTTTAAATATTTATTCCCCCTACCTGAGTTACTGACCAGAAAAATCTCAATGACGAATAGTGCTAAATATATAGGTAGTATTTCCCGCAGATGGTTTGGCAAACTTTTAAATATTTGCCCGCCCTACCTGAATTACTGACCAGAAAAATCTCAATGACAAAATCTGCTCGACCAACTATAGTGCCAGATATATAGGTAGTATTTCCAGGAGATGGTTTGGCAAACTTTTAAATATTTGCCCGCCCTACCTGAGCGACTTCCCCGAAAAATCTCAATTCAAAAATAGAAATCTACTCAGAAAACTATAGTGCTAGAAATGAGGTAATATTTCCGGCGAAGGAAAAGGTCAACTTTTCCAGATTTACCGCCCTACCTGAGCGACTTCTCCTCAAAATCTCCATTCAAAAATGGAAATCTACTCAGAAAACTATAGTGCTAGAAATGAGGTAATATTTCCGGCGAAGGGAAAGGTCAACCTTTGAAAATTAGTATACCCCAATCTCCATTCTGACCTACCCGCTAAAATAAAGCAACATCTCAAAATATCAATGTCAAATGTCCGCTAACCCTCCTACCGCTGTCCTCATTGATGGCCATTCTCTCGCCTTTCGTTCCTACTACGCTTTTGCTAAAAGTCGCAGTGGGGGCTTGAAAACTTCTACTGGCATTCCCACAAGTGTCTGTTTTGGCTTCCTTAAATCTTTGCTCGAAGTAATGGATACCCAAAAGCCAGAATATTTAGCCATTGCCTTTGACTTAGGAGAACCTACATTTCGCCATGAAGCTGACAAAAATTATAAGGCAGATCGAGCAGAAGCGCCTGAAGATTTAATTATTGACTTAGTAAATTTGCAAGAGCTTTTGACTGCTTTGAATTTAACTGTTATTACTGCTCCTGGTTATGAGGCTGATGATATATTGGGAACTTTAGCACAAAAAGCTAGTGCTGCTGGTTTTCGGGTGAAAATTCTTTCGGGAGACCAAGATTTATTTCAATTAATAGATGTAGAAAAAGGCATTAGTGTTTTACATTTAGCTGCGGGTAAAGGTAGCACTCCTAAAGAATTTTTTTCTGAAGAAGTTAAGGATAAATTGGGGATTTTGCCGAGTCAAGTTGTTGACTATAAGGCTCTTTGTGGAGATAAGTCTGACAATATTCCTGGTGTTAGAGGTATTGGGGAAAAAACTGCTGTTAAGTTGTTGAATGAATATGGTTGTCTCGCAGAAATTTACGCTTCTCTGGATAAAATCAAAGGAGCAAATCAGAAAAAGTTAGTAGTAGGAAAAGCTGAGGCAGAGCATTCTCAGTTTATGGCAAAAATTGAAGTAAATGTTCCGTTAAATATTGACATAGAAGATTGTCAGGTAAAAAGATTTTCTCCCTCAGAAATTGAACCTGTTTTGCAAAGATTAGAGTTACAACATTTCTTAAATCAAATCCCTCATTTAGAACAGCAGTTTAATGGGTTGGCGGGGATTAATTATTTGCCAGAAGAGTCCGAAAGTCAGCAACAAGAAAAATCAGCAAATACTTTAGTTGAAGTAGATAGTGATGATTGGTTTTTCAGTGCAGAAGATACAAAGGCAGCTCAAGAGCAAATTCCGATCAAATCAGAAATCAAGCCTCAAATTATTCATACTCCAGAAAAGTTAAAGGAGTTAGTAAATATCTTAAAAGAACAGCAAAATTATGAGACTCCCGTGGCTTGGGATACGGAAACCACATCTTTAGAACCACGAGACGCAGAGTTAGTTGGAATTGGTTGTTGTTGGGGAAAAAAACTAGAAGATGTTGCCTATATTCCCACCGGACATAAAACAGGAAAAAATCTAGATAAAGCAACAGTATTAGCAGCTTTAAAACCTATTTTAGAAAGTGCCGATTATCCGAAAGTATTTCAAAATGCCAAATTTGATAGATTAATTTTTCGCTGTCAAGGAATTAGACTGGCTGGAGTTATTTTTGACACAATGTTGGCAAGTTATGTATTAAATCCAGAAGCAAAACATAGTCTGGAAAAAATATATATTAGATACCTCACAGATTTGGGAATAAAATTACAAAGTTATCAAGATGTAGTCTCCAAAAATCAAACTATTGCTGACCTAGATATTTTCAAAGTAGCTGGCTATTGTGGCACTCAAGTTGTTGTGACATTTCAGCTAGTAGAAAAATTAAGAGCAGAATTAGAGAAAGTTGATAAAAATCAACCTGCTGAGAAATCTTTGCACAAATTATTATTGGATGTAGAACAACCATTAGAATCTGTTTTAGCAGAAATGGAATATCAGGGAATTAGAATTGATATAGAGTATCTCAAAAAATTCTCACTCCAACTAAAAAAAGACTTAGACCTGATTGAAAAAAGAGCCTATCAAACTGTAGAAAGTAAAACTTTACAGGAATATCTCAAAACCGAAATGCAAAAGATAGAATCAGATTCATTCACTAATCAACAAGAGTTAAAAAAAGCAATATCTAGCCCGATATTAAAAGCATACATTACCAAATTGCCAAAAGAGCAAAGACAAGACTTAGAAGCCATTAAAAAACAAATCAATCAAGCCAAAACCAGTGACTTTTTAAACCTCAATTCACCATCTCAATTAAGCGAAATACTGTTTAATATCCTTAATCAAAATCAGAAAAAGTCTCGGAAAATTAAGACTGGTTACTCCACAGATGTAGTTGTTTTAGAAAAATTACAAGCAGAAAGTCAGCATCATCCCCTAATTGATGAAATACTAAATCATCGAACTTTATATAAACTTTATTCTACTTATGTCGAAGCCATACCAAAATTAGTTCGTACAGATACTCAGCGAGTACATACAAACTTTAATCAAACTCAAACAGATACAGGGCGTTTATCTTCTTCCGAACCAAACTTACAAAATATTCCCATCGGTACAGAATTTTCTCGGCAAATTCGTCAAGCATTTTTACCAAAAGAAGATTGGTTATTAGTCGCAGCAGATTATTCTCAAATCGAGTTAAGAATATTAGCACATTTGAGTCAAGAACCCGTATTAATAGAAGCTTATCAAAATAATCAAGATGTGCATACCGTCACAGCAAAACTGTTATTTGAAAAAGAGGAAATTACACCAGATGAACGCCGTGTCGGCAAGACTATAAACTTTGGCGTAATTTATGGCATGGGGGCGCAAAAATTAGCAAGGTCTGTCGGGATGGGAGTGAAAGAAAGTAAGCAATTTTTAGATAGATATAAACAACAATATTCTCAAGTCTTTGCATATTTAGAGAGTCTGAAAAAGAAAGCGATCGCTCAAGGTTATGTAGAAACAATATTAGGTCGTCGGCGTTATTTTGAATTTGAATCTAAAACTCTCCGTGATTTAAAAGGCAAGCAGCCAGAAGAAATTAATCTACATGAATTAAAACTCAGTCAAAATGATGCTCAAATTTTCAGGGCAGCCGCTAACTCACCAATTCAAGGTTCAAGTGCAGATATTATTAAAATAGCCATGATTAGACTGAATGAAATATTGACAAATTATCAGACAAAATTATTATTACAAGTACATGATGAATTAGTATTTGAAGTACCACCGTTAGAGTGGGAAGAATTGCAACAAGTGATTAAATCTACAATGGAAAATGCTGTAGATTTAAAAGTACCGCTAATAGTAGATATTCATGCAGGGAAAAATTGGATGGAGACTAAATGAAAATATCTGATAAATGGAAAAAAAATCTGATATTTGGTGGCAAAAACTAATCAATTTTAAGCAACAGTTCATTAATTGATAATGGATAATGAACAATGGATAATTACCTCTTTAACAATTGATCGTGAACAATGGATCTTGAAAATTATCTCTAAATTTAAACCCCGTCCTTAAGGACGGGGTCTTAGGATAGGCTTTCAACCTAGGCGGGATTAATTATCAATTATCAATTATCAATTATCCATTGGTAAGTGATTTAGGTCAAGGTTTTTTCGCTATTATAATATTTGAAAACCAAATTTTCCAGGTATTCTCAAAAATTCAAAAGTCGATCTACAAAAGTATTAGAGTTAGCAAAATAGTCAAAATTAATTGATTTGAAAATCAATCCAAACTGGTTTCAGTAATGGTATTTCATGGTTGGCGGTCGGTTAAATTTGAAATTATATTTTTACCCATAATCTACTACCTTATAAATTTCAAGTGCAAGATGTGAGATAATAAAATTTGACCTTAGTAAAAAATTGATCGGAGATTAAAGCTTTTTGTTGTGCAAAAGTATGTTAAACTCCTGACTGTAGTTGACTAAAAATTTTTCCTTGGGTAAATCAATGGATACCAAAAAATTAGTTTTAGGTGGAGTTGGTTTTGTATTAGCCAGTGCAATTGTTGCAACTGCTGCCAGCATAGAACTTAGTCTCGAACAAGAGCAAGTAATCTGTAAATTGAAAGAGACAGTAGAAGAACAAGAAAAAGCGGGTAAAAAATTGGTATTTTGGCCATTAATTGGAAAAGTTAAAGAGAGAGTAGAAGTTCCCTTTACAGCGAAATTATCTTCTAATACATCTTACACGATCCTAGGGGTCTGTGATGATAATTGTAGTGACTTAAATTTAACCCTTAAAAATGAACAAGGTGACAAAATAGTCAATGATGAAAAACAAGATGGCATTCCGGTAATCTCTTTTACTCCGACTGAAAATAGTGATTATCGGATCACTGCACGACCAAGTAAATGTGCAACTGAAAAGTGTGAATTTGGCATGGTTTTATTTGTTCCTAAAAGTGCAGAGTTAGATGTAGCATCTGATCTACCAGAGGAATTATATCTATTTAAGTTTTGCCAACAATAAACAAAAAATTAGTTCAGGAAAAAGAATTATTTTTGTAAAAATGCTAAATTAACTTTAATCTAACTCAAATTATTATACAGAATATCTAGCACTCATTCGGAGATGTCTAATTATTGTTCAAAGTTTTTCTAACCAAGAAAAAATGCTGGTCTTGGATAGTAATGGTAGATGGGGAGTAAAACTCCCACTATACCTTCAGCGAAATAATCACAATGCACCACTAACTCTTCTATACCAATTCACTTAAATAATGTCACACCCCTGGTTGTGAAATAATCACCTGAAATTCTTGTCAATTAAAGTTTTCAGCTCATATAATTTTATCTTTAACTTTTGGCTTTTAAATTTTGACTTTTGACTTCCGTGAAACGGTATAGATTCCGCCTTGTTAAAATATCTCTAAGTGGTATAGCAAAAAAAATTAATTAAAAAGTTATTTTTTTCTATAATTATCCAGGAGTGAGGGATTTATACTTACTCCTGGAAACTAAAGTAGTAAATTGATTGCAAAAAATCGCATTTCATGGTATAGGGTAAAAATTATGCTGTATCAGTATTAGCCCCTAGAAGTAATGAAATAATTTCTACTCATAAGACCGTTCTGAATATTAGATTAGAATAAAATATACCTAAGTAGTAGTGGCAAATTATTTATACAGCAGTTCCCGCTGCGGTGTGAGGTACACCTCCGAAGCGGGCATTCCGGCCCGCACCACAATAGTTTTACTATTCAAATTTGTACCTCCGCGCTCCGAAATCTGCTGTATATTTACGTCGCGGCTATATTTATGAATGCCTCTTGCCTACCCTCCCAAAATGTTAAATTAATTTTGCCCAGGTACTTATATGATTAAGGCCAAGGAATACCAGAGCAGATGTCATTAACTTCCATACAAAAAAAACAGTCTATGCTCCGGCAAAAAACCGGATCAAAACATTTGCTCAGTAGCATAGGAATCAGACAAAAAATAGGTTTTGGCTATGCTCTGGCAATCAGTATTGCTACTATAGGAGTTTTGACAGGGCGGATATTTGAATTAAATTATAAACATCAGATTAGAGAACAAATAGAACAAGCTCAAGAACAAGTAGACTTACTCACAAAGATTACAAAAAAAGTATTAAAAATCAATATCATTCAAAGAGAGTTGCCCAGCTTAATCAATAATCGGACAATTTTAGAAGAAAAAATATCTCAAGAATTATCAAGTTTTTATCAGGTTAATACACTTTTTAAACAACTTCAGTTAATACCAGAAATCAAAGATAAAAGTATCCAGACAAATACTTATTATCAGCAGCAGAGAGAATTTATTCAAACTTATGTTAACCCCCTGGAAGTTTATATTAAGCAATTAGAAAATTTAGTTCAAGAAATTAAACAGATACCAACTAAAACAAAAGTAGAAACTTTATGGCTGGCATCAGTGAGTAAAATTACTAATAATGAAGTTGCCATAAAACTAGAAAAATTATCACAAGATTCAGAACAGTTAGCTATACTATCTAATCAGAGAGTAGAACAAGGATTTAAAGATTATCAAAAAGCAGAAATATTAGGAATAAAAATATTAATAGGCAGTCTACTACTATCGGTAATGACTGGAGTAATGATGGCTATCTATACCAGCAAATCTATTGCAACTCCCTTAAAAGTAATAACTAAAGTTGCTGAACAAGTTACAGAAGAAGCTAACTTTGAACTCCAACTTCCTGTAAACACAGATGATGAAATAGGAGAATTAACAGTATCTCTGAATGAGTTAATTGGTAAGGTAGGAGAATACACAGACCAACTCCAGGAAGCTAAACTTAAAGCAGAAGCAGCAAACCGTTCTAAAAGTGCTTTTCTAGCTACCATGAGTCACGAACTGCGTACACCCCTAAATGCAATTATTGGTTATAGCGATCTTCTTTATGAGGATGCTGTGGAAGCAGGATATGAAGATTTTATCTCCGATCTAGAAAGAATTAAGCTAGCAGGTACACACCTCCTAGAAATGATTAGTGATATCTTAGATATTTCTAAAATAGAAGCAGGTCAAGTGACACTTTATTTAGAAAGTATTGAGGTTAATAAGCTAGTTCAAGATGTAGTTGGTACAGCTAAAAATCTTACTGAAAAAAACCGCAATACATTCAAATTAGTCCTAGGAAAAAATCTGGGTAATATGTATGCAGATATGCCAAAAGTGAGACAGGTACTGATAAATTTACTGGGTAATGCAGCTAAATTTACAGCAGATGGTGTAATTACACTCAGTGTAGAAAGAGTAAAAAATCAGAAACCAAAAAATCCTCAAAATCAAAATGCAGGGTTATTAAATAATGAACAGAACTACATAGTTTTTCGGGTCATTGATACTGGTATTGGTATGACAGAAGAACAGTTAAAACATATATTTAAACCTTTTACTCAAGCAGATGCTTCTACTACTCGTAGGTATGGTGGCACTGGCTTAGGATTAGCAATATGTCAACGTTTATGTGAGAGAATGGGGGCGGAAATTGCTGTTAAAAGTAAAACGGGAGAAGGATCTACATTTACTGTTTGGTTTCCTGAAAGGGTAATTATTTGATTGGGGAAAGATTATAGGAGGATAGGAGAAAAGAAAATCAGCCAAATTTAATTAAAGTTTCACACAAGGGTGAATACCCGATAAGAAAAAACGGTTTTTTCTACTAAAAATTATTCAGTTCTACAAGTTACAATAAAAGAAAAAAATATAGATATAAAGAAAACAAAAAAATATGCAACCAAATAATCCTAACCAATTTACCGAAAAAGCTTGGGAAGCGATCGCCAGAACTCCCGACATCGCTAAAATTTCCCAACAACAACAAATAGAAAGTGAACACCTAATGAAAGCTTTGTTAGAACAAAATGGACTAACAACCAGTCTATTTAACAAAGCAGGAGTCTCAACTTCCAAATTACAAGAACAGACAGAGACCTTTATCAACCGTCAACCAAAAGTTAAAAACACACCCAATAATATCTACTTAGGTCGCAGTCTCGACACCTTATTAGATAATGCCGAAAAATATCGCCAAGAATACACAGACGAATACATCTCCATCGAACATCTCATACTTGCCTACCTCAAAGACGATCGCTTTGGCAAAAATCTTTACCAAGAATTTAAACTAGATGAAGCCAAACTCAAAGAAACAATTTCCCAAGTTAGAGGCAACCAAAAAGTAACAGACAAAAACCCAGAAGGCAAATATGAAGCTCTGGAAAAATACGGTCGCGACCTGACAGAATTTGCCCGCCAAGGTAAACTCGACCCCGTTATTGGACGTGATGACGAAATTCGACGCACCATTCAAATACTCAGTCGTCGCACCAAAAACAACCCAGTATTAATAGGTGAACCCGGAGTCGGCAAAACAGCGATCGCCGAAGGTCTAGCTCAACGTATTATTGCCGGAGATGTTCCCCAGTCTTTGAAAGACCGCCAACTCATCGCCCTAGATATGGGAGCCTTAATAGCAGGTGCTAAGTTTAGAGGCGAATTTGAAGAGCGTCTCAAAGCTGTTCTCAAAGAAGTCACCGACTCAGATGGTAAAGTCATCTTATTTATAGATGAAATTCACACGGTTGTTGGTGCAGGGGCAACCCAAGGCGCAATGGATGCAGGAAATCTCCTCAAACCAATGTTAGCTAGAGGGGAACTAAGGTGTATTGGGGCAACAACTCTTGATGAATACCGTAAATACATCGAAAAAGATGCTGCCCTAGAGCGTCGTTTCCAACAAGTTTATGTCGATCAACCCAGTGTAGCAGATACCATCTCAATTTTACGCGGTCTCAAAGAACGTTATGAAGTACATCACGGTGTGAAAATATCCGATAGTGCTTTAGTCGCTGCTGCTACATTGTCAACTCGGTATATTAGCGATCGCTTCCTACCAGATAAAGCGATAGACCTGGTGGATGAAGCTGCAGCTAAACTGAAAATGGAAATTACCTCCAAACCAGAAGAACTTGACGAAATAGATCGGAAAATTCTCCAACTAGAAATGGAGAAGTTATCACTGCAAAAAGAAAGTGATGCTGCCTCCAAAGAAAGGTTGGAAAGACTAGAAAAAGATTTGGCTAATTTGAAAGAAGGGCAACGCGGTCTTAATGCTCAGTGGGAATCAGAAAAAGGCATCATTGGAAAAATTCAGACTCTCAAGGAAGAGATGGATAAAGTTAATATTGAGATTCAGCAAGCAGAACGAAATTACGACCTTAACCGTGCTGCTGAGTTGAAATATGGTAAACTAATTACCCTGCAAAAACAAGTAGAAGAAGCAGAAGCTAAACTGGCAGCAACTCAAACCAGTGGTCAGACTTTGTTGCGCGAAGAGGTAACGGAAGCTGATATTGCTGAGATTATTTCTAAGTGGACTGGTATTCCCATCAGCAAGTTAGTAGAGTCGGAAAAAGAAAAACTGTTGCATCTCGAAGATGAGTTACATCAGCGAGTTATTGGGCAGGATGAAGCAGTGACTGCTGTTGCCGATGCAATTCAGCGATCGCGTGCTGGTCTGGCAGACCCCAACCGTCCAGTTGCTAGTTTTATTTTCCTCGGTCCGACTGGTGTTGGTAAAACAGAGTTAGCAAAAGCTTTGGCAGCATATCTGTTTGATACTGAAGATGCGATGGTGCGCATTGATATGTCTGAGTATATGGAGAAACATTCTGTGTCTCGTTTAATTGGGGCACCTCCTGGATATGTAGGTTATGATGAAGGCGGTCAGTTAACTGAAGCTATTCGTCGTCGCCCCTACACAGTGATTTTGTTTGATGAAATTGAAAAAGCGCACCCAGATGTGTTTAATATTATGCTGCAAATTTTGGATGATGGGCGAGTTACTGATGCTCAAGGTCACACGGTTGATTTTAAGAATAGTGTGATTATTATGACAAGTAATATCGGTTCTCAGTATATTTTGGATGTCACTGATGACTATGAGCAAATGCAGCATCGGGTAATGGAGGCGTTGCGTGGGGCGTTTCGTCCAGAATTTCTCAACCGTATTGATGAAACTATTATTTTCCATGGGTTGCAGAAAGAGCAATTACGAGAAATTGTGCAGTTGCAAGTTTTACGTTTAGAGAAACGGTTAGCTGAACGTAAGATGTCACTGAAGCTTGCTGATGCTGCTGTTAACTTTTTGGCAGATGTTGGGTACGATCCGGTGTATGGCGCTCGTCCGTTAAAGCGGGCAATTCAACGAGAGTTGGAAACGCAAATTGCTAAAAGTATTTTGCGGAGTGAGTTTAATGATGGTGATACTATTTTTGTGGATGTGGAAAATGAGCGACTTTCGTTTCAGCGGTTGCCAGCGGAATTGGTGACAGCAAAATAGGAG
>CAJICP010000260.1_pt1 | contig 10784 bp, 10 predicted proteins | sample 9199641 | NCBI WGS metagenome assembly CAJICP01 (sample SAMEA7708340, study PRJEB35096) | sediment metagenome | biome: marine neritic benthic zone biome [ENVO:01000025]; feature: sediment [ENVO:00002007]; material: shallow marine sediment [ENVO:03000034] sea grass bed [ENVO_01000059] ... | reverse complement strand
TGGACTTTGGGGGTTAGGGGTGGGGCGTGCTACCAACTCAGGCCGAGTTTTTGGTAAAACTGCGTTAGTTGAAACTTATTATCCTAAGTTAATTTATGAAATAGGACAGATAGGCACAATTGCAATGTTGCTTTTACTAACGACTGTTACTGTTACTTCTTTCAAAGCTTATCGCTCTGTTAAGGATAAGAGTATGCGCAGTTATGGGGCTAGCTATTGGGTTTTTGTTCTGATTATTAGCTATAACACTTATTACTATCCTCTTGATGTAGACCCAGTTGCGGTTTATTACTGGTATTTTGCTGGGGTAGTTCTCAGGTTGCCAGAAATTGACAAACAGGAGCAAGCAAGAATTAAAGCGGAAGAAGAAATGGAAAATAGCAAATAAGAAGGTGAAAAATGAACGAACAATCTCTAACCGAAGAAAATCAACAATTAACTATTCCCATTTCTGTTGTTATTCCTACCTATAATCGAGAGGAACCGCTGGTAGATACGATCGCTGATGTTATCAAACAAGACTACCCTAATTTTGAAGTTTTGGTAGTTGACCAAACTGCTACTCATAAACCAGAAACTCAAGCTTATTTAGAACAACAAGCAAATGCTGGCAAAATTAAATTGTTCCGTCTAACTTGGGCGAGTTTACCAGGGGCAAGAAATTATGCTGTTAAACGCGCTAATGGGGAAATAATTCTATTTCTTGATGATGATGTGCGCTTGCCAGATGGATTTTTGGCTGCCCATGCTCGCAACTATGTCGATCGCCCAGAAATAGGGGCAGTGGCAGGGCGAGTATTCGATCGCATGAAATTAGGAGATTCTGGTGGGGATTTGGAAATAGAGGATTTGCCCCCAGAAGCATCAGACCCTGGTATTGCTTGGTATCATATTGATTTGGTACATACGGTGAAGCCTCAACGAGTCATATCAGCTAGAGGCTGTAATATGTCTTATCGCCGAGAAATTTTTACTAAATATGGCTTATATTTCGATGAGCGGTTTCGTGGTAGTGCGGTGCGGGAAGAGTCAGATTTTTGTCTGAGGTTGCGACAAACTGGTTATCAGATTTGGTTTGACCCAGAAGCTTCTTTAGTTCATTTGGGAGAAGAAAGTGGGGGTTGCCATGATATTTCTACAAGGTCACTTAAATATCAAGTTACTTTCTATCATAATCACTTTTTTATGGGATTAAAAAATCTTACTCCTACTCAATGTGCCCGTTTCTTTGCCAAATTATTTGATTGTCATGTTTTGGGAAATCCTCCTTGTTATAAAAGTGGTTCTCCTATCAAAATAATTACTCGTGGAAGTTTCTATACTCTTGGTTTTTTGAGTGCTGTTCAAACTAGGGTTAAATCTATTTGGGATGACGGGCAAATTTATACTCGACAAGAGCAGTAAATATTGAGTAATAACTAATAATTAGTAGATTAATTATAGTCATACTAATTTTAATCAAATGATTCAATAATATCAAGTTTCATTAATTAGCGATAATAAAAATGTTCTTTTCTATCAAGATAAAATCTTCCCTGCGCTATTCCCTGTTCCCTCAAATATTTACAGCAGATTCCACCGTGAGGTACACATAGCGGGCAAGATGCCCGCAGTACAAACATTTAATTGTTAATACCTGTACTTCATATACTTGGAATCTTCTGTATTTATGGGTATTCAAAGAGAAATGAGATAACATGATATTTATTAATCCTAAAACAGATTATGGCTTCAAAAAAATATTTGGCTCTGCAAAGAGTAAAGATATTCTGATTAGTTTTCTCAATGCACTGCTATATGAAGGTCAAAATACTATCCGTTGCTAATGAGGCTAATCTAACTATAGATGAGTTGCAACAATTGGAAAGTAAAAAGCGGTTTATTCTTGACAGAAAAGGGGCAATTGCTTTTAGTAAAGAACAAGGCAAAAGGGAAGGTCGTGAAGAAGGTAAAAGGGAATTAATTATTAGTTTAATAGAGAGTTTATTAGGGGAACTTGATGTCGATATAAAAAATAATTTTAATCAAGTATCTAGTTATGAATTAAATGTTAAATTTTCAAAGTATATCTGATTTAGTAGCTTGGTTAAATCAAGGACAGAGATGAAATCCGAACATTTCTTGTCTGCTAAATAAATATTTAAGGTTAAACAAAGGCTGAATAAAAAATTCCTAACTTTAAATTAAATATTTTCTGAGAAACATAACACATACTGCTTCATAAATAGTAAATTATTCAATAATAACCATGAAAATATTAGTAGCTAGCCATACCTATATTGTTGACTTAAACCGCGAAAAGTTACGCGCTTTAGCTAAACTTGAAACAGGTATTGAAGTCACAGTCGTTGTACCCAGTCGCTGGAATCCAAAAGGCGTACAAAATCAAATAGTTGAAACCCAATTTATTGATGAAGGCTCCTTTCGAGTAGTACCGGTTTCTAATTACAGTGAAAATAATCAAGCCTTACTAACTTTCGGTGCTGATTTAATTGGTTTGCTGCGAAAATTTAAACCAGATATTATTCAAGTTGAACAGGGTTCTAAAGCTTTAACTTATGCTCAGTTTATTACTTTTAATAAGCTTTTAGGACTCAAGGCTAAAAATCTCTTTTTCACTTGGTGGAATTTACCTTATACTCTCAAGTTTCCCATTTCTTTACTAGAAGGATTTAACCTCAGAAATACTGATGGAATTGTTGCTGGAAATAAAGATGGAGAAGATATTTTAAGAGAAAGAGGCTACAAAGGTCCGATTAAAGTTATGCCTCAGTTAGGAGTAGATGAAAGTTTATTTAAACCAGAACCCCAGCCAGAATTAAGAGATAGTTTAGGGATTAAACCTGATGATTTTGTGGTGGGTTTTGTGGGTCGTTTTGTTGAGGAAAAAGGATTATTAACTTTAACTGAAGCCTTGGCAGGTTTACAGGAAAAACCTTGGAAATGGTTATTATTAGGCAGGGGTGAATTACAATCAACTTTGCTAGAAAAAACAGCAGAATTAGGAATTAAAGATAGACTAATTTTAGTAGAAAGTGTTCCCCATGACCATGTACAAAAATATATTAACCTAATGAATACTTTAGTATTGCCATCAGAAACTACCTATAAGTTTAAAACTTTAACTTCTGTGGGTTGGAAAGAACAATTTGGTCATGTTTTAATTGAGGCAATGGCTTGTAAAGTTCCTGTAATAGGTTCTGACTCTGGGGAAATTCCTCATGTAATAGGAGATGCTGGTTTGGTGTTTCCAGAAGGAAATGTTGAGGAATTGAGAAAATGTTTAATGCAGTTAATGGAACAAAAAGAATTAGCTGAAAAATTAGGGGAAAAAGGTTATGAAAAAGCAATGAGTCAGTATACAAATAAAGCTTTAGCTAGACAGTTGTTGAGTTTTTATCAGGAGTTGGTGTAGTTTCACATTTGAAGCAGGAAGAAGGAAGGCACCATAGAAATGTACAGATGATTAAAAGGTGTAAATATCCGTGATGCTAACTTAAAGTAGTGCCGATTTATTTGCTGCAGACTTGAGTTATGAAAATCTCTAGAATGCTTACGTTAAATGGAGCAAATTAATTTAAGTCGCGCTACCATAGCAAACTCTAACTTAAAAAATGCTAATTTTGAACTAGCTAACCTCAGTAATGCTAACTTGAGAGATTCTATACTAAAAAATACGAATTTCACAGCTTCTAATTTAATTAGCTCTAATTTCGGGAATAATAAACTATAACTAGCAGACAAATCAAATATGTGCAAAAACATTAAATACAAAACCTCTCTTTCTAGGACTGGGTTTTAGAGCCAATTTTTTTGTAAATTTTGATATTTTCAATTTTTTCAACTAATTCATAATCATTTATTAAAGCTTTTTTAAACATGGGATCTAATTGTCCTTTAAACCCTCCTTTAGCAATAATATACTTAGGTTCTTGAGCTAGGATCTTAGCTAATTCACTTTCGCTAGTCGCCTTTGATTCTGCCATAAATGGTAATAGATTATTATTGGTAATATTGTAAGGTTGAGTGGTCGATTTACTCAGTGGCTTGGTATTTAAAAGCCAATAGACAATATGGCAGTTGAGCATAAAGATCGGTTCACCTGAATAGTTTTCTTTTTTAAGATATTCTGCTATTTCATAAGCAACCCCATGATTAGGAGACTTTCCAGCAACTATTCGAGCAGCAAAAACCTGATATTCTGATAATAATAATGGAGTCATACTAAAAAAAGATAAAATAAGAGCAATAATAGCAAACGGGCGGGTAATGCTTGATAAAGCTAAGTCTAACAAAACTGCTGATGCTACTGATAGGAAAGGATAGATTTGTATATGATACGAGCTAAATGATCTACCTCCTCTTAAAATTGAAATTTCTGTTGCTATCAAGAAAATGAATAAAAACTCAACTGCGATTCTTTGAGATTGGGTCAAATTCTTCCACCGTAGCAGTAAAGTAATCAGTCCTCCTGCCCCTCCTAACCAAACTAAGAAGTTTACTCCAGCGTGTGACCAAGATGATAGAGCTTGCAATAAGTATCTTGCTTGGGCTGCACCTGCTCCTAACATAGAGAGATCGGTCTTTGAATAACTTAGAGATGCTAAGACAAGTGAATTCCACCATACCTGATGATAACCTGTAATCAAATAGGGAAAATAATTCAGAAAAATAATCACCCCGGTCCCAATTCCATAAGCAAAGGTACAGTAAATTGAGTTTTTAAGTGAGGGAGATATCTGCTTCCAGGTAATTAGAAAAATAGCAAAGGTGACTATAAGTGCAACATAAGCAAGATTAGGTCTAATAGTAACAGATAACCCCATTAAAACACCTGTTAATAAGCACATTTTAGGGGTTATTTTTGAGATTGAAAGAATCATTAAAGAGGCAGCTAGAGGAGCGATCGCAATCTGTTGAAGATTAGTCATCTCCATGACCTTATTCGGATTAGTTCCTAAAGCTACAATCGATGTAAGGAGAATACCACTAATAATCCCTGTTCGGTAATTCCATACTCTCTTTCCTAAAAAATAAACTGCTAGACCCGAAAGTGCTATATAAATAGTACCATATAATCGGACAGCAGAAAGACTTTTGCCAAACAAAATAATCGGAAAAGTGAACATGAATAAAGCTAATGGTGGCTTGATCTCCCATAATTCTGTATAGGGTAAGTGACCATCGAGGATAGATTGCGCCATTAGAACAAAGGTGGCTTCATCTGCCAAGTCGAGATATCTAAAAAAAGAAGGTAATCTGATCAAAATGCTTAGAGCTAATAACCCTAAAAACACTAAGATAGCTTCTTTAAGAGTGCCTTGATTGTCAGAAAGATTATTTGTATGCATCTAATTGGAATTATTATTCGGGTGTTACATGATGGAAAATGATCTTATGGAATCTGGCCGTGACTGGATATTCCCTGACAATTTTTTGATTATTTTCCACATAAAAATTATTAGTTATGCTATTAATATATTCCAGCTCATAACCAAGTGGTTTTTGAGTATCATTGACTATTAATCTGTAAAGTAGTCCTAATCCATTTACAATATACTTATTCTTTGTCTTAACAATTGTTTTAATCTTATTAATCGCTCTTGTTCTGTGCAGTTTATTAGTATCAAGTTTTTCATTGACTCGATCAGATAATAAGCTGCTGTCAAAATTATCTACTTTTTCTTCTAGGATAGTTTCTAACTGGGCAATCACATCTTGGGGATTTTCGCGAAGCTTTTCGTATAGAAAAACATGAACTTTGGGAAAGTTATCTTGATAAAGTTTGATTAATTGGTAATAACATAAATCAATTAAATGAATATTCTTAGAATTGTTAGGTAGGTAGTTGAAACATTGAGTATTTTTATTCCATCTGAATTTATTAATGGATAAATCATATTTATAGTCATCGTAGGTATATTCTTTTTTAGCATACCAAATATATTCTTCAATCTTTCCTGTATAACCCATTTTTACTGCTTGATTATAGCTAGACATTAGCAGAGATTGCTGACCTCTGAGAAAAATGATAATTTCTGCTTGAGGAAATACTTCTTTGAGTCGTCTAACGATTAGACTTCTATTAATAGTAAACTTAATCCCACAGAATATCTCGTCAGAAATAAGTATTTTTGATGCTGCTATTTTCCCTATTTCTTTTTTTATTTCTTCTGAGTCATAATAACAATCATCTGCATACTGTAACTGATTCAAAGCTTTACTTTGTTGAGTATACGGCCTACTAATCAAGGTTATATTACTGAGTCTAGGAAAAATTTTTTCCTGTAAAAAAGTTGTTGCTGTCTTAGGCAAACCTACATGAATAAAAGTTTTTGTCATTCTAGACCCTCGTTGAACAGATAAGTTAATCATGATAATTTGAACAATATGTAATACTAATGCCGCAGTTTAAGATATTTAACTGTTATGGGTAGAGAGTGGTAGCTTGTCAGGGAGCAAAGATAGAGTGAGCCAGACTCATCCTACATTAATTAACATTTGCCCACCCTACAAAATTTTCTACTTATTGACATCCGACCGACGTTGCGCTTACGCGATCCCCGCGGGATTCTTCAGTCTGGGAAACCCTGAGCGCTGTTTCGTGTGAGGTGATGTCGGACCCCTGTGTTGATAACAATCATTAGCTATTATAGTGACTGTATAAGTAAATTGTCAATAGCTATAGTAGAATAACTATGCAGTTATTAAGTTTTTATCAGGAGTTGGTGTAGTTTCAAATTTTAAGCATAAAAAAAGAAGAGAAGACAAGAATTTTAACAAGGATTTACAGATAACTAGAAGGAAGAAAGATAATGGTAAAGCATGAATATATAGAATGTAAAAGCCGTGATAGTCAGCACCTAATGGCTTATACTCAATGGGGTAATCCTGAAAATGAAAGGGTGTTAATTTGTGTTCATGGTTTTAGTCGTACAGGCAGAGATTTTGACTATTTAGCAGCTGCCTTGCAAGAAAAATATCGAGTTATTTGTCCAGATATAGTAGGCAGAGGGAAAAGCGATTGGTTATCTAATTCATCTGATTATGGTCTGCCTCTTTATATCTCAGATATGTTAACTTTAATTAATCAATTACATCTAAGCAATGTTGATTGGGTAGGAACATCAATGGGGGGTTTAATCGGAATGTTTATTGCCTCTCAAAAAGATTCTCTAATTAACAGATTAGTTATGAATGATATTGGCCCAGAGGTTGTGCCTGAAAGTTTGAGGCGTTGGGGAGGAAAATATTTGAGTCAAGGACAGCCTTATTTTGAAAGTTGGACTCAAGTAACAGAATATGTGAGAGAATTTTATTCTGGTTATGGTAAATTAAGTGATTCTGAATGGGAACATATCGCTAAACATACTGTAAAACTAACTTCCGAAGGCAAATACCAATTACACTACGATCCGACTATTGTAGATGTGTTTAGAGTTAATACAGGTGAACTCAAACCAGTTGATTTATGGGAAACTTGGTCATCAGTAACTTGTCCTGTATTATTGTTACATGGTGAAGCATCTTATCTGTTATTACCAGAAACAATACAAAAGATGGAATCAATTCATCCCCAAATAAGTGTGAAGCATTTTCCTTGTGGTCATAACCCACCCTTATTATCAACAGAGCAAATTGAAGCGATCGCTCAATGGTTGAATTAAGAAATTTTTGGTAATGCTAAACAAGTAGGGACTTTTGCAGACCTACGCAACAACTCTATTATTTATATTTATCAGTATGTTGGTAGAAGTCCTCACCTAAAAATGAAACATTTTTAGGTGAGGATGAATTCTAATCAATACCGAGTGTGTGATATAATTCATCTGTTAATGCTAATTCCGGCCTTTGTGGAATACACAAAGATTGCTGGTTCCTCAGCAAGTGTGCCTAGGGAAACCTCGAAGACGGATAAGACCTTCCTAAACAGTTAGGTCGAAGGAAGCCCCAACGAAACTTAGTTATAGTTGAGGCTAACTACTGAAGTCAAATAATTGGAGAATATTGTACAATTATGTACATTATTTGGATTATGATAGAATCAATGTCATAGATTTATTAGAGGTAGATGACCAATTAAAACGAAATCAATAGAAAAATATGTGTGTTAGTAGGTGGAGTTCCCGCCCAATTTAAGCCTGCTCCTGAGAATAAGTTACAGACTGCGGTCAGTGGTTCTTGTTGTTCGCGCAGCGTTGCGTCAGCAAAGCAGGAACGGAGCTGCCAAAACTCATGCGATCGCGGAGCGCGGAACGTAGTTCTATCGTGCCTGGGTAAGTTTGGGTAAGTTTAGTAGAACAGTAGTTTACACCACTAAGATAGGAGACTATTAACATGAAATCAATACTAGCATGGGTAATTTCAGTACTACTGGCATTTACCTGCTTAGGTATTAATCCAGCGACAGTCGCTGCCCAAGAAAGCATCATCGTAATCGCAAATGATATCGAAAATGATGGTGATTGGACTGTAGGCTCAGATAAACACTTCTTCCCTAATGGGGCTGAAGATTGCAAGGCTACTGCTGGCTCAGAAACACTAGGAATGGCTAATAGTTTCCCTGAATACGGGGGAAAAGCCTTTGTTAATTTCGATTTTGCATTAGTTCCTGGCGACTACGCTGTAACTATTGATGTCTGCAACTTCAATGGACCGAAAGATGATAACGGAGTAGCAGCGGATCTTGCTCATGCTGATTATATTGGCCTGACCGTGGGAGGAGATAAAGATAATCCTGGTACATTGCTTACTACTGCTACTAAAGCATCTAGTTCAAAGCCTCGCATTGTATGGGGAGAAACGAAGCAATGGTCATTTAACTATACTTTTGCCGACAACGATCCGAACTTGGGGTCTAAGATTGGCTTTTTAATAGATACGCCCGCAAAAGGGGAGTTCTTGAATATGAGTTTTGATAACCTCAAGATTAAGATATCCCCTGCTAAAAGCTAAAAGTTGACAGTCAGTTTGAAAAGCGATCGCTCTGGCTTCGTTGAGTAGGGCGATCGCTTTTCTCAATCTTGGGAAATTTTATCAATTTTTTCTACTTATTAAATATTATATTATCTGGCAATACCCAAGGAATTTTCTAACTCATCTAATACTAGGTCAGTAATTACTTGAATCCGATATTTACAAGCGGTGGTTTCTGTAGAATTAAATGTACCATTTTCCCAATATTTATTACTGCCTGCTCCACCACCACAAACACCGAAATATTGACAATTTTTCTGACAATTTTCCACTCCAGCAGTCATGTCTTGATAAATTTTATGAAATTTTTCTGTCTGGATAACTGACTCAAATGTATCTTGCAAAACGTTACCTAAAATAAAGTCTCCATAACGTTCTGTTTTTACAGATAATAATTCTGGATCGAAGGTAGAAAAATTACCCTGATTATCAATACTAACAATTACAAAGGGTTTATTCATGTCAGTATTTTCTAGGCGTTCATCATCATATATTAGGTTACAAATTGACTCAAATTCACGGACTTTAAATTCACCTTCTGTTTTAGCAGTCAAATCCCAAAATCTTTTGATAAAATCTCGATAACGTTTTTCTATACCTGAATTGTCTAAAGATGAAGACTGATGAACTCCTTCTGTTTCTTCCATATTAAACCCTACATCAGTAATGCCATTCTCCCAGAAAAAGTTAAATATTTCATCAGGATAATCTAATGAATCTTCGGTAATAACGGCAATTACGCTCAAATCAATCTCATTTTTTTGCAATAAAGAAATACCGCGCATTGTGCTGGCATGAGTACCTAAACCTGTACGAGTTTTACGATGAATATTATGGATAAAATCTGGTCCGTCTATACTAACTCCAACATGAACCGGATGTTGTTTAAAAAAATCACACCAAGCCTGATTAATTAATGTAGCGTTGGTTTGAAAAGAATGCCATGTTTGGCAAGGTTGAGTATTATATTTTTTGTCTGCTTGATTGATAATTTCAAAGGCAGATTCATAAAAGGAAATTGGTACAGCTAGAGGTTCTCCCGCGTGCCAACAAACTGTAAAATCACAACCTAAAAAACTACTGGTGTAAATTCTTTGAAAAATTGGTTCGATTAAATCTAGGGATAATCTATTTTTGAGTTGACGATGGGGAAGATAACAATAATCACAGTCAAGATTACAGAAAGAAGTAGGTTGAATTACAACTAGAGAAATCGGACCAAATTTGCAGTAGTCAAGATTGGAAGTAATTTCTGTCGTAGTAGGATTAAATTGAATGGTGTTCATGTTTTTTATACTAATTGAATAAGGTTTTAGGTATAATTTCACTATGTCCGAAGCGACTTACACTCCGTGGAAGGAAGCAATTTCAAGGGTATAAGCTGATGATTCATTTTGTTATATATTTAGGTTGATTTACGCCTACCTACTAGACCGACAAATCTAAGCAATGGTGCAATAAGCGTAGGTTGGGTTGAGGCACCGATCTTCGCAGCTTATCCGCAGGATAAACCCAACACTAGCAAGCCTTTGTTGGGTTTCCCTACCGCTCAACCCAACCTACATTTTTAGGAATGTCAGTCCACTACTGGACCGACACATCTAAAATGGTGCCCGGCGACAGATTGTTAAATGCCTTTCACCGCCTAAATTATAGCTGTAAATACGCACCCTACAAGTTTTACTATGGAACATCAAAGGTGGTAGCCTTGCGCTAAGAATAAGCTGATAGCTAGTTAAAGACCTCCCCCGATCGGGCGGGGTTTAACTTCCCTGGCGGGAAGTCCCGCGCTCTCCCGTAGGGGAGCG
>CAJICP010000141.1_pt1 | contig 10817 bp, 5 predicted proteins | sample 9199641 | NCBI WGS metagenome assembly CAJICP01 (sample SAMEA7708340, study PRJEB35096) | sediment metagenome | biome: marine neritic benthic zone biome [ENVO:01000025]; feature: sediment [ENVO:00002007]; material: shallow marine sediment [ENVO:03000034] sea grass bed [ENVO_01000059] ... | reverse complement strand
TATTATGGTCAATTTTTCAGGTATCTAGAATTTGGATAAGGTGAGAGATGGTTTTGTCTCCGTACCTATAGTGGGTGGTAGGATACCATTGGCAACTTGATTAATTAGTTCCAAATGTTTTCCTAATAAATCAGGTAAAGCATAACGTTCTAAGACGGTTTGGCGGGCCTTGACCCGGATTTCTGCCATCCGAGTTGGATGATCCAAAACTTCATCAATGCGGTCAGCTATTTGTTTGGGAGAAAAGAAGTCTACTAATAGTCCATTTTCTCCATCTTTGATAACTTCCCTCACTGGTGGTGTATCTGACCCCACAATTAAGCAACCAGTAGATAGAGACTCAATCATTGACCATGACAGAACAAAAGGTCTCGTCAAGTATACATGAACATCAGATGCTTGAATGACTTTTAGGTATAGACCATAGGGTAATGATCCAACAAAATGAACTCGTGATAAGTCCAAAGGGATTTTCTCTAGCATCTCTTGTTTGTAAGTTTTACCATTGGGTAAGGATTTACCATAGCAAACTCTTTCAGAGCCGACTACTACTACATGGCAATTTGGCCTCCTTTCTTGGACATAGGCGATCGCTTCGATAAATTCTGGAAAACCGCGATAGGGTTCCATCCCCCGCGCGACATAAGTTACGAGTTCATCAACGCCAGACAAGTCTAGATTGGGCAATACCAGTTTTGCGCCGGGATTGGGTTTAAAATAGTTGGTATCTACTCCATCGTGGAGTACGGATAGTTTGGTTTGAAGTTCTGGGGGAAATTGGGAACGTTGCCAATATGTGGGAGATAATCCCCAATCACAAGAGTATAAGTCTATTAGTATGGGAGCATTTTTTATCCTAATTCTGGCCATGTCATCTACTGTCAATGGTTCTGCGGGGTCAAAATCTGCATCAGAGCCATAGGAATGATAAAACCACTCGAAGTAGCACAGAAGTGGAGTACCAGGAAATGCCTCTTTGGCAAATAAGGTTGGTCCCCATCCAGAATGACCACAAATTACATCTGGCACAAATCCCTGGGCCTTAAGTTGTTCTGCCATTCTAAACACGGCTTGTCCATAAATTACTGCACTTTCTAGAGGACGAACATAATGGTGGGTTTCTGGACGAGGTTCGCGACTGGGGTTAAATAGTGCTTTGTAAACTCCGGGTATTTTCCACTCTGGCCGCTCATTTTTTGTGCCAAAGACCACTTTATTTTCTGGATTTGCTCCTAAAGCGGTAATAATATGACGATATTGGGCAGGAAAATTCGGGTGCAGAAATAAGGCTTTCATAAGTTTGGTGATTGTAGTTTAATACTAATTATTAGATACTGAATGCATCAGTAAATCTAAAAAAGGGAGTAGGGAGGAGGGAGGAGGCAAGAATACGCAACTATTGGCCACAAAAAAAATAGTCTGGAAATATTGACTAAAATATAGCTAGTCTTCTGTAGTGGTTTGGTGACCAAACCCCTACCTTTGAGCTATAAATGTAAATTCATCCCATCGCTTCCAGCCTTAATATTTTGTTGACAAACACTATCTTAATTATTAATTGTTAATTATTAACTATTCTCAGGTGCAAGGCATATCCAAATACAATCTCTGGGAACTGAATTAGTATCTTTATGAATAATTTGGTAGTTCAAATGAGAGAGAAATTTTTCCATTATTGTGTCTGTCATTATTGAGTGGGCGGTACCGTCTCGTTTACCCATAAGATTTTTATCCCAATCTCTAAGAAATCTTTGCCAACCTAAATCACTGAGAATATTTGTGTGATGAAATATGCAAAGCTTTTCCCCTTTTAATTTGGCAGGAATTTTAGTTAAGTAGTTGAAAATATCTCTGGGTTCTAAATGTACCATTGTGTCGTAACAAAAACAAATATCTGCTGCTTTTTTTTCAATTTCATTTAATGTTATTCCGTCAATTTTTACATATTTTACTCTAGATTCACCAAGCCGATTTTTAGTAGCATTTAACATGGAATTGGAAATATCGGCACATATTAATTCCTGGCAATATTTGAGCAACAATTCTGCAGTACGACCCCCACCAATACCGATTTCTAATACTGTATCTTTTGGGTTGATATACGGTGCAATAAATTTTTGTTCTATTAATTTTTCATACTCTACTAATGAGTTTGCTGCTCCGGCTGCTTTGCCTATCCATTCATCTCCTATATGAGTTAATTCGGGATAAAATTCTTGCCATTTTTTTGCATATTCTTCCCATGCTTTTTCGTAATCAATAGTCATGTTATATGGTTGTATTTTGTGAGTAGTAGGGTGGGCAAATATTGATTTATCAATATCAATTGAAAATCAGCATAATATTTGTCCACCTTAGATAATATATAGCTGTAGTAAACATTTAGTAAATTGCTATGATATTATACCAATTTGATAAATATTTGCTACAAATAGTTAATCTGTTTCTAGGAGTCATAAGTTAGAATTCAGAATCAATAGCTTAAATACTATTTCTTAATATTGAAATTCTCTTTTTAGTCCAAGAGACACCTCATGTAGAGTCTTTCAATTACTCTGATTATTCGTAACATTCTTTTTTAATTCATGGTATTACCAGTTTAAGTCTATACCAAGATATTCAGCTAATTTTTGATTGTATGGTTGGAAATATTCTACTAACTGCTGATATATTTCTTCACTGGGTTGTGAATAATTGCCAGAATTATATTGCAGATATTTTTCTGAGCAGTGGGCTGGTAGTTCTAAAAATTGAAATACTTTGTTCATAGTTTCTTGAGGGTGACTAAATAAGTCTTCACTTTTGAGGATGAGAAATTGTTCTTTAGGAAAAATGCTCATCCAATTTTGGAGTTGTTCAATATATATTCCCCTTGCTCGATATGTATAATGTTGATGGTTAAAACTGTAATATTTTCCTGTTTGAATAATTTTATCAACTTCTCCTTGTAAACGAGTTTTTTCGTTAGCGATCGCCTCTTTCAAACTGAAAGATTCATATCTTAATCTTACTTCATGGTAGTAATGAGAAATAGCTCTTTCTGCTGGGTTTCTCAAAAGAATAATTAATTTTATCTGAGGATATTTGTCAAAAACTCTTTTGGCTACGAGAGGATGAAATAAATAATAAGGGCTAGATTCTCCGGTAATCATTCCTGATTCTAATTCGGTAAATTGTGATTGATACCATTTTAAGTCTTTGTCAAAATTTAAGTCAAAGTAATGAATTTCATGTTGTAAAGATGGCGCAACTAAAGGATGTTGAACTAGATAATTATATAGGGAATTTGTTCCACATTTCTGCGCTCCAATTATCAAAAAATGTGGTTTTTGGCTGTTGATTGGATGGTTGGGATTTTTGTTAAAGTTGATGCCAATATATTCATTTAATTTCTGGTTATAGGGTTGAAAGTATTCGGTTAATTGCTGATATGTTTCAGAGTCAATATCAGGAAAATTTTCGTGATTATCATCAAGATAATTATCTATAGGTTCTGGTTGCAAATTTAGAAAATTAAATACTTTGTTCATGGTTTCTTGGGGATGATTAAACAAATCTTCACTTTTAAGGATTAAAAGTTGTTCTTTGGGAAATAATTTTATCCAATTTTCAAGTTGCTCAACGTATTTACCGCGAGATAAATATGTATAATGTTGATGGTTAAAACTATAGTATGTTTCTGTTTCGATAATTTTCTCAACTTCTCCTTCTAAACGAGTTTTTTCGTTAGCGATCGCTTCGGAAAAACTGAGAGATTCATAGCCTAGTTTTACTTCATGTTGGTAGTGTTTAATTGCTCTATCTACGGGATTTCTTAGTATAACAATTAACTTAATCTCAGGATATAAATTGTAAACTCTTTGAGGCACAAGAGGATGAAATAAATAGTAAGGGGTTGATTCCCCTGTAATTAAACTACTGTCTTTGGCAGCTTTAAATTGGTCTTGATACCAATTTATTCCTTGATGGAAATTCAAGTCAAAAAAATGTAATGATGGTTGGGTAGGTGGTACGACTTGAGGATGCTGAAAAAGATACTTATGTAAATAATTTATACCGCATTTCTGCGCTCCAATTATCAAAAAATCTGGCTTTTTCGGCGGTTGAAATGCAAAATTTTTATGTCGGAGAATACATACACAAAAATCAGTTTTTAATCCTCCTGGAATTTCCATTATAATTTTCTCAAACTCTAGCAATAATCTAATTATTGTGTCTCCCTTGGGGTCTCCAGGAGAAAATTTATTACTGTCTAATAGTTGGTATAGTTCGTGAATTAATCCTCCACCATATTGATTTAAAAATTCTACATGAAAGTAGTATTTAATAAAAGACAGTATTAGTTTTGAACATACTGCTTCGGAGGGGTCTACTGTAAATACTTCTTCAATAGTTGGGCTTTTATATTCTGAAATTTTGACAGATTTAAGACTATCATCGAAGCAACTATATATACGATTAATTACATCTAATTGTTGCTGTTCATAAATATTGAAGCAGAAGCAATCACCAATATACTCATTGAGTATTACATAACCATCAGGTTTTAGACTATTTTTTATAGTTGAAAAACAATGTTCTAATTCTTTTACATGATGTAAAGAACCAAGACACATTATCAGGTCATATTTTTGATTTTCTTGAATGGTAAAATCATTAAAATCATCTTGATAAAAATTAATCTCTACTCCGGTTTTTTCTGCATCTCTTCTGGCAATTTCTAATGCTGATTCAGAAAAATCAAAAGCATCAATATTCTTAGCAAATCCTAACTTAGCCATCAGTATTTCCTGATTACCAACACCACAACCAATAGATAGTAAATTATCAAATTTTCTACCTGCAAAAAAGTCTTCTATTAACCAAGACAGCCAATACTTTTCTGTTTTTCCGCCAGATATTCTTTTATTAATAGCTTTTTCAATAATTAAATTAGATACCCATTGATTATTATTTACTAAAGCTGCTTTTGGGTTATTTTTCCAATATTTTTGAGCTTGATTCTGTGACAGATCGTCAAAACTACTTTCTGACATAAATTTCTCTATTCAATGATTTTTAACAATGAATTTTTTAGGCTTCTTACCCTCAAAAAATACTCCTGCTGCTAAAATTTCCCTGCCTTTTTTTCCTAGTGCCATATCTAAATTATCACCTTCTTGTACTAAAAAAGCGTGCCAATCTTCTAAACGGTCTTGCCACTCTTTTTGTTCAATATGAGGCCAGATAGTTTGAATCAACATCATCATACTATAGGATGGATAATGATGAGGAAAAATGCCACTGTTAATTTCTTTAAAGTCTGACAAAATCTGCCGTAAACCATGAACTGTCATATTAAAATAATGACTAGGGTCGGCATGAAGCGGTTGTAAAAACGCAGTATCAATAAATATTAAACCGCCTGGTTTTAAAATGCGATAAAATTCTTTGGCAGTGATAAATGGATTAGGTAAATGTTCAAACACAGCATGACTAATTATGCCATCAAAACAGTTATCTGGAAATGGTAATTTTAATGTAGAACAGACTATATCTGTATATTGATATTGCTGTACATCTAAATAACAAATATTTGGCTTGAGATATTCTTTTTGAGTATTACCTGCGCCAAAATCTAAAACTATTCCATTTTCTCTAATTTTATTTAATACTGTTAAAATTCCTTCCGAGTAGGGATGAGTGTTTTCTGTTTCTGTCAGTTTAATAAACGGTAAATCTCCTGGTTGCAAAATATGAGGAGTATTTCCTCTTATCCATACAGGACAATTTTCTACATTACATGGTGCAGCTTTTCTGCCACATTTTGGGCAAATCAACAATTTGTCTAGGTTAAAATTTCTCTGCCTTTGGGGTAGGTTAGGAGTATTTTCAATAACTTTGAATTGATTTTGAAATAATAATATTTTTTCCTCCCCATCCGCAAATATTTCTATTTTTATATTTGTCTCTGGTTTGATATTTGCTGGGAGTAAAATTTCACCCCAAAAACCACTATGACTAGCAGATTTTTTTTCTGGAAAAGCAGCAGCTACATCTGGTCGATATCCACCATGTAAAAGGGAGACATAAGGTAGATCGTTTAGATACAAACTGAGTTTTATATTTCGGTTCTTTTCAGGAATATACCAACCCGAAAATTTGGTTAGGTAATCTATTTCTGTAACTTTAGGAAAATCCAGGTTAAACATTTTATATTTTCAGAGCTGGTAAGTTTTAGGTTGTAGGTATCAGGATAATTTGTAACCAAGACTTGTTTAGCTTTAACTACAAATCTTTAGCTAAAACCTACAACTTTATTTTCTCTTCATTCATTGGTCTTTAAACTTTTTAACTTCTTCTAGACTCAGACCTGTATTTTGACTCACTGTTTCTTCATCTAGAAATTAGATTAATCGTTGGGTAATATTTAGACATAAAATAGGGGTTGAGAATGTCTAGGTTTTTAATAGTAAGATGATTGCGAGATAGGATGCTGTTTAAGAAGCTAATTCAAATGTCTTTACTCTGTTCGGAAACAAATATTTTCTTGAAAATAAAGTCTGTTTTAGGATGGATAAAAAACATTGGTCTGACCTCAAAGCTAGTCTAGTTAAAATAGTTTTATCAAAATATGCTTTAGTTTTCCAAAGAAATATTTATTGAAAAACTACTAATTGATTTTTTCTTCATTGATCTTTCAAATTTTTAACTTCTTCTAGACTCAGACCTGTATTTTGACTCACTGTTTCTTCATCTAAAATTTCCAGTAATCGTTTGGCAATTTCGATTTTAGCTGATAGATTACCTTGTTCGATACCTTGTTCGATACCTTGTTCGATACCTTGTTGAATACCTTGTTGAATACCTTGTTGAATACCTTGATTAATCGCTTTTTTTATAGCGTTTTTTTGGTCAGAAATATAGGTTTCTCGTGCCTCTAAATTTTCAAATTCTTCCCTACTCAAACCTGCTTGATTAGCCACTTCAAATGCTTTCTGAATTTCTGGACTTTCTCTCATTGTCTCCGGCACAGAATCCAATTTATTTGCACTTTTGAGAAAATACAGCCATTTATCAGTAAGTGTTGCTAATTCTGACATTTCTTTGTTAAATTTTGGCAACTCTACAAAGACTAATTCAATGTCATAAACCGGATAGTCTATTAAGTAATCTTTTTCCTTGAGCAGAAAGCGAGAAATTATTTTATCTAACCCAGAAAACATTTCAAAATCTGTAATAGTTAAACCAATAACAGGATTTAGCAAAGTATAATCTTCTCCTGAATCTAACTGAGTAGAATAAGTTTTAGCTGCATTATATAAAATCCGCTTTTCAAATCCCTCTAAGTTCAAAACTTGCATTTCTATAATTACAGTTTTGTCACCAGTAATCTTGGCTTTAACATCTAAATAAGTATCTTTTAAACCTCGGATTTTTGGCACAAGATAGGGGTTAAGGATTTGTAAGTCTGTAATAGTGGGATGACTTTCATAGAGGATACTATTTAAGAAACTAATCAGAATATCTTTACTCTGTTCGGAACCAAATATTTTCTTGAAAGCAAAATCTGTTTTAGGATTAATAAAAATCATTGGTCTGACCTCAAAGTTAATCTGGTTAAAATAGTTTGATAAAAATATTATTCAATGTATTTAACGATGGAAGTATATTTAGATAGGATTATCAATAATATCATGTCCGGTTATACACTGATTATTAAGATAGTCGGGAGGCAGGGAGTAGGGGAGAAAGTTTAATACATTTTCTCCTGTAGCCAAAAATAAGATATTTTATTTATAACACGCCGATCCGAACTTGATATAATTGGCTATTTTTATTATAAGATGTACTTTTCAAAATATGTCTGGAGATGCTCTACTAATTTTTCTGCTTTGCTACTTTCAGTTTTACTAATGCCATTTTGTTGCTCAAGTAGAGGAGTTGATAAACATAAATTCAAGCAAAAAATGGCAAAGCTTGCTTAGGATATTAATTTGTCTGAAGAAAAGTATGCTTCACAGAATATCTGAGCATAAGCAGCAATCATTTCTGCAAAAGTATTTAATGACTCTAGTACATATTTAGTATTAGTGGCGAGTCCTTGACGAAACCCTTCATCTGTTAACAAAGACATCAAAACATTTGCTAATTCTTCTGGGTTATCGGGGGTATAGAATAAACCGTTAATATTTGGTTTGACTTGTTCAACGATGCCAAAAACTGGAGTAGTAACTATAGGCAAATTATAAGCCATTGCTTCTAATATGACTCTGGGGAAACTTTCGATGCGGGAAGTACAAACAAATATATCTGCTGCTTGATAATATTTTGCTGTTTCTGGAGTTTCTGGTACTATTTCTACTCTTTGTTGAATTTCTTCTGGTAAGTTTTTGACAAGTTCGTGTAATTTTAAGCTGTAAAGGTTTGGGCGATCGCCTACTAAGAAACATTTGATTTTTTGGCTTTCTGCTGGAGGAATAAATGACAAGGCTTTTACTAAGTCATGTTGACCTTTCCTTTCACAAACAGTACCTAATAATAGAATGACTATTTCATCTTTTTTTACTCCTAAAGCTGACCTTGCTTCTTGTCTCGACCACTTGGCAGCAGCTTTTTTTAATAACTCTAAATCTAATGCATTATGAACAACGGTAAAATTGTGATGACTATTCAAAGGTAGATATTTATTCCGAGTAGCATCAGCCACAAAAATTACTCGATAAGGATAACGGAAACATTCTAATGCTCTAGCAGCTATCTCTGTGCCAAAACGACTAAAATAAGTTTGCCAAGGTTGACTTTCATGTACATTCCAGACACTCGGAATATTTAACATCTGGGCGACATCTATCATAAAAAAGTTTTCTAAAGTATTAATATACATAACATCAATATTTAGAGATTCTATTTCTTGAGCAAAAGTAGCTAAAGCTCCATCATAAGCATCTCTTTGATAAATATGTTCCAGTGGATTATCCTTAACAACAACCTGAATATTATGTTGTGCATAAATTTCTCTCAACTCTCCATCATTTACAGAAAAAATTATCGGTTCAACAATTCCATCATCTGCCAATTTCAGAGCAATTTCCAATTGATGAAGTGGTGCGCCAGTTAAGTCTAAAGAATTACTACACATCAATAATTTAATTCTGGGAAAAACCTCTTTCACAGAAGCGGGAAAAATTTCCCCAGTGTAATTAACCTGACTATTTATTTCTGATTCTTGCTGATAATTATCAAATTTTGTCTGACTATTTATTTCTGATTCTTTTGGAGAATTTGTTTCTACTGGCAGATTATTTACTTCTGATTCTTTCTGAAAGTAATCAACTTTTGCCTGAGTATTTATTTCTGACTCTTTCTCAGAATTATCTGACTTCTGACTTCTGACTTCTAACTTCCTAAGAAAATATCGTCTTGGTTGAATTTCAAACAACTCACTTTCCAGAGAAAAATGAGAACTATAAAACCCATCTACCATCAGAGAATATTTCCGACGATAATTTGCCTCTTCCTGGGGATTATCAGAATAACCGCGACTCGTTCCTTCCTTATGAATTAACTCAGCATCCGGACAATAAACCGAACGATAACCACTTTCTAAAAGTCGATAACCATAGTCAGCATCATTATAAGCAACGGCAAAATTTTCCTCATCAAAACCACCTAATTCTAAAAATAATTTCCTGGGAGTTAACATACAAGCTGCCGTTACTGCCGCATAATTTCTTGACACTGAAGCTTGAGAAAGATAACCCCTATTTTCACTATGTAATAATTTAAAAGCATGACCAGCTAAACCATGATGTAAACCATGAATTACACCTGCGTGTTGAATCCTTTTATCGGGATAAATTAACTTAGCACCCACCGCACCAACACCAGGAATTTTTGCATAACCCATCATTTGACTTAACCAGTGGGGAGAAATAATTTCTGTGTCATTATTTAGAAACAGAATATATTCACTATCTACTTTTTCTACGGCGCGATTATTAATGGCAGCGAAATTAAACTTCCCGCCAGTATTGGGGATAGAAATAACTGATATATTCTGGGATTTTTTCAGACTTGCCAAATATTCTAAAGTCTCAGACTCATCACTTTCATTATCAATCACAAATATTTGATAATTCTCATAAGTTGTCTTTTTCAGAGACTCAATACAAGCCTTCAATAACTTAACTTGATTTTTAGTTGGAATAATAATAGTTACTGAGTCACCTTGGTCAGGAAAAATAGGTTGAAAAATTCCTAATTTTTCCCGCAACGCCCAATCTGGTTGATAAATATTTCCTGCCACACCACGACGTACTAAACTTTCTTGCACTGCTGTTTGACCTGCTAGAAAACTCTGCGGTTTTTCCCCACCAGAAATAGCAGTTGAACCCGGAGAAGTTCGCCAATGATATAACACTAAAGGTAGATGCCCAACTTGACGAGAAATTTCTGTTGCTCTTAGGGCAAAATCATAATCTTGAGAACCTTCAAAACCAATTCTTAACCCTCCAACTTTGTCAAAAATTTCTTTTCTGACTACGCACAAATGACCCATATACATATAGGAAAGTAATAATTCTGGAGAATATTCTGGTTTAAATTGAGGGTCAAATCTTTTGCCTTCTGTATTAATTTTGTCGTCGTCGGAATAGAGAAAGTCTATTTCTGGGTTTTGACTTAAATATAAAGCCACTTCCCCTAAAGCATCCGGGGTAAGTTCATCATCATTATCCAAAAATAGAATAAAATCTCCCGTGGCAAGTTCGGCAGCAGTATTTGTCGCAGCACTAATATTTCCATTTTCCGAACGGAATGTCAGTTTGATCCGGGGG
>CAJICP010000199.1_pt1 | contig 10825 bp, 4 predicted proteins | sample 9199641 | NCBI WGS metagenome assembly CAJICP01 (sample SAMEA7708340, study PRJEB35096) | sediment metagenome | biome: marine neritic benthic zone biome [ENVO:01000025]; feature: sediment [ENVO:00002007]; material: shallow marine sediment [ENVO:03000034] sea grass bed [ENVO_01000059] ... | reverse complement strand
TTTGGATAGGTTTTTCGTAACTGCCGTTTTTCCTCTGGAGAATATCTAGGCAAAATTGGCAGGTTTCATCTAATTTTACTGGCAGAATATGTGGCAGATTTATTATCGAGACTCTCTCAATTTTTCCGAGAGATGTTTTATTAGAAAATTTACAGGTGAGTGATATGGGAAAATTTAGTATTCGGGAACATTCGGGATTTATATTTGAAGATGGATTTAATGTAGGAGTTATTAATTTGCTTCAAGCATATAATATTCCAGGCAAATATGATATTTATATGCCTTTTTTGGAGAGGTTAAAACTAAAGAGTTTAGCCGAAGCGATCGCCAGTGACATTGGTATTGTTTCACCAATACAAAGAGAAGAAGTTTATGACTGGATGTTTCACATATTCGCCACAGGATTTGTGAAAGCAAATATTTTGCTTGACAACTGGTTGCGTCATATTAGGTGGGGAAAATATAAACCAGCATCTAAAAGTAAACCGGAAAGGTGGGAAGCAAAAAATGTGACTGTTGAATATTTCCAATGTTGTTTTTGGGGTGATAATACTATTAAACAAATTAGTAAAAGTGAAAAAGGAGAAAACTACTCTCTTGATATTTCTGAACAACAATTAGGAATAACACCAGACCCTGCAAAATATAAAGATACAGGCAAATTTTTAAACTCAGATTGTATTTTATTGCTTAAACAAAAAGATAGTCGCACCCAAGAAGATAAATATGCTTTATTTATTGCCGACTTATCGATTTTTGTGTTGAAACAATTAATGGATATTAAACCGCTTCGAGATTACGAAACTATTCAGAAAATTATTGCTAAAGAGTACAACTACCGTCGGGGCAAAAGTATTTTTTCTAAGGTGGGAGTTGATATAGGTAATGAGGAGAATTTACTAGAGGATAAATATTCAGATTATCTCCTCAGTTTACTGCCAGAGTTTGATGATAAAATTAATTCTTTTTCAACAACTGATAAGGAAATAGTAAAAATTATACAGGCTGGAAGTTATGCGGATAGTTTTATTGAATTTGCCGAAGAAAATCAGATATTTAAGTCGTCTCAATTGTCTCATATCCAGGTATTGGGAATTAGCGATCGCCTAGAGCAAGCAATTACTGGTAATGGCAGTAATCAAAATTTTCTAACTTTTCTGAAAAATTGTGGCTCCTTGTACAAACAAGTTAGGGAAAAAAATTCAGAAGCGGCTAGAAAAGAAATCAAAAATCAGGTTTTTAACCAAATATTCAGAGAATTCAGCAAGAATTTTTCACGGGATTTTATTAGAGAAATTAAAACTGCTATTGGCAGTAAGGAAAGAGAGTTTCATTTTTCCTATACTGAGCAAATAGATAATTTTAAAAATACTGCGGATGAGTGGGATAAACATAAACAAGAAGTTATAAAAGCTTTAAGTCAAGAGGATAATTTGCTCTTACTTCAAGGTGCTCCCGGAATAGGCAAAACTACGGCGGTGGTAAAATTTCTTCAAGAATTAAAGAGTAACTATTTATTTATTTACTTATCACCTAGAATTTCAGTCAATCAGGATATACAAGAAAAGCTTAAAGATCGAGATGGTAATGTCAGTCAGAATCTTATTTATATTCAAAGTAACTCAAATTTAATCCGTGCGAATAAAGGCGACAAAGCTGTAAGTTGTACTAAAGGTAGTCTGGTAACTTTGCCTAAATCTACAAGTGTTGATTTTCTGGAAAATGAAGAATTTGAGAAGACTTATGTACATATAACATCTAGAGAATCTCGCGAAAAAATTGGTCCTAATGAACATACAAATAGAGGAGTTTTAGACTCAATTTTTTCGGCAATAACTGATTTGATAAATTTCTATAAAAACCAAAATATAGGAATTAATATAGTAGCTACATCTGCCACACAGTCTCTCAAGAAAAATTCAGAAACAGGCACATTAACACTAGACCACTTCGAGAAAATATTTGATGCTGCTTATGACAAGAAAGAAAACAAGATTTTACCTAAAAAAATGCGGCAAATATCCAGAGTGATTCCTAATATCATAATTATGATTGATGAAATTACTGGTGATGATACAGGTGTGTATTTTTTCCATGAATTAATTAAAAAGTTGAACAAATATGAGTTGTTAGATCAGAAACATGGATTTAATACTAAGATAATAGTGGCGGATGCTTCCCTCGCAGATATTTCGGTGGCTAATGATTACTTGACATCTATGGAGCCAGAATCAAGTAAAATTTATATTCGTCCAGGTGTAGGAAATAATAGCAATATTTCTGAAAATTTTTCCTTTAATAAGTTGCAAGGATTGGCAATAAATACTTCCAGTTATCCAGCAAAAAGCTTGAAAATTGAATATAAAATCCTGATCAAGACTCTAAGTTTAGAAAACTTAGAAAAAGATTATAAGGCAAGAGATGAATTAGAGAAAAAGCAAAATCAGATATTATTAGATGACATTGAGTCGAGGATGGAAAAAGAGCAAACCATTGTTTATATTCAAAATAAAAGAAGATTAGAAGAAATTATCACTGATTTAACAAACAGGCTCAAAGCTAAAAGTAAAGAGTTTAATGAAAAACAGCATTATCTAATAATTCATGCCGATATTCTCGACCGCGCTTCAATTTCAGAATATCAAGATAAAGTTGATGTAATATTTATGACTGCCAGTGCTTCAAGAGGATTATCTTTTAAACGAGTGAGGTATATATTGGCAGTAATTCCTAATTTTGAAATAGAAAGAAACTTGATGGAAATTACTCAACTCATCTATAGAGGTCGTGGAGATGAAAATATAGATAAAAATCAAGAAAAGTACATTAAATTTTATATTAGTGCTACATTATTTTATAGTTCAGACTCTCAAGAATTGGCATATAAAGAAAGTATCTCAAACATATTAATATTAATGGCAACTCTCCAAGCTGCTGTCAAAACTCGTATATATGGAACGGCAAAAATTGGTAGATTTCCTTGTGCTGTAATTCCAGTTGGGGGTAAAGCTATTTCATCAGCAGGTCAATCAATAGGAGCAACTATTTCAGAATTCGTCAATGGCTTGAGAAAAACATACATAAATACTGGTTTTAAAGATGTTGTTGTTAAAAGAGTGAAAGAGCAACTTGAAAAACTATTTGAAGTAGAAGAAAGAGAAATTAACAAGCAATTAAACAGCTATCTTGGCTTAATTAATAAATTTAATAAATTTCATCAAAATGGAGGGCTATTTAGTGATTTTATCAAAATAGGAAAATTGCAAAATGTCTACATAAATGGTGGTGTAATATTTATACCTTTCAAGTTCAATCAGGGAGTCGAGAATTATAAAATCAGCCTCAGCACAATTAATAATCTTGATTTTACTAAAATATTTAAAGATTTAACTTATATTAGTAAATCTCAAAAATATCCATTAAGTCTTGTCAACGGAGCGAATGCTGTATTAGATGTTCTTCGGAAAATCAAAAGTTCAAGCCAATCACAAACTCTCAGAGATGAAAAAAGTTTTTCTGACCAATATTTAGCGATTCATACTTCTGCTCTAACTCTTGGCAACTTATCTGAAGCAAATCACCCAAAATCAAATCAAATTAAGGAGAAAATCAGAGAAACTTTTGAGCGTTATATTAAATCGATTTATTCTAGTAATAACTTCCTTCCCGTAGCTAAAAACTTTGAAAACTTCCCTTACTTAAGTTTTCGTTCTCTCGCCTTAGAAAGTCAATGGAATCTATTGTTCGACCAAAATCTTTTAGTCGCTTCACCAGAACTTAATACTCTAGCTTTGATGCTTTCTAGCACAGATAATTATGAGCAATAACTTCCCTAATTTTCACTGTAAAAAAAACTTAAATACATCGTGATTATCACTAATCAAACTTCTGTTTAACTGGAATCTGAATCATAAATGTTGTCCCCTTTCCTGGTGCAGAACAAACAATAATATTTCCATGATGTTTTTCCACAATAATTTGATAACTAATAGATAATCCTAATCCTGTACCTTTACCTGTTGGTTTGGTAGTAAAGAAAGGGTCGAAAAGCTTTTTTTGTACTTCCTCTGTTATACCAGGTCCATTGTCTGTAATTCTAATTCCTACCCAGTCTGATGTGATAATTTTTGTATTAATTTTAATTATACTGGGATGATTTTTCCTTTCTTCAAGAGTTCGTTGTTGGTTGTATTCACTAATAGCATCAATAGCATTATTAATGGTATTCATCAAAACTTGATTCAGTTGATTGGGATAAAAATCTACGAGGGGTAAATTTTGATATTCTTTGACAACTTTAATTGTTGGGTATTTAGGATTAGCCTTCAAACGATTGCCTAAAATTATTAATGTATTTTCAATGGCTTCTTGAACGTCAATTTTTTTAAATTCTGTTTTATCCAGTCGAGAAAAGTTTCGCATAGCTATGATAATTTCATGAATTTGCTCAGTACCATTTGTCATTGAGTTAAATATTTTTTTGAGGTCTTCCACTAAAAAATCAGGGTCAGTTTCAGCTATTTTTTGCTGAACTTCTGGTACGGGAACGGGATAATATTTCTGATATATAACTAATAGTTCAATTAAGCTTTCTGTATATTCTTGAACATAGATAATATTGCCTTTAATAAAGTTAATTGGATTAGTAATTTCGTGAGCAATTCCGGCAACCATTTGTCCTAAACTAGACATTTTTTCAGTATGAAGTAATTTGGTATTAGTTTCCTGTAGTTTTGCTATTGTTGCTTGGAGTTCCTCAATGACTTTTTCTAAATTTTGAGATTGTATGATTGTTGATTTTTTAGAAATATTTAATAATTGCTTTAACCTCTGAATTTCTGATTTAAGATTATCGATATTTTTATCTTGTTCGTTTACATCTTTAACTTGATTTATGATATTATATTGCTCGGATTTGATAAAAGTTTTGCTGTCATCAAAAGGTGAAATTGCCATTTCGATATATAAGCTTAAGTGACGCAATAAATTAAGAGTAATTCGTGGTAATTCTACTTTGAGAAACATCAATAATACAAAGGTATCTCCTGAAGGTAATAACCCTCCATATCCTACAACTGATTTAATATTAAAGGGAATCACAAATGATTTTTTTGCCGGAATATAGGGGCTATCTAAAGCATCAGGTACATAAAATACATGAAAAACTTGTTTTTCTATATCAATCAATAAATTTGAGTCTGGTTGCAGAAATATACCAGGATCTAAACCTAATTGTTGGATAAGTTGAGATATCATTGGAGCTTTAGCGATCGCCTCTTCATTAACTAGGGGAATTGCTTGATGTCCTACTGATTTCTCTCGATAATTCCATTCAGGTTTTTCACCAGCAGTTGCTAGTAGAGTTAAGCATTTTAAATTATGGTTAATTTCTGTTTTTTTCAAAATATTTTGTACATATTTTTGTAATTCAGGAGTTAATTTTCCGTAGGAATGGGTTTTAAATAAACGAATAAGTACACAAGATTTTTCTTGGGTTTGGCGATTAACAAAGTTTTCATATAGATACTTAATAATTAGGTTACTAGCTGCTTCCATACTCTGAACATTTTTGCCCAACTGGCGCAGTGTAATACCACATTCAGACAAATCTCTAAGATTAAATTGAGTTAGGTCATACATAGGTTGGCAGTTTCCTAAAAAATGTTTAATATAATTTTAACCTCTTTCTGACTAAATATCTACCTTTTACTAGGTGAAAAAAATTATTCTGTAATTTCACTTATATCTTTCTCCCTAATAATTACTGTGGGAGTTTTAAGAAAAAAAATCAAGTTAAAACTACGAAAATTTGACAAAAATGAAACTTATATCAAGTTCCGATAATCAGTTATAATACTGTAGGTTGGGTTATACCATTTCTTGATGAAGCTGCACTTAATAAAATATAACTGAGTCGAGAAGTCGGGTTTATTTGTTTTGAGTCAAATATTTATTGTATGTTCCGACGTAACCAGACTTCTTCAGGTGGAAACTGTACTTAAGAAATTTGATAGACAATTATTAAGGGCATTGTTATAAAGAAATAGTATTAAGGGGTATCGCAACCCAACAATAATGTTGGGTTTTGTTCCTCAACCCAACCTAAGCTAGCTATGAAAAGTTGAAAAAAATGAGACTTATAACCCTAAATCAGACTTAGCAACTTCAGCCATAGCCAATAATTTTTCCTCCCACTTTTTCCCTGTATTTTGTTGTAAATATTCTGCTAAAGAACCCCATCCATTTGACTGTAAATACAAATGAGTAGCAATTTGATGTTTACAAATTGTGTGACGATAAACCATATCAGCACAACTACAACCGATATTATTCACCTCAGCCACAGTTCCTTTAATTGGATTTCTGACCACAGCACCAATACCAGTTAATTCCACTTCTAACTTTTCTAATATTGCCCGATTATAACGTTCTAGAAAAGCGTGTATCTCCGCAGCAATAATAAAATACTTGGCATTTTCAGTATCTATATTAATGCCAGAAGTCTGAAAATTATAACTTGTAATTTTGCTAAAATAACGCTGTTTAATTTGTAAAAAACAGAGCAAACTATTCAGAAATTTTGCTTTAGATAAAAAAGTGCTGCACCGTCCTTTTGATGTGCGATAAACTATTTGGGGAGTTTGACCAGGCCCAACAACTTTAACACTTTCAATCTTAATTTCTAAAGGCACTAATGGCTGAATTTCCGAACCTATTTCGCGGGAAAAATGAGTGGATTGAATACCAATGTAATTAACCATGATATAATCCTCTTATGATTTAATTTTTTTTTCCAAGGCGCTCTATCAAAAACCCAATTAGATGAGCACCTTTCATATTACAATTATACTTCAAAAAAACAGGATTGACAACTATTAAAAGTTACTTCCTGTAAAGAATTTAGTCCTTTACTACAAACCAACAAAATCCCATCCAAATCTAAACCAAAAATGACCACAGTAATCAAACCAAATCTTCTCAGTCAAGACGAAGCATTATCCTTAGTAGAAACAGCCGTAAAAAAATCTGAAGCCGAAGGTATTTTCGTTAGTCTTAGCAACAACGAATCATCCCTAAGTCGCTACTCAGAAAATCAAATTAGCCAAAATATTAACAAAACAAAATTTGAACTTAACATCACCAGTTATTTCGACACTCGCAGTGCCACCGCCTCAACCACAGAACTAGATCCAGATGCCATTACAGCAACCATCCGCCGTTCCGAAGAACTTGCACGCATAGCCCCACAAGACCCAGAGTGGATGCCACTGCTCGAACCCCAACAATATGAAAATCGTACTCCCGCCTTTGATGAATTGACCGCGACTATCTCTCCGCTGGCGCGAGGAGAAATAATACAACGAGTATGTGCCATGAGTGCCAAAGCAGGAGTAGATAGCTCCGGCACTCTAAGCACAGATACATCTTTAACAGCGATCGCCAACTCACGATCCTTACGGGCATGTAATCAATATACAAGGGCAGACTTTAGCTTTACGGCCAGAATCGAAAATGGCTCTAGTTGGAGTCATCGCACTGCCTGGGGAATAAATCAACTACCCACTGAAAGTCTGACCGAAGAGTTGATCAACCGCGCCTTTGCTTCTCGCCAACCCAAAGAAGTTAGCCCCGATGTTTATCCCGTGATTTTCAGTGGAGCTGCTTTGGCTGATTTGTTGATTTGGCTAATATTTAATCTGGATGCACGAGCAGCAGATGAGGGGCGATCGTTTATGTCGCGCACCGATGAAACTGGCAAACCAGTAGGCAACCGAGTCGGGGAAAAAATATTTAGCTCCTTGGTGCAGGTGCAACGTTATCCAGGTCATCCTTTGTTACAGTTGGGGACTTTTTCTGGTGATGGGTTGAGTAATGATTATTTGGAAGTAATCAAGGATGGCGTGCCACAAACGTTATCTTATAGTCGCTATTGGGCAGCGCAACAGGAAAAGCAAGCTACTGGTTATCTGTTTCCGGTAGTGATGCAGGGTTCTGAGCAAAGTTTGGCTGATTTAATAACCCAGACAGAGCGGGCTATTTTGGTGAATCGTTCCTGGTATGTGCGTTATGTTAATCAGCGGACATTGGAGGTGACAGGGATGACGCGGGATGGTACTTTTTGGGTTGAGGATGGGAAGGTGGCTTATCCGATTAAAAATTTGCGGTTTAATCAGGTTTTGCCAGATATGTTGCGGGATGTGGATGCTGTGAGCAAAGTAGAACGTTATGGTAATAGTGTTTTGCCTGGGGTGAGGGTGAAGGCATTTAATTTTAGTAGTGTGACTGATAGCATTTAGATAGTATTTCAAGAAAGTAGAAGGCAGGAGGTAGGAGGAATAATACCAATTTCATCTAGTTTAACTACAGTGACCTAGTGCCGCTACACAGCACTAGGGTAAGTAGGGGTTTAGTCTCTAAACCCTTACAGGAGCTTGGAGACAAGGTGGCAAGTGCATTATCGAGGGCTTTATTTTTTGAATTTGGTATTATAATTTTAATATTGTTGAACTTCTAATCTTAAGATGTTGATTTTTTAAAGATAAATCTATGCCTAAAAAAAATGAGAATAATTTAAGAATATATGAGCAAATATTTTCTTTAAGTAGTGAAGCTATATATTTATTAGATACTAACTATAACTACCAATTAGTTAATCCAACATATCTTAAATTAATTAATCAAGCAGATGAACAGGTAATTGGTAAAAATATCAAAGAAGTTTTGGGAGAAAAACAATTTGATTCTTGTTTAAAGAAACCATTTGAACAATGTTTGGCAGGGGAAACTGTAGAAATTCAGGGGTGGGTAAACTTAAATCTGATTGGGAAAAAATATATAATTCGTACTTATGCACCTTATTATGATGAAAATGGCAAGATTGCCGGAATTATCGGTAATCTTCGAGACCAAACATATTTTCAGGAAGCAGAAATCGCCAGGCTAGAAAGCGAAGAATCATTCCATAAAATCTTTGAAAATACTGCAGAGGGAATAGCAATTTGCTCACTAACTGGAAAATTTTTACAAGTAAATCAGTTTTTATGTCAATTCCTGGGATATTCTGAGGTAGAATTGTTAAACCTAAATTATCACCAGGTGACACAACCTAACAATCTAGAATCAGCATCAATCCTAATTCAGCAACTTATTTCTCAGGAAATATCCTCTTTTTCCCTAGAAAAACAATATATTCATCAGAATGGAACCTTAGTGTGGGGTCAGGAAATAGCCTCGATAATTAGACACCCAGACGGCTCTCCCAAATATTTATTGTTAGTAGTTAAGAATATTAGCTCTGAAAAATTAGCTGAACTCATCCAACAACAAAATCAACAACGACTACAACTCGTTATAGAAGGCTCTGGGGATGGGTTTTGGGACTGGGATATAACTAAAAATGAGGTATATTTCAGTCCTTGTTGGCTGGAAATGCTAGGGTATCAACCAAATGAACTACAACCAACCCTAGAAACTTGGAAAAGTTTGATTCATCCAGAAGACAAACCAATGGTAATGGAAATTCTCAACGATCATCTCAAGGATGATTCTATTACCTATCGGTTTGATTATCGAATGTGGACAAAATCTGGGGAATGGAAGTGGATAGCGAACTCTGGCAAAGTTGTAGCTAGAGATAGCCAAGGCAACCCGCTCAGAATGGCAGGGATACATCAAGATATTAGCGATCGCAAGCAAGCAGAAGCGGAACTAAAGATGTTTGCTCAAAACCTCCTAGAGACCAACAAGCAACTTAGTCAACAAAGACAAATGCTAGCAGATATTTTAGATGGGTTGCCAATACCAATTTTTATCAAAAGCTACTCACAAAAAGAGCAGATCGTCAAGTTTCAATTTTTGAATCAAGCTGCGGTTGTAGGCTTTGGTATACAAGAAAAACCTTTGTCAGAAATTAAATATGAGGATTTATTTGGCAAAGACTCTATACGTTTGATGCGTGAAGATATACAGGTATTAAAAACAGGTAATCCTATGGTAACAGAAGAAAGCTTTACTGATTTATCAGGAAAAACATACCATCTTATCTTAAACCGAACAGTGATTAAAACAGGAGATACAAATCAAGATCGACTATTACTTGTTTGTGCTATTGATATTACAGAGCCGAAAAACTTTGAAAATGCGCTGCGCGAAAGCGAAACCAAGTTTCGGCAACTAGCAGAAAATATCGATCAAGTCTTTTTTCTCCTGTCTGAGCGAGGAGAAATGCTATATATCTCCCCAGTTTATGAAAAAATTTGGGGCAGAAGTTGTGCTAGTTTATATGAAAATCCTCGGTCATGGTTACTGTCAGTGCATCCCGATGACCTTCCGACTGTAGCGACAGCTCTCAATATTCAGATAGAAACCCAGAAACCTTTTGATGAAACCTATCGGATCATTGGTACTGATGTGGACATTCGTTGGATTCGATGCAGATCATTTCCCCTATTAGATGCCACCGGAAAAGTTATTCGCTTCACGGGTATTGTAGAAGATATTACAGATCGGAAACTAGCAGAAGAAGCCTTGCGACAACAGCTTGAGCAAAGTATTTTGTTCAAGCGCATTACTGATGAAATTCGTAGTAGTTTAGATACAGAGCAGATTTTCCAAATTGCTGTCGAGCAAGTGGGGGAAATTTTCCAAGCAAATCGTTGTTTGATTCACTTCTATATCACTGACTCTGTGCCCAAAATACCCTCTGTAGCAGAACACCTGATCGGAGAAGTGGAATCAATTTTAGATATAGAAATACCAATAGCAGGAAACCCCCATGTGAAAAAGTTGCTGAGTCAGGAAACTGCCATAGCCTCCAATAATGTTT
>CAJICP010000076.1_pt1 | contig 10828 bp, 7 predicted proteins | sample 9199641 | NCBI WGS metagenome assembly CAJICP01 (sample SAMEA7708340, study PRJEB35096) | sediment metagenome | biome: marine neritic benthic zone biome [ENVO:01000025]; feature: sediment [ENVO:00002007]; material: shallow marine sediment [ENVO:03000034] sea grass bed [ENVO_01000059] ... | reverse complement strand
TGAGCGATCGCATTTAGTCTTGCCAAAGCGTTATGGAGAACCGAAAAAATATAAAGATTGGTATATTTGGCGTATTGAGAATGTTTGGTTATGTGCCCGACCTTGGGCAGATGAGGTAAGTTTACAACCATTATCTCAGAAATTTAAAGATTACCAAGCAATGGTTGCCCAGGGGAGGAAGACAGCTTGGGTTACTGATGTGGCAAGGGTAGCTGATGTTGGAGATTTTGAGAGTTTAAAACAGGCGTTGGATAAAACTCAGGTTGATGATAGTGAATGGGAAAGTCAGGGGCGTTTGAGTTATGTGAGTTTAGCAGGCGATCGCATAGTTATGACATACAAGCAAGATGGTGCTATTGGGGATGCTGTGATTAATGGGGAGAGAAGGATTTTAGAAAATTGGCCTGTTTTGGATAGTCCTTATGCCAAGCAAGAATTGTATAGTGGCTTGTTAGAAGTTGATGACCCCAAGTTAGGTAAGTGGCAATTACGAGGTAAGTTGATGGGTCCAGAATGGGAGTGAGATTTGTTTGCACAACCATAAGTTATGCTGTTAGATAGAGATTTTATCACACTTGCTATTAAGGTTAGGCAATTTTGAAACCTACATTCCACACTTCAAAATGAATTATACCAAAACATTTTATTTATAAGTATTCCACCGGACATGATATTAGTGGTGAGTAGTTTACTACTTGCGATAGAATTTAACAAAATGTCACAAAAAGAAAATTACCCATGCAATTAAAGTCAACAACTAGACATATTCGTATTTTTACCGCAATTGTAGAAAACAATGAATTTGTTCCTGATGACAAGGTATTAACCCTAGATATCGATCCCGACAAAGAACTTAACTGGAATGATAATGCTCTGCAGCAGATTTACCGAAAGTTTGATGAATTGGTAGAATCTTATAGTGGGTCAGATTTAACTGAATACAACCTGCGTTGTATAGGTTCTGATTTAGAACATTTTGTCCGATCGCTATTACAATCAGGTCAAATTAGTTATAACCTTGGTAGTCGTGTCAATAACTATAGTCTAGGACTACCTAAAGTAGATGTTGATGCTGAAGCTGAATAGCAATTTCAACAACACTAAAATTGAATATATAATCAAATCCGATAACAGTAATGTTATCGGGTTACAGAATAATTTATTATATCTCTACATTTTTTTTCTGAGAATGTTGCAAAAATTGCTTCATAGAGATCCTCTGATTGGCCATAAATTTACTCCAAGCACCAGGAAAAAACTGCTCTAGAGTTTCGACTAGAGCAAAAATTTCCAGATTAATCATTTTATAATATAATCCATGAGAATGTTTGAATTGAGTCAGTAATTCATCTATCTCTATTTCAGGTAGTGGCTGTTGGTTATTAGTTTCTTGATTAGTAAAATTGGTGGAGGCTCTAGAATCAGAATATTTAGACATAAATAGACCTCATAAGACTAGAAAAATATATGTATGATGGAACTAACGCACTAGAACTTATGACTTAGAGATATGACTCAAAGAATATTTGCAGCTTTACTGACAAAATTTTTAGAAAATCCTAACTGACTCTCTGTCTTAAATTCTATCAAACCTATTTATTAAAAGGGTATAATAGTTTAAGATCAAAAATTACCAACTAGCAATTGGCATTTTTATATCTTGGAATTATGCTAAGAAGTAAGGCAGGAAAACCTAATTCAAGCAGCATAAATAATCAAGAGAAATCTAACTTCTAAAATAAATGGCCGAAAGAGGTGAGGACCCCTGATGCGAAACACTATGCCAAAACACTACCTGTGGGCTATGGGTGAAGGGATCAAAACCTATGGGCCAGGAGAAATAATAGCAGATCGCTATCAGGTTCAGCATGGTAGGATATTATTAGATACTCAACCAGAAAAAATGCCCGAGATGCCCGAAGAAATTCCGGGTGCAATAGAACCATATTTGAAATTATGTCCCTATCGACTTCATATCCCTCAAGTTTTTGGACTGGTGTCAGTAGCAGGAAAAAAAGGGACTGCGAAAATATGGCTCTTAGAAGGAGGGCCAATAAATCGAGATGAAGTAAGCTTAATTCCAGAAATTACTACAGCATGGAAAGATGCTACACCAATGCGACAGCTAAACTGGTTGTGGCAAATAGCCCAACTTTGGCAGCCATTGAATGTGCAAAAAGTAGCTTCTAGTCTACTAAATCCAGAAAATCTGCGGGTAGAAGGGCAATTAGTACGTTTAGTAGAACTACAGCCAGATGAAAAATCTGTGACATTGCAGCAGTTAGGTCAATTATGGCATAAATGGGTGAGCAGTGCTAATCCAGTAGTAGAAAAATTTTTGAAACAACTGTCTCAGCAAATGATAACAGGTGAAGTACAAAATGCCGACCGACTGATAACACAACTAGATAAAGCTTTAGAAGTATTGGGGCGATCGCAAGTTCGGAGAGTTCACATTACCACCGGTACAGATACCGGGCCTAACCGTTCTCACAATGAAGATGCTTGTTACCCGCCTAGTAAAACTGTGGTTAGCTATGCACCTAGTTGTAAGACAGTAGCTATTGTTTGTGATGGAATTGGTGGTCAAGATGGGGGTGAAGAAGCCTCACAGTTAGCAATGAAAGTGCTGTGCCAAGAGTTACAAAAGATTCCGGAAAATGGCGATCCTCTAACTATAACTACAAAGTTAGAAGAATGTGCTTGTGCGGCTAATGATGCTATTTACGATCGCAATGAAAATGAACAACGCGAAGGTCGTCAACGAATGGGAACTACTCTCGTTATGGCACTTGCTCATCTCCACGAACTCTATATCACTCATGTAGGAGACAGTCGTGCTTACTGGATTACTCCTAGCAGATGCTATCAAGTAACTCTAGATGATGATGTCGCTAGTCGTCAAGTTAGATTAGGTTATTCTCTATATAACGATGCCATAAAACAAGTGGCATCAGGCGCTCTAGTGCAAGCTTTGGGTATTACCACTTCAATAGCTCTACATCCTACTGTACAACGTTTTCCTATAGATGAGGATAGTATTTTCTTGATTTGTTCTGATGGTTTAAGCGATAAAGATCGAGTAGAAGAATATTGGCAAACAGAAATATTACCATTGCTAGAAGGAAAAATTGATCTAGCGACAGTTAGAGATAGATTAATAGAAATTGCTAACACCAAAAATGGGCATGATAATGTGACAGTAGCTTTAATACATTATCAGGTAAATTCTCCAGCTCAGATGACGGAATTATCACTCCCACCCATAGAAATTCAGCCTTCACACTTACAAAAACTACCCACAAATCCTAGCTCTAAGAGTCAATTTATTGAGAAGAAACCTAAAATTTCTATATATGACTCAGAATATAGAAGTAAGTGGTTTTACCTGTTAGGAATTTTTATACTTCTGGGATTAGGTGGAATATTAGCATATTTTTTAAGCCCCATAGGAAATGAATTAATTGAACTTTCAACGAACAATATTTCAGATAATAAAGTTGTGAAAGAGACAGAAAAGCCTAGCCTAACAGAAACTTCTAAATTTTATCCCACTTTATCCTTGGATGTAGGTTCATTCCTATTGATTAGTGCTAGCGAGTCTCCTACGGAGAAGTTAAACAAACGCGTTGAATTACTAACTAGCACTAGAGATAATGTTAAAGGTGTAGTGGCTAAGGGTAGCATCCTCAAAGTAACCAGAAAAATTTTTCAACCTGAAGAAACTTGGTTAGAATTAGAAGTCTGCTCAACTACAAAATCATCGACTATCGATCCAGAATTTATCTATTATTTACAACCAAAAGATGTAGGTTGGATTCAACAAGCCAAAATTGAGAGTCGCCTAGATATCATCAATCTATTTGAAATGAGTACAGAACAACTAAATGGATGTATAGTAGATTAGTCAAGTTCAACCAATAGGCATAGGCGTGAAAAAGATATAGACTTTTTGCATATAGTAGGGAACAGGGAATAGGGAACAGGGAACAGGCAAGATATTTTTAGGAAAAAGTTACGGAAAATGATTTTGCGAGGAACTTTTACTTCTATTACTTATGCTAAATATAAGGGCAAGTTGATTTTCTGGAGATGTCTATTTGTCCGAAATATGCTGTATATCACTCTACTCGCCCATACCTTGCCACAACTTCACCTCCAGCATTCTCCTGACTTGTCAACCAAGCCCACATTTGGTCGCCTAGAGAAAAATGCCACCATTCCTGTTGATGTTGCTGAAACCCCGCCCAGAACATAACTTCTGCCAATAACTGTCGATGCTGATGATATTTTTGAGCTTCCTTATCCTTACTATACCAAAAATGATTGGGATAGGAGCGTGGCGACAACTCATCAATAGGAGAACCCATATCAACCTTTTTGCCATTAGCATCCACCAATGTTACATCCACAGCAGCTCCCGTGCTATGAGGTGGTGGAGTAGCGGGGTCAAGACTAGGAGCAGCCCAAAACTGATAAACTAACTCTAAAATTGCTTGACGTTTTGCTTCAGTTAAAGACGGACTATCTAATGTTAAACCTTCAGCTTTTACTGTTTCTGCAAAAGTGTAATCTACCATAAATTGTTGTACGGCAATAGGGCGATAAGCATCAAATATTTGGATACGCCAATTGGGATAATTTTGTTGTAGTTTTGTTTGAGCTACTATCAAACTATCTAATACTTTTTGACGTAAAAAATAAGGTGAGTTTGCTTGAGAAAGATGATAAGGCGCACCTAATTTTTGATAGGGATGGGGTAATTCAGTGGCAAACAATTCTAAGGAAATTGGGATTAATGGTTCGTGACATTCTTGGATTTTAATTTTTTGGTAAAGTTTCATATATATAATAGTAAGTTTTTTGCTTAGGAAAATAAACCTGGGTGAAAAGGTATAGTGCTACGGGCAAGTCAAAAGTTAAAAGTAATTTCTGACTGAGTTTTTCCTGTAGAAATGCTTTCCTACGGAATGCGGAGCAAACGCAAACTGGATTTAGCAATGTCCTAATTTTAATGGGGACTACTATAAATTAGCAATCAATTATTAATAGTCAAATTTTTATTTTAACAATTATATGATACTAAGGGTGAAAAAATAATGTTATACCATTTTTATTAAATATTGCTACAGTGGTTTGGTTTGCTGGTAAAAATCTAGGGATTAATACTGTAACTACCTTTTTTGAATTTGGTATGACAAAACTCTGATTATAAGCAATAGGAAAGAACTTATAGATATTCCTCGCAAACTTCGATCAAACTTGTATAATTTGGTAATTAAAATATAAAATTAAAAGTTTATCTGGCTAAATGATTTTTCCACCAACTTCTCAGAGGATGACTTTTTGGAGGTGAATAGCTGCCATTTTTTTCAACTGCATTTAGAGCTTCAGATAGTTTGGAAAAGTTAACTTTTGCTGCCTCAGACCAATACTTAATTATTTCTGGGGTTGAGAAAATTTGAATATAAGATGCCTGCTGTTGCATAAACGATATTGCTTTCTTATCATCAGTGGCGAGCGCCCATTTTCTCTGAAAGGCGATCGCGAAAGTTGCTGCCTCACCATCACCAAGATTATTTGCCAGATAATTCAAAAATGTTTCGGTTTCTGCGTCTGAGTCAAAGTCATAGTCTACAATTTTAACTATATCGCGATCTATAGCTATCTGAAACTGAATAGCACTTTCATTCCCCTCATCCTTAAGACGTTCGAGAATTTGTAACTCTTCTTCCAGTACAACTTGAGTCACGGCAACTTGAGCTGGAATAACCTTCAAAATTTCTAGAAGATGACCCGATGCCAAAAAATTTATGATACAACAGGCATCCAGAAGAAGGTACGAGGAAGAAATTTTCATAATTTAATTTAACCTCCCCTCATTCCTGTGCTTGGCGCAAATCTATATCAGTAGTTTTTTCCATTATTCCACTTGAATATTCTCGCAAGATGTTTGCAATACGACGTGCTTCTAGGCGATCGACATTGAGAAAATCTGCAAAACGCCCTTCCGTAATTAGACCTTGGTCTAGTGCTTCAATAGCCAAATGTTGATAGTGAATGGGTGTTATCAAAATAATATGGGTCTAAAACCCCGCCTTTTAAGGCGCAATATTTTTGGAGCGGAGTTCAAATCTCCGTTACAAAAATAACTTCTGACTTCTGACTTCTGACTTCTGACTTCGTTATATCGGTACGTTGAGGAATATTTTCTAAACCTAGTTCCAGCACTCCAAAGCGCAACTTCAGATCCTTGAGGTGTAATTGGCAAAACTAATTGCTTTTCAGCAAAGCGTCCTGGTGCTTTTCGTTTGTGGAAGTCAAAAACCCACTCGCTTCCAGTTGCCCAGTATAGCAATTCTTTTAACTTTGTCAGAAAGGGTTCAGCATTTAATAATTCTGGATGACGTACTGGAAGTAGAACATGAAGACAGCGCTGATTTTGACAGAATTTGATTTATTACAGTAAATTGAAAAGCTCTATTAAGAGAATTATTTGTTTCATTCTTGCTGAACTTAAAGCAAGATTTTGTATTTTTATTTATCACATACTTTACTCTTTTTATGAAAATAACTATCTCTAATTTTCAGTTATAATAATGCTTGGATAATAATATATTTTTAATATGAGGAGATAGATTTTAAGACCTTTCAACTATTCTCAATTTTGTCAAAATCCCCTAACACCTAATTTTGATAAAATTTTCAGCAAAAAATAATTTAGTCTAGACTAAATCTGCTTAAATATAATATGTAAAGTTGTTTATAAAATGTAAACCATGAATGGCAAACATATTATAGGATTGAGACATCCAACATTGTCTATGGAGTTTTCTTGTTCCTTCTAACTTTTTCCTTCTTGCATAAAAACTATGACAGAATCAGCTTTTGACCAATTTTGGCATCTCATATCAGGTGCATTAACTCTCAACCCAGAAGTCTATAACCAAATTAATAATCTGCCCCAAGGCACCGAGGTAGCATTAACTATTGTCTTAATTGCTGGTTTGTCACAAGCGCTCGGACAATGTGTTGTACTATTCATTAACAAGGTCAAAAAATTACACTTTATCCTCAGTTTAGGAATTTCGGCAATTATATTTGTCTTTAGTTTTGGGTTTTGGGCAATAAGTCTTTGGTTAGCCAGCCAATTTATCTTTAATATCAACCTGGAACTACTGACAGTCATCCGTACTCTGGGGTTGAGTTATACACCCCAGATGTTAGGCTTTTTAATTGGATTACCTTATGTTGGCATTCCCATCAGCGTCCTACTTACCCTTTGGACTCTACTAGAAGAAATAAGAGGTATACAAGAAATTACACAACTGGGTATTTGGGGAGCATTTGCCTGTAATATCTTAGGATGGATTGTACATCAGGTATCGCAAAGGACTATTGGTCGTCCAATTACTGCTTTTGGGCAATGGTTGTTAAATCTTGCTGCTGGAACTGAGTTAGTCACAGATAGGCAACAACTAGAAGAAATTGTCATGGCAGGAAACCAATCTAGTTCTTTCCAGATTAGCACTGACCTTTTACCCCAAAAAACTAATGAACCGCAAAAGCAGAAAATCCAACCTATCATCAAATATATAGTTATTGGATTTATTGCTTTTTCCATTGTCATCCTCTTATCACCTGCATCTGGAAATTTTTTCTCTATTTGGTACACAGCTTTTAACGATACGGTTAAACTAACTATTAATTTAATAGGTATCAGTTTAATTGCTCTTTTATGCTCAATAATTTTCACTCCCCTAGAATCATTAACTTGGTGGGCAGGATGGTATGAAACTCCAACTCTCAGATATTCAGGGAGTTTAGTTGCAGAAGTACCCGATCGCCAAGATGCTTCTGTTTATGTTTTATACTTGGATGGGATTAATCAAGGTACTTACCAATATCTACCTATTGTCGAAAATTTTCTGGATAGTTTAGCTGATGCTACCCCATCAGATGTAGTAATTATCAAGGGTATTATGCCCTACTCTGCCACAAACCGTCCTTTAACAGAAAACCGACCTTTAGCATTTTTGTGGAATATTCTTGATTCTATTGCTCAGAGAAATCCTGATAATCCCATTGCAGGCATTATCAACTTGCGAAATGTGGCTGCCGTTGCGGTTGCCGCTGACCCCCGTTATGGTCCGATTCAAAACCAAGGGTTAGCACAAGTATTATTCGATAGTCTCCTCCATTTCGGTTATCCCTTGAGTAGTAAAAAACCGATCGCTCTAATTGGTTATAGTGGAGGCGGTCAAATGTCTATGGGGTCGGTGTCTTTTCTGAAGCAAGCAACGGGTGCGCCGATTGAAGTTATTTCTTTGGCAGGGGTAATAAGTGGTAATACTGGAGCAATGGAAGTAGAACGTCTGTATCATCTGGTGGGACAAAAGGATGGTGTGGAAAAATTAGGTCCGATTATGTTTCCCGGACGGTGGCCGCTTTTGTTTCTATCAAATTGGAATTGTGCTAAACGTCGAGATAAGATTAGTTTTGTTTCTCTGGGTCCGGTTGCTCATAATGCTGAAGCTGGTCCGATGGGAGCTGAAGCTAGACTTCCAGATGGTAGAACTTATCTACAGCAAACATTGGATATTATTTCGGGGATTTTAACGAAAAATTGGGCAGCAACAGGGTTAAATCCTGATGATTTTAGAACTTTTAGTAATTATGAGCTTTACAAGGAGGCTATATTTAATCATCCTAATTATTATCCTCTAATAGGGAACAGGGAACAGGGAATAGGGAATAGGGAACAGGGAACAGAGGCAGATTTGGGAAATTTACCAACACAGGAAGGAGAAGATTTTGATGATACTCAATTTAGCCGACTTGAGATTAGTCAAGATATTAATTCAGAATTTTATCAACCTATCGGTACTTATTTAGGGCGGTTAATTTTACCAACTGCTGAAGAAAGGGAAGAGGTTAAAGGTGTATTGCTAGAAGTTCATACAGCAGATTTGGCAAATCAACACCTCATCGGACAAATTGTCAATTTACGTTGGAGTAATGACCTTAACTTACAAACTTATGTTCAACTTGTCACGACGAATGTTAATTTTGTTGAGCAGGTAAGGGTAAGTAAGCGACAAGGAAATATTCATCCAGACCGAATAAATAATTGGCAAAATGTCGATCCTCTCGAATCTTTGGCAGGTGCTAGACCAGAGGATGATGTAATTGTGGCTTTACCTGAACCTGTAACACTTGAGGATACTGGTGCAGGTCGCCCTAGTTTATATATTAGTCGCGAACCGATTCAAATTTCTGGTCGTTTTTATGGGTTGGTGAAAATTCAAGAGTTTGTCGGCGACGATCTATTTCGGGTGTGTCACTATAACCGCAACTCTCAGGAATTTGATGGTATGGAGGAAATTGTTTATATTCCTTCTGTGGTTGTAGACCGTAATGGTGTTTTGCCTTCTACTAATGAAGGTCTGGAAAATTCTCCTGTAAATACAACAGGTTGGTATATCTATGGAGCAAAAAATGCTGTAGGTAAGTTTGCCGTACAGGCGATCGCTCCTCGTGCTTTGTTTTCTGTTCAACCTCAGACAATAATTTCTGGAAAAAAGGCAACGTTAGATTATATCAACCATAAATATTGGCAGGAGGAAGTGGCGCCGAAAGGTAATATTGCAAATATTTTCCTCGACCCTACGGAAAAACAAGAAAGTAAAGTTTCTGATACTCCCGTTTGGCAAGAAGGCGAACGCGCTCTTTTCATGCACGTCTATGGAGGTATTGGCGGTAAAAAACCAGAACTTTCACCCTTGGGAATATTTTTCGGTCATTTTGCTTTTGGCATAGCAAAGGTAGTGCGGGAACCTCTGACCAATGAACTCCGCTTTAATCTTGAATATCGGCAAATCTACACTCATAACTGTGATGGCATTATTTCCGGTACTTTATCTTGGATGAGATATATGGGCGATCGGCAATGGGGATGGTTGGGAGTTCGCCCTACTTCCGAAATTATCATTAAATTTGAACCGATGACTAAAGATTATGATTTTAATGGTGTTAAGTTTTCCCCACTCAATTATATAGTGCAAGAACTTGATGTCATGGCAGCTCGTTATCGGACTGGTGATGGTAGAGGTACAACCTCTGTCAGTCCGATAAATTCCTGTGTACAAGATTCTAGTCAAGCACTCTATACAGCTTTGAACCGGATGGTCGCCCAGTTGAAATTAAATCCTTTAATTATGAAATGGTTGAGGGAACATCCCGATGATGAACAAACCAAAAGGTTTAGACAGTTGACTAACCTAGTCAAAACTTTAGAAAATCACTTAACACCTTTAGGAAAAGCACGAACAGACTGGCGTTATGAAGCAACAACTTTAGGGGGTTTTCCTGTAGAAACTCCCCTGGAAACTTTAGGGCAACTTGCTGGAAGTTGGCGATCGCTCTTACCTCGGTTTACTAACGACCAACTAGCGATGATTTTTCTCCAGTTTGGTGCTTCCTTATCGATATTGCGTACTCATCAAGTGGGTGGTTTTGACCCAGATATTCAGGCGATCGTGCCTACCGATTTTGTCTTGTTTGTTCCGAGAGTGAATAGGAGTAGGCAGTAGAGAGTGGGAAGTTGGGAAGTTTTGGTGTAGGGTGCGTTGCAACCCACCTAGAAGTAGTTAAACTGTTGATATTTTCTTTCTCTTCCTGACTAATAGACATCTCCAGAAATTAAATATTCCTTTTCGAGCAAGTCTTGTAGGGACGTTCCTAGGAACGTCCCTACATTCTTTTTTGGAGATGTCTATTAGTCAGGAAGAGAAAGAAAATATCAACAGTTTAACTACTTCTAGGTGGG
>CAJICP010000395.1_pt1 | contig 10844 bp, 8 predicted proteins | sample 9199641 | NCBI WGS metagenome assembly CAJICP01 (sample SAMEA7708340, study PRJEB35096) | sediment metagenome | biome: marine neritic benthic zone biome [ENVO:01000025]; feature: sediment [ENVO:00002007]; material: shallow marine sediment [ENVO:03000034] sea grass bed [ENVO_01000059] ... | reverse complement strand
GTGTGTAGATGATTCTAGTTCAGGGAGTGCTGCTGATGTCAAATCTCGGCTTCTCAAAGAATTTGCTGAGTGGGCATCTCCTGTACCTGAGATTATAGAAGCAACAGATGCAGAAATCATTGTAGAACGACCGATATGGGATAGACAACCATTGTCACGTTGGACCAAGGGGAGAGTTACGCTTTTAGGAGATGCTGCTCATCCCATGAGTCCATCTATTGGACAGGGAGCAAATACAGCTTTTGAAGATGGCTACGAACTCTCGGAGTACCTGGCAACATCTCCTAACCTTGAGGCAGCTTTAGCCCTCTATGATGAACATCGCATAGAACGTACACAGATTATTCAAGCTCGTAGTGCTTTTGCAGGGAAGCGAGCATACGAACCTGACAGCGAAAAATATCTTCAGGAGAGATTAACAAGTAATGAGGAGTTTGAAGACTGGCTTTATAAATACGATCCATTAGCGATCGCTCTCCGTAGGGTATATTAGCTAAGAGTACGGCATTATAATAATATTAAATCCGGTAGTATCGGTATAAATAATAAAGTATATTATTCCGAGTTTATATTATATGATGTCTTTATAATAAGCGATCAAAAAGTTTTTGTTTGTAGTAGGGCTTTAGCCCCAAATCATAGATAGGGCTAAAGCCCTACTACAAGCTTTAATTATAACTATTTAACCAAACATGATATTAGAAGCCCTACTATAATGACATCTGGTTCCCATAAACCTGGTTTCTTATAATACTCCAAAGCAAGTGGATTTGATGTAACATAACATTTCAGAAATAGTAGAAAAACATTAAACAATTGTAACATGACTATTCGAGCCTTTTACCGAGCAACCAAAGTTGAGAACGCTCAACCACCATACGATACCATTCACCTAAAAGTCTTTTACCCAGGCAAAATGTCAGGTAGTGACCAAGAACAAAATCAGGGTATTGTCCCTGCCGACCCCCAACAAGCTCCTTTTCCAGTAGTGATTTTATTCAATGGCGTTAACTGCAACCCCGAACTTTACAAATGGCTAGCTATTAAGCTGTCTGAACGGGGAATGGTAGCAGTAACATCTTTGCCCACTCGTATTACATTAAATAACCAGAATTCTCTTGATTAATTAACTATAAATTAAACAGATTTTTGAGACGATTTCTTACCCAAATTACAGGATTTTTATCATCTTCTTCTGCATCAACTAATCCCAATTTTCTAAGTTCATTTTGACGTTCAGATAATTCTTCTTGATGTTTACCCAACTCTTGCACGATTACCTCTGCTAATTCTGGATTTTCTTGCAATATTTTCTCAAAACCTTTTTTATGAATAGCAAATAAAATTGTATCTTCAATTGCTCTAACGGAAGCTGTACGGGGAATACCTAACATTAAAGCTAATTCTCCGAAAAATTTGCCAGCTTTTAGAGTAGTCAGATGTTTATTTATTTTTTCAGCAAAGACTTCTACTGAACCTGAAAGAATAATATAAAAAGCATCACCAGGGTCTCCTTCATGGAATAAAATATCTAATGGCTTGAGGCGTTTTCTATACCCTACTTCTATTAGTTTTCTTAACTCCAGATTAGTAAAGTTTTCAAAATAAGTAACTTGTCTTAATAAATCCCTAGCTGATAGAGGTTTATCAGGTATAGACTGATGATTTTTTAACCCGTGAGGAAGAGTATTTTGAGATAATTCTAAGTGTTTTGACTTCTCTGGATGATGAAGATATATATTAAAATGATCCCAAGGTATTTTAATTCCTTGTTGAGCCAAATTATGCTGGATAATAAACAGTAAAGAACTCATATAAATGGATTTATTATAGATTTCATTTACCCATACCCATAATTGAAATTTAAAGGCGTTGTCTTGAAACCCTAAAAACAAAACTTTTGGAGGAGGTTCCCGTAATACTGCTGGTTCCATATAAGCTGACATTAGCACAACTTCAGTAACTAATACTGGGTCACTATCATCAGAGACAAAAATATCAAGTTCAATCCGACCTTTAAAACTATCGTAGCTTAAGTTATGTATTTTTCCTTCTATTAACATTCCGTTAGGAATAATTATATGACTACCTCTAAATGTTCTAATTCTAGTTGAACGCAAACCAATTTCTTCCACAAAACCTAAATCATTCTCTAACTCAATAAAATCTCCTATTTTTATCGGTCTTTCTATTAGTACATTCAAACCACTAATAAAGTTTTTAGTAATGTTCTGAAATCCCAAACCAATACCTACACCCAAACCCCCAGCTAAAACTGCTAATGAGGAGACATTAAAGCCTTGTGTTTGGAGAATAACTATCACACCAAGGGTACTGACTCCGTAGCTAAATATTGTAGATATTGCCTCTCGGTTAGCTTCATCTATGCCTAGTTTTACTAACAATACTTTTTTGAGTAATTTTTTGAATAGTCTACCTAAAAGAATGACTATGATTAAATATATACCTAGTTGGAAAAGTAAATTTAAAGATATATAAGTATCCCCTACAAAAAGTAGAGGAGTTGTAAATATTTTAGCTAGATTTACTAAGAAGTTTTGTATTGCTTTAAGCATAGAGTTTGAATCTTTAATCTATAGCAATTATATTTTATTTTTTTATGTTCTGGGGAGGTATATGTCATAATTAATTGTATTTAAATGGAAATTTAACCACTATTTAAGCAAGATACAAATTATACCTTTTATTTGTAACAATGCCCTTAAGTGCAGTTTCAACCCTCAGAAGTCTGGTTACCTCCGAACATACCATAAATATTTGATGGAAACAAATAAACCAGACTTCTCTGCTTTGCTATATTTTATTAAGTGCAGCTTCATAAAGAAATGGTATTAGATAATATTACTATATTAAAAATTCACAAAAAACAATGAACAATTAGTAATTGTTCATTGCTAATTACTGATTAATAACTACAATCATAATTATCACGAGGGTTGGCAAAGTAAGTATGAATACTTATAGTGGTTTTCATGCTGATAAAGCACAGTAACCAACCCTAAAAGCAAGACAGCAAGAGAAAAATTAAAAAGTTAATAGCTCATGGCTGACTGCTAATTGCTATAGATTAATTATTGATAAATTTCCTACTCATTTACTTTACCATCAGGCATTATTGTTCGATCCAAATTTGTATGAGTCAGGTCTACATTCTTTAGATCGGCCTGAGTTAAATCTGCCTCACTTAGTGATGCACCATATAAATTGGCCTTCCGTAAAGACGCTTTTTTGAGATTAGCCCCACTTAATGAAGACTTGCGTAGATCTGTCTCTCGTAACGAAGCTCCCTCTAAACAAGCCTCTCGCAAAGAAGCCTCCCGAAAATCGGCCTCGCGCAAGTCAGCCCCACTTAAATCTGCTGCAGTTAAGTCTGCTTGGTAAAAGTCTACTTCATGGAGTTCTGCGGAACCTGTAATTTTAGCACCTCTTAGGTCTGCACCTGTCAATGAAGCACGATTCATTCTCACATCAGTGAGGTCTGCTCCTCGGAGGTTGGCTCCCCGTAGGTCTGCTTTTCCAAGGGACGCTTTTTTTAAGCAAGCGTTCTGTAAACAAATTCTGTATAGGTCAACTCCATCTAGGTTAGCTTTCCGTAAGTCTACTCCAGTAAAGTCAGTTTCTCCATTATTGTAGCGTTCGATTAATTCTTTTGAGTTCATATTAATATCCTCAATTACTTCAACTAAAAATCTTGTCTTAATAAACCAGGTAAGTCAACTAAGTTACTCTACCATTATTGTTTTTAATTTACTGAGATGGCAAACAGTTCTCCTTCTGACTTTGTAAGTATATTTGAAATTGATTTTTCTTGCCTCAAAGCTTCCGGTTTAGTAAATGGATAGTTACATTGTAGGTCTGTTGAACTTTAGATCGGGAGGCAGGAGGATTAAAAACCCAGTTTATTTGAGAAACTGGGTTTTTAGATATTAATTATTTAGGTAAAAAATGCTCATCAAAAAAGATAGCTAATTCTCCTTTTTCGGAATCACAATATACTCAGATGAAACCTTTTCTACCTGTCCTAATTTTGCCAACGCCTGATAAAAAATCGCTGAAACTTCAGCACGAGTAGCAGGTTTATTTGGATTCAAAGTTGTCACATCTGGATGACTCACTACTAATCCAGCAGCAGTTGCAGCAGCTACTTTTTCCTTAGCCCAATTAGGTATTGTTTCTTTGTCTTTGTAAATACTTAAAACCGCATCAGGATTAGATGGAATTTCCAGATTTAAGCCGCTAGCTAAAGAAACTAATACCTGTAATCGTGATACTTCTTGTTCTGGACGAAAAACATTTCCTGGATACCCACTTAAAAAACCAGATTTAGTAGCTGTTTGAATTTCTGTTTGACGCGTTGAATCTACTTTTACATCTTCATAATTAACAGACTTTCTGGTTGATTTTTCCTCAAATACTTTAGGAATTTGACTAGCAAATTCAGCTCGCGTTACAGGTTTATCTGGCTCGAATTTATTATTATCAGTCTGAGTAATAATATCACGTTCTGCCAAAGATTGAATGAAATTACTTGCCCAAAAATTATTAGGAACATCAGAAAATTTAACCGTGCCAGTAGGAGATGTTTCAGGGGATGGCACTGCTGTACCCACTAGCGGAGTTTCAGGAGTTTCTACCTTTGGAGTCGGGGCAGTTTCCGTTGCCAGGGGCGACTCAGGAGTTTCTACCTTCGGAGCCGGGGAAGCTTCTGTTGCCAGGGGCGACTCAGGAGTTTCTACCTTCGGAGCCGGGGAAGTTTCCGTTGCTTTAGGCGACTCAGGAGTTTCTACCTTTGGAGCCGGGGAAGTTTCCGTTGCCAGGGGCGACTCAGGAGTTTCTACCTTTGGAGGGGGAGGAGTTTCCGTTGCTTTGGGTGACTCTGTTGTGAGGCTAGCGATAGGAGGTGCCAAAGGTAGAGGCCGGGTTGCCAGAAAGTCTGCAACTTCTGGTGATGTACCAGTTGGAGATGCAGATAATGTCTTGCCAATACCCAATGCTGCCAAATTCTTGCCAACTTTTTGACTACTTATTTTTGGAGGTTTAGCTAATTTGGGTGTTGCCTCAGCTTCAGTCTTAGGTTCATCCAAACCCTTAATACTTATTTCTAACTTCTCAACAGTATCAGTAATAGGAGTCAAAGTAGCCAGACTTGTTCCTAATTCAGCAAAAGTGGGAGATACTCGATCAACATTTAATGTTGACTCACTTGACTCACTAACAGGAGTCTGAGATTGAGGTGTGCCTAAGCCAAAGATTGACTCCTCAGCAGTAATATCTGGACTATCAACATTTTCAGATAGAGGTGTAGAAAGCATGGGTTTAGAAAGTAGATTAAATCCATTATTTTCTCTAGTTGTTGCCCAGAAAAATATGCTGCCAAGAGTTGCTAAGGCTACAAATATTGCTATCCACTCATCACGTTCCACTGGCCTTGGCCGTGACTGTGGCTTTATCGGTGTATTTGTCATAGCTATTCTCTATTTATATAGCGACAGCTCTAGATTAGACTAATATTAGGGATAAAAGAAAGATTATTAGCCCAAAGAAAAATCAAGCTACATATTTTTAAAGATACAAACTACCAAAACTCAAATGATTACTAAACCATTAATTATTGCTCACCGGGGTGCATCTGGCTTGGTGAAATTTGAAAATACTTTAGCATCTTTTGAAAAAGCTATTGAGTTAGGGGTACCAATGGTAGAGTTTGATGTCAGAAAAACTCTGGATAATTTATTTGTTGCGTTTCACGATGAATCAATAGATGGGATGAAAATTAGTGATTTGACTTATCAACAACTTTTAGATATTTCTCGGCAAAAAGGTTTTGATGTGCCATTGGTAGAAGATGTGCTGAAGTTGTGTCGGGGGAAAATAAAAGTTGATATTGAATTGAAAGAAGCGGGATATGAATTGGAGATAGTTAATTTAGTCAAAAAATATTTAGATTATCAAGATTATGTAATTAAATCTTTTCTTGACGCTGCTATTATTGCAGTCAAAAAAGCAGATAATCAAATTATAACTGGGCTGTTATTAGGACTTAATAACCCAAAAAATTTAATCCCTACTCGGTTATCAGAAATTTTTCCAGAATTTCGTTTATTTGCAACTAAAGCTGATTTTGTTTCCCCTAATTATCAATTAATGAAATTTGGTTTTGTGTGGCGGATGAAACTGATGAAAAAAAATATCTATGTTTGGACGATTAACGATGAAAAATTAATGGTTGAAACTGTCAAAAAAGGAATCTTGGCATTAATTACAGATAGACCAGATTTAGCTTTGCAGTTATTCTATAGGTAGCGATCAAACAACTTAACCTTCTGGAGAAAACATATTATTAGCCAAAACAATCTCCCAGTTTGACTCCTGAGATAGACATTGCCACGCTGCGATGGGAACAAGCAAAATAATTGCTTCCTGTGTCCCCCTCGCTGCGGACAGTAATAGGCAGCAGCGAGCTAGTTTAAGATTTACTTGATGAATCAGCTTTTAAGGCTGTTTACTATTTCTGATTGTGTTGTACAAATAACAAAAAGAGCCACTCATAACTAAGAGGCTCTTTTGCTGATAACTTGATGAAATACAAAAATGTTTACTACATATCCCGCCCCTTTTTTAGGGGGGTTAGTGAGGATATGGGAGTTAGAGGGGACTTTCCGTAGCGTTAATTATCCTATTTCATATTTATTTAAAATAAAGTCCTGATAAACTTTGAAACGGTGGGGAATTATCAGGAATTGAATTCAGATCCAGATTTGCTTTATTTAAGCCTTATTTAAGCCTTATTTGTTGCTTTCCTTTTTGAGAAGAAGGCTGCACCACCAAATAAACCTAAAGCAAGCAGAGTAGAAGGTTCAGGTACTCTTTCTGTTTCACTCAAAACACCACCTCCAAGGTCATCATATTCGTATGTCACAGAAACGGTTGCTCCAGCCTGGGTAAAAATAAAAGAAGATATGTTAGCTGCACCTGTCACAGAAGATTCGGTGGAAGCAGAGAATAAAAACTCTAGATCTCCATCACCAGTGAAGTTGTCTAATGTCAATTGGTCATAATAGCTATTCTCTCCCTCTGCTCTAGCTGTTAGTCCTGCAAATCTTAAGCCAGAAGTACCTGCATAATCTCTACTCCCATCATAGGCAGTTGCATCAAAGGAATTTGATACACTTACGTCTTGATCGAACAAAGGATTGTCCAAAAAATCAGGCCCGTCTAACTGTAAATTACCAGAAAGTGTATAAATTATAGTTTGTGCTTGTGCATCCACGCTCTCAATTTCGCCCTCGCCAACAATTCGCCCATCAAAGGTGATAGTGACATTTTGAAGTGTACCAAGACTACCATCAAACTGTTTGATTTCGAGAAGAGCATTTTCAATGTCTGTTGTTTCTAGACCATAGGTATCTGTATATGTTTTGGTTGAATAATTAGTATTAGCATTAGCAATACTAGCAGTAGTTATGATTCCAGTAAATGCGACTGTAGCAGTTAGACCAGCAAAGAATTTGGAGTCGATCATGTTGTTAATCATAGTCTTCGTTTGGTTTATATGTGTGTAATTAGTTACTTCTTTAGTTTTAAACAAGGCCAGATTTTGGTAACACCCAACTTTTATGTTGTAGATGAACTGCCCTTGTTCTTGTATCTATTTTTATATACTTTGAAATTATTATACTGTGATTAAAATCAGTAAAAAAAATGATTTTAATCACTGCTTTGTGAGTTAAATAATGTATTAACTCTAAGCATATATCCTAAAAGCTTTGCTGTTAAAGGTTTTAGAACAAATAGTATTTAAGCCTGAAGCTGTATTGGAACTGCAAAAAAATAGTATAACTCGTGTAAGCACTTAAACTAAATGTTATTTATTTTACCTAAGCAAATAAGTAATATATCGTAGAGTAAAAATCTCATTCCAGTTTCAGTGCGGAAGTAATTAAGTAGTAAGATTTGCTACTGTGACACCAAGGCAAGTCAACAATTTCCTGGAAATCAAAAGTCACAAATTAAAAACCAAAAGTTATCAGATGGCAAATCAGACATCTACTAAGGGACTTCCAAATAAAAAAATATTCCATTGTATTGAAAGCAAGGGAGCAGGGAGTAGGGGGAATCCAATTTTTGGATAATTTATTTTTTGCTATTAGGGAATAGCAAATCTCCTACAATGTTTGCTACATATCCTGAAAAAAGGTTTTAGGTGCTAGGTGATAAGTGTTAGGGAAAAATACGCTCAGTATAAAGTAGTTGTCACGAAGGAGCATTAATGCATAATAAATGGTATAATAATGAATAAAATGTAGAAATCGTGACTTTAACTTAATTAGTCAGTTGAGCAGGAAAATAATCAATGCTTGGGTTTTTGTTAGCTATTTCATTGAAGGATTTTTAGCTGCTGCAATTATGGTTTTGGAAGTATTTTTTATCAGTTTTTCGCAATTCAAATAAAATCAAAAAATGACATTAAATTTGCCAGATAGATTACAAAATCATCTCAAGGAAATAGTGCGCGATCGCGACCCATATTTAGCATCAGCAGGACATTTTTATGTCAGACAATATATTTATCAGCAATTATCACAATGGGGAAATGTAGAAATTGATGAATTTCAGGTAGGAGGCAAAAAACATCAAAATTTAGTATTGAATTTACCCTCTGTGAACAATACTCAAAAACAAGAATCACCACTAATATTAATTGGCGCTCATTATGACACAGTACCAGGTACGCCAGGAGCAGATGATAATGGTACTGGAGTAGCAGTTTTACTAGAATTAGCCAGAGAATTTTCTTCTCAACCCTTGAAATATCCAGTTAGTTTAGTTGCCTTTGATATGGAAGAATATGGATTATTAGGTAGTCAGCATTATGCGGAAAAACTCAAACAAAAACAACAGAAACTTAGACTAATGTTCTCCCTAGAAATGCTTGGTTATTGTGACTCTACTCCCAATTCCCAAAATTATCCTCCTGGGTTAAAATATTTTTATCCAAACCAAGGTAATTTTATTGCATTAATTGGCAACTTATCTACAGTTATTGATATGTTCCAAATGAGTATAAAGATAAATAAAATAGGAACTAATTGTCAGTGGTTGCCAGTGCCAAATAGAGGTTTAACCATTCGTGATACCCGTCGTAGCGATCATGCACCATTTTGGGATAGAGGATATAAGGCTATAATGATTACCGATACTGCTAATATGCGAAATCCTAATTATCATCAAAAAGGTGATACTATTGACACTTTGGATTTAGATTTTCTCACAGGAGTTTGTCAAGGATTAATGATAGCTATGAGAAGTATTTTGTAAATCATCAAGTAGGAAAAATTTATATAAATTATAGTTATGCACAGAAAATATCAGTTTTCCCAGATATTATTAGGATTAATTTTTGTGATTATCGGAAGTTCCCAAAAGTTAGCAGTTGCAAACAACTATTCAATTAAATTCAGACAACAAAAAACTCATAATTGCCAAACTAACCAGCAACAACCAAATTTTTTAGTATTTGGAGGAGGTGGTAGTCCGGAACAAAATGAAATTGCTATTGAAAAAAACGTACTTTACTTTCAACGTACCCTAGAAAAAATGGGATATAACCCATTGGCAGCTTCAATATTTTTCGCAAATGGTAATGATAGACAAGCAACAATTCGCTATATTGACGAACTAGGAAACCAGCAATTTAAAGTACCAGAAATTCCTTATGTTCAAGGTGAAGCTACTGTCACAAATCTCCAGAATTGGTTCCAAAAAACAGGAGAACAAATCTCTAGTCAACCCATATTTTTTTACTTTACAGGTCATGGAATAGAAAACCCAAAGAATTCTAATAATAATGCTCTAATGCTTTGGCAAAATCAATATCTAACAGTTCAGGAATTATCACAAATGTTAGATAAATTACCTCAAAATACCCCAGTAGTAACGATGATGGCTCAATGTTTTTCCGGGTCATTTGCTAATATCATTTATCAAGGTGGCGACCCCAATAAACCTGTAGCACTTCAGACTCGCTGTGGTTTTTTTGCTACTATCAAAACTTTGCCTTCAGTTGGTTGCACTCCAGAAGTAAACGAAGCAGATTATAAAGATTATAGTTCGAGTTTTTTTGCTGGATTAAGTGGTTATAGTCGTACAGGGAAAAAGGTAGCTTCAGCAGATTATAATCGAGATGGAAAAATTAGTTATGCTGAAGCTCATAGTTTTGCAAAAGTAGATGAAAAAACAATTGATTTGCCAGTTTCGACTTTGGAAGTATGGTTACAAAATCAGGCAACTAAAGCTGATGTTAAATTAATTTGGGAACAACCAATTATTAATCTTTTATCCAAGGCAAGACCAGAACAACAATATGTAGTTAAGTCAATAGTCAAAATGTTTAACTTAGACCTACAAAAATCTTACAGAGAAAATGGTGGTGGAGGTATAACTGAACAAGAAATTAATAATCAAATAGAACGAGCATATTTTCTCCGTTTAGCAATGGAATTAATTAATATTGGTGTAGAAAAAAAGATTAGATTCTATTCAGATCAAGAAGCGATCGCTATCCTGGAGCGTCTAATCAAATGCGAAGCAGGTTCCTGGGAAGAGCACCAAATAAATAGTATATAAATATAATTTAATATAGCAGGGAAGGAACAGGCAAAAGTGGAAAAAACATCTCCCCTGATTAAATTCATCATCAATCTATGTGCTAACCAATTCTTTCTTTGCTATAATTTGATAAATCTAAGGGTTTGGAGAGCAAACCCCTACCTATGACAAAGCAATAATTACAACCCTAGTAGGGACGTTCCATGGAACGTCCC
>CAJICP010000642.1_pt1 | contig 10897 bp, 9 predicted proteins | sample 9199641 | NCBI WGS metagenome assembly CAJICP01 (sample SAMEA7708340, study PRJEB35096) | sediment metagenome | biome: marine neritic benthic zone biome [ENVO:01000025]; feature: sediment [ENVO:00002007]; material: shallow marine sediment [ENVO:03000034] sea grass bed [ENVO_01000059] ... | reverse complement strand
TCTTCCTCATTTCCAGATGCCTGAAACTTCAGCGGAATTTTCCATGACTTTTGGTCTGTGATTTGCCAGAGAATTATTTCCTTGTTTTAGGGCAAACCAAAACTTGAGAGAACCCCAGAAATTTGCCATTTGATTATTCATCAGTAAATCCTCCCTGAAATTATTGGATTTATCAAGCACTTAGGATTTGTACTAACTCAATCTGGGAACTATTGAGAATTTTACCCTTGATTAAATTGGTAATTTCTCTGTCTTCCTCATTTCCAGATGCCTGAAACTTCAGCGGAATTTTCCATGACTTTTGGTCTGTGATTTGCCAGAGAATTATTTCCTTGTTTTAGGGCAAACCAAAACTTGAGAGAACCCCAGAAATTTGCCATTTGATTATTCATAAGTAAATCCTCCCTGACCTTCTTTAATTTCTACATCACTCAGTATTTCAACTAATTTATCTTTGAAATGTTGGTAATTTTTATCTTCGTTATTGTACCACCATTCGTACTTTTTTTTCATGTCTATAGCTTCATCACGAGTGCTTGCTATGAGCGAGCGCTTATGACTAGCATGAAAATCTTGAATTACAACTCTATCTACAAAATTTAGTTGTCTAATAAAATTTTCTTGTTCCTCTGGCAAAGTCGGCAGTAACGGAGTAATAGTAATAGAAAGTTTAGGCAAATAACCTGTTAAATAATTAATTTTAGTTTTGATTTTTTTCATAGCATTAAGTCTGGCTTTAATACTAGGCGTTTGAGGCTCAAAATCTTTTCTTACTACCTCACTACCCGTGGGAATACTCATATTAATTCGTAGATTCTTAAACCGTTGCAAAATATCAATATCTCTAGCGATCATCGGACTACGAGTTTGAATAACTAAAATTGGTTTATATTCCAACATTACTTCTAATAATCTGCGAGTTAATTGAGTTTTAGACTCTATCGGTTGATAGGGGTCTGTCACACTACTCATATAAATACTAGGCAACTTATCAGAATTTTTCTTCTGCCATCTAGCCAATTCTTTCTCTAAAACTTCCGCAGCATTTTCTTTAATCAAAACCCATTTTCCCCACTCATCACGCATTTTTTCATTAGGGCTAAAAGCAGCAGCATAACAATAGCTACAACCATATTGACAACCCCGATAAGGATTTAAAGTAAAGTCATAAGCTTTAATAAAACCAGTAGCCTTATTCAATATTGATTTAGCATTTTGCCCATAAACATCAGCACTGCCAAATTTTTCACTAACCACTAACAACTGATTAGTATCTACTGTGTACTCTTGTTCTTGAAATTGCATTTTAATCTCCTAAATAAACTGACAAATTAATTATTTACACTGATGATGGATATCATACAATAAAGTTTTTTATAGTCTTGATTTGCCACAAATCAGACAAGGTAATGATTTAGCTCACAAATCAATAATTCAGAAATATGATATCCTAAAAATAATATTGTCAAAATCATCAAAAAAATTTATTAGTCCAGTATGTGCAATGTCAGGATAACTGTTAATTAATGGGGATAAATTTATGATATTACCTGAATTCCTTAGTGCATTAAGGAAAGCAAAAAAAAGAATCCTAATCAAGACACAAATTGCTAGAAATAAAGCATCGTTAACAAATCCCCGATCATTTATTTATGGAGTTTCCCTTTAGCCTTCAGCATAGCTGCCTTCTTGAAAAAAATTAGAGAATTTCCTAGATTTTTTCCTGATACTCTGCCTGATAAATTTTACCAATTTTTAAGGCTTCATTTATACTTGTAACCTTAGAGTCATTCTCTTTCTATTTCTGGGCGCTCGCCTCCCAATTTTCCTAATCAGCGCCCTCTCTTTTTTTCTTAGTTAATAGAATTTAAGTAGACATCTAAATAGGTAGTAAAGACCTACTTATAAAGAAATTGGGTGGAAGTTTTTTGCACCAGAGACTAAAGGATGATTAAGGTTAAGAAAATATCCAGTTATACCGCGCGTGATAAATATTTGCTACATATCGGGAATCGTTATTATAACTACTTGCTATTGGTATAAATTGCTTTAACCACTGGGCTACAATATCTACCCTTCTTTCTAACTTTGGTCTTGCTTACCTCATGCTATTTGTAAAATTATTTTATATAATTAGTATCAGAGATAAATGGAGTCTTGTTCGCGGAGCGTTGCCTCCGCAAACACCATTTTATCTTGGTATTAAGTTTAGGTTTTATATTTGGGCTTGAAATTTGTTTAAGTCCCAATAATAAATGATTTTGTGTCCGAATTGGTGGTATGGTGTAAGCTGAAGAAGTGCAGTTAGTTATCTATCAAATTTTACCTGAATATTATTAACCATTATAATTTACTCAATAAAGCGTGATTATTAAATTTGTTTATTCATCAAAGGTAAGGGTGTAAATATTATGCTTACAAGTGTAGAGCGTCTTTTATTTATTAGAGCTGTGCCAATTTTTAGAGAGTTAAGAGATGATTTTTTAGTGCGTTTAGCTTCTGTTATGGATGAACTATCTTTCCCTAGTAACCATACCATTTTCACTGAAGGGAAAGAGGGAAGGTCTCTTTATATTGTAGTATCTGGTAGAGTTAAAGTTCATTTGGAAGACCGTGAGTTAGCAAGGTTAGAACAAGGAGCTTGTTTTGGTGAAATGTCCTTGTTTGATGCTGAACCTCGTTCTGCTTCTGTAACTACTTTAGAAAATTGTGAGTGTTTGATGTTAAGTCAAATGCAACTTTATGATGCAATTGATGAAACACCAGAAATTGCAATTAATATTATTCGTCTATTGTCTCGTCGGATTCGTGAACTTAATCAAAAGCTTAATGCTAGAGAAAGTAGTATTTCTTCTGCTAGTAGTAGAATACCTGAACTGCGTTAGAAATATACGAAAATATTCAGCAAATTGGTTTTGTCTGGCGCAAAACCAATATTATACTCTGAACGGGTTAAAAATTTACTTTTCAAAAATACTCAAACCCCATTATTTATAGCGCATATACTAAAATCGAAAAAGTTAACTACTAAGTCTTTTGCAGTATACTTAATTTTAGCTAGGATATTAACTCAAAAAACTGTAACTATAGTAGACGAAAAATAAATGGATAACGGTAAGGTTTATTGGGATTACTCATTACATTGAGAATGGCAATAATTGGCATGACAAAACTAATAATTACTAACAAAACTAATAAAGGTATCCCGATGAGCAGCCAGATTAATATGCCAAATATAATAGCGTAAATATAAATGTTAATATGAAAGTTGAGAGATTCTTTAGCGTTATCCTTAACAACAGAATCATCAGTTAGAAAGAAAATAGCTATTGGTATGCCTACAGAGACAATAGTTGTACTCAAGAAAATCGCTCCATGGCATAAGGCAGAGAGAATTTTTCTTTTGTCAGTATCCATTAAATGTTCCTCCTGATTCAAACTAGATATCTGTATTTCCCGCTTACACGATAATAAGTATAGCTGATTAATTTAGTAATTTCTGAAATTGAGTTATTTATTAAGTCTAATTATCGCTCTGTTATTTGGTTTGTGTTTTCCCGCATAGGAATTTGAATGATTAATTGAGTCCCTTCACTAAGACTAATATTATTTGTCATAACTTACATTGAGTAGAATCCAAACTAGAAAAAAATTGTAACTATAGTATACGAAAAATAAATGGATAACGGTAAGGTTTGTTGGGATTACTCTTAACATTAAGAATGGCAATTATTGCCATCACAACAGTAACAATTACTAACAAAACTAATAAAGAAATTCCGAAAGGAAACAAGACAAATAAAGGAATACCGCTGAAAGGAAATGCGCTGGCCAACCAGATTAATATACCAAATATAAAAGCATAAATATAAATGTTAATATGAAAGTTGAGAGATTTTTTAGCGTTATCCTTAACAATTGAATCATCAGTTAGAAGTATAATAACTATTGGTATGACTATAGATACAATCTTAGTTGTACTCAAGAAAATCGCTCCATGACATAAGGCAGAGAGAATTTTTCTTTTGTCAATATCCATTAAATGTTCCTCCTGATTCAAACTAGATATCTGTATTTCCTACTCGCACGGCAAGAAGTATAGGTCAGTAATTTAGTAATTATGAAATTTAGTTATTAAGTCTAATTATAGCTCTGTTATTTGTTTTGTTCTCTGGAGGATAGGAATTTCAATAATAAATTTTGTTCCTTGTCCTACTATAGAAGTACAATCTAATCTACCTTGATGTTTTTCAACAATAATTTGATAACTAATAGATAATCCTAGACCAGTACCACTACCGATAGTTTTAGTAGTAAAGAATGGGTCAAATATTTTGTTACGAACTGTTTCTGTCATACCCATGCCATTATCAGCAATTATAAGTCTAACCTGTTGAGATGATATAATTTTTGTACTAATTGTAATAGTAGGTAAATTTTCCGGAATATCTGAATTTTGATTCATCCCAGTAGGATTGAATTTTTTACTTCGTTTTTCTGCTAAAGCATCAATAGCATTAGAAATAATGTTCATAAATACTTGATTTATCTGACTAACATAACATTCCACGTTGGGTAAGTAGTCATAATCTTTAATTATTTGAATTGATTTTTCCTCTGGCTTCTCTTTGAGTTTATTTTGTAAAATAAGGAGAGTGCTATCTATTCCTTCATGGATATCTACAGATTTTACCTCAGACTCATCCAAGCGAGAGAAATTTCTTAAAGATAGAACTATATCACCAATGCGGTTAGCTCCCACCTTCATAGAATTTAAAATTTTCGGTAAATCTTCAATCAAAAAATCTAATTCTATAGTTTCTATTTCCTCTCGAATAGCTATAGGTGGGTGGGGATAATTTTGCTGATAGAGATGAATTAAACTGAGTAGGTCTTGAGCATACTGACTAACATAAATAATATTAGCAGAAATAAAGTTTATGGGATTATTAATTTCATGGGCAATACCAGCGACCATTTGCCCTAAAGAAGACATTTTTTCGGTTTGAATAAGTTGTGCTTGAGCTTGTTGGAGCTTTTTCAAAGCGTCAGATAATTCGTGAGCTTGTTCTCTAGCTTGAGAGGCAACTTCACGACTTTGATTATATAGTTCGGCTTGATCGATAGCGATCGCCAATTGATCTGTTACTCCCTTTAAAAGTTCTACTTCACTATCATCCCAGTTACGAACAGAGGTATGATGGGCACAAATTAAAACTCCTATTTTGCCGGACTGAGTTTTAATTGGTATAGACACAAAAGAAATTATACCTAAACTAACTACAAAATTATGCATTTTTGTGTCAGAGACAAGACTTATATCATCAACCCTAATAATTTCTAGTTGCAAAAACCTGAATGCCCAAGAGCCTACTTTTTCTGTTGTATATCTACCAAGTAAACTAGGATTTTTTTCGGCTTTAGATTCATTGACAATTTCCCAACAATCAAGATAGTTGCTATTAGTTTCATCTACATTTAAACTATTACCAAAACGATACCAAACAAAATGACAACGCTCTACTTTTAAAAGAGTGCGAACTTGATAGACTGTAGTGTCTAAGATAGTATCAAGATCTAGAGAATTACGAATTTGATTTGCTAAACGATTAAGTAGTTCTTCATGGCGAGCAATTTGTCGGAATTTAGCCTCTGATTCTTGAAGTTTTTGTCGAGCTTGCTTACTTTCTGTAATATCTAATCCTAAAGACATTAAACCAATAGGTTCATTAGCATCATCTTTAATTTTTACTTTAATTACTTCTAAATTATGCTCTTGGCCGTCAATAAAAGTAAAAGTTTTTTCATGGCGAAATGGCAAATCATTTTCCCAGTAATTAGCATCATATTTATGAATATTTGCAGCTTCTTTTTCTGTAAAAAATTGACGATCTTGTTCAACTTCCAAAAACCTTGACTCAGGAATACCGAGATTTTTACATAATGTGTTATTAACAAACTTAATTTTGCCATTGATGTCAGTCATCCAAATCCAAATGGGAGAATTATCAAGAATTGCTCTTAAAGTTTTTTGTTGCTGGTTTAATTGTTCCTGGGCTTGAATATATAAAGTAACATCGTGGAGGATAACTGTTGAGATTATTTCATTATTTTGCTTTAGTTTAGAAATAGAAGCTTCTGCGGGAAACTCTGTGCCATCTTTCCGAACTCCCCAAATTTGATGACAATTACTCATTAAACGTGAAACTTCAGCATCAGCAAAAAATTTACGAATATGGTTTTGATGATTTGTTTTGTAGCGTTCTGGTAATAGCAAATTCAATGATTGTCCTAAAACTTCACTTGCTTGGTATCCAAATATTTTTTCTGCTCCTTGATTAAACATAGAAATTATTTGATTTTCATCCACTGAAATAATAGCATCTTGAGCAATTTCTAAAATTCCACTTAAGCGTTTTTGAGAAGCTTTTAAAGCCTCTTGTACTGCTTGGCGATCTTGAATTTCTGCTTTTAATTTCTGGTTAATTGCTTCTAATTTTGCCTGGCTAGGAATTGCTAATAAGCTCGGAATTAATGGTGCTAATGTCCATGCTGTAAATAGGGATATTCCTGCTGTTATTGCTTTAATCAAACCTGATAGCCAATAGGTGGGATGCCAGACAGTCCAAATTTCCATTAAGTGGGTCATTCCACAAGCCAGAATAAATGCACTAAACAATACAAATATTTCTGGGTAAGGTATATCTTCTCGCTTCTGAATGAAATAAACTAAGGCAATAGCAATTGAAAAATATGCTAATGCAATTAATGAATCTGACAATATGTGCAGCCACACTAATTCCGGCTGCCAAAGATAACAATGTCCGTGAGGAATAAAGTTTCCTGTACTCCAAATCTTTGATGAAAATTCCATAGAAATTGCCTACCATCATAAATAGCTAAATTAATTTAATTTCAATTTGGTTAATTTTGGTTCTATTATGTTAGTTCATATTCTATTATAGATTGATTTATTGTAATTTTTATTTGGACTTGAGCTATAACTTTAGAGAAATTTTAGGATTTATTAGATCATAATCATAAATATATTAAATTTAGTCTAGATAAATATATAATATGATTAATTGTTGCAAATTCTAGAAGTTAGGTTAACTGATGTCCATTGAAATTGAAGCAGAATTGCAAACAGCCGTAGATAAACGGCGTAACTTTGCGATTATTTCCCATCCTGATGCTGGTAAAACCACCCTTACAGAAAAACTACTCTTGTATGGAGGTGCTATTCAGGAAGCAGGTGCAGTAAAAGCTAAAAGAGCACAACGTCATGCCACCTCAGACTGGATGGCAATGGAACAACAAAGAGGTATTTCTATTACTTCTACAGTGTTACAATTTGAGTATCAAGACTGTCAAATAAATCTTCTAGATACTCCCGGTCACCAAGATTTTAGTGAAGATACATATAGAACATTAGCAGCAGCAGATAACGCTGTGATGTTAGAAGATGGTGCTAAAGGTTTAGAACCTCAAACTCGCAAATTATTTGAAGTTTGTAAGATGCGAAAACTACCCATTTTTACCTTTATTAATAAAATGGATAGACCGGGGCGAGAACCTTTAGACTTATTAGATGAAATTGAACAGGAGTTAGGTTTAAAAACATATTCTGTAAATTGGCCTATCGGTATGGGCGATCGCTTCAAAGGAGTATTTGATAGAAGAAAAAAACAAATTCACCTGTTTGAGCGTAGTATTCACGGTAGAAAAGCAGCGGTAAATACAGTAGTAAATTTGGGCGACCCTCGCATAGAAGAACTACTAGAGCAAGACCTTTACTACCAACTTAAAGAAGACATAGAGTTGCTAGAAGAATTAGGTTCAGATTTAGATTTAGAACAGATACACAAAGGCGAAATGACACCTGTATTTTTTGGCAGTGCTATGACTAATTTTGGGGTGCAATTATTCCTTGATGCTTTCTTGGAATATGCCCTAAAACCAGGCACTTATAAAAGTACAGTTGGGGAAATTTCTCCTACTTATCCAGATTTCACTGGATTTGTGTTTAAATTACAAGCAAATATGGACCCAAAACACCGAGATAGGGTGGCATTTATTAGAGTTTGCACAGGAAAATTTGAAAAAGATATGACAGTTAGTCATGCTAGAACAGGTAAAAATGTGCGTTTGTCTCGCCCGCAAAAGTTATTTGCCCAAGACAGAGAATCAATTGAAATTGCTTATCCTGGTGATATAATTGGTTTAAATAATCCGGGTGTATTTGCTATTGGAGATACTATTTACAATGGCAAAAAATTAGAGTATGAAGGTATCCCTTGTTTCTCACCAGAAATATTTGCTTATTTAAGGAATCCTAATCCTTCTAAATTTAAGCAGTTTCGGAAAGGAGTTAATGAATTAAGAGAAGAGGGTGCTGTGCAAATTATGTACTCGGCAGATGAGGCAAAAAGAGACCCTATTTTAGCTGCTGTTGGGCAGTTACAATTGGAGGTTGTTCAGTTTAGAATGCAAAATGAATATGGAGTAGAAACTAGAGTAGAAATGTTGCCTTTTACTGTGGCGCGTTGGGTAGATGGTGGTTGGGAAATACTGGAAAAAGTGGGTAGGTTATTTAACACTGTTGCTGTAAAAGATAGTTGGGGGCGACCTGTTTTGTTGTTTAAAAATGAATGGAATTGTCAACAGGTAGAGTCTGAGCATCCAGAGTTACAATTGAATACTACTGCACCAGTAGTTTCTGGTCAGGAGCCAGAATCTTTGTAAGGATAAATCAGAAGAAAGAAGGAAGAAATAATAAGAAAAAGTTGAATTTTAGCAGCTTACTTTTATCCTTTCTCCTTCGAGTAAAGTGAATTAAATCTTGTCAGGGATTAAGCTCTCTGGCATCATAATATTAACGACAGAATTGAAGGCATAATCTCAATGCCATCCCCATTTCGTGGTACGGATCAAAAAGTTATGAGTATCCACATAGTTAATTACAGCGCTTTCCACTGCCCGTGAGGTACACCCCGAAGCGGGCATTCCGGCCTGCACTACGAGATTTTCACCATAAACCCTTGTACATCATTTGCCCGAAATATGCTGTAAAAAGCAGAAAGGTTAAGGCTTTACTGACTATTCACCGAAAAACTGGGTCTGAAGCCTCGCCCTTTTAGGGCGACTTTTTATTTGCTTTTGGTTTGATAAATATGCTAATCATATTGTTAGTACAAAAAGCGCGATTATGAAAGCTAGATATAAATATCGAATTTATCCAACATCAGGACAAAAATACCGATTAGCCAAGCTATTCGGTTGTGTCCGTGTTGTCTGGAACGATAGTCTAGCTTGTTGTCAGCAAAAATACAAATTAGACGAGAAAAAACCGACCAATTCAGAACTACAGAAACTCTTTATTACTCAAGCAAAAAGGACTGAAGATAGAGAATGGTTATCAGAAGTTTCTGTTGTACCATTACAACAATCATTAAATGATTTAAACCAGGCTTATCAAAACTTTTTCAGTTCAACCAGAGGCAAAAGAAAAGGGAAGCCAGTCAAACCTCCTAAGTTTAAAAGCCGGAAATCTAGACAAACTGCTAGATTCACTTTAAGAGGTTTTAAGGTGGAGCAAGACAAAGTATACCTAGCAAAAATAGGCTCTTTAAAGGTAGTTTGGTCAAGAGATTTACCAGGAGAACCATCATCAGTAACAGTTATCAAAGATTCAAGCAACAGATATTTTCTCAGTTTTGTAGTAGAAATTAAACCACAAATACTACCAAAATCTAGCAATTCAGTAGGCATAGATTTAGGGATAAAAACTTTTGCCACGTTGAGTAATGGAGAAAAATTTGATGCACCAAAACCACTAAAGAAACGGATTGAAAAGTATCGAAAGTTAAGTAAGTCCTTATCCAAAAAAACTAAAGGTTCTAAACGGTATGAAAAAGCCAGACTAAAAATAGCTAAATTTTCCTACGGAATGCTGCGCAAACATGCCAAACTTAAAGACACTAGAACCGATTTTCTACATAAATTATCGACTGAAATTATTAACGAAAACCAAGTAATAGTTTTAGAAGATTTGAATGTTTCTGGCATGGTGAAAAACCGTAAATTATCTAGAGCTATTAGTGATTTAGGTTGGAGACAATTCCGTGCCTTATTAGAAGGTAAAGCAGAAAAATACGGTCGTGATTTTAGAGTAATTAGTCGTTGGGAGCCAACTACCCAAATGTGTTCATGCTGTCGTTTTCCTGGCGGAAAATTAGACCTTCAAGTGCGAGAATGGGAGTGTCTTGGTTGTGGAACCAAACATGACCGAGACGAAAACGCAGCAATAAATATATTAGTCGCTCCTTGGACATTCGGAGACACAAAACGGACGTGGAGGGAAGCCTAAGACTACTGCTAAAGTAGCAGCACCCAGCAAAACGTCAACCCGCCGAAGAACTAAGGTTCGGTAGGAATCTCCGCGCCTTTAGGCCGGAGAGGATGTCAAATTAGATATAATTCTCTCTTGTAGTCCCCAGTTGATAGCAGCTTTGATTTGAATGCAAGAACGCTTTACTGCATCCATACTGAAATTTTCAAATAGTTCCTGCTGAATTTTTTGAGGAAAGCGCAAGTCTTGGTTTTTAAGGTTTGAAAATCTTTTAGCAAAAACTAGACCACTATTAGCGTATGTAGTGGGACTCCAGTATTTTCTCTTAAATTCAATGTACTTTTGCCACAAGCTCGTAAGGTTGATTAAATCATCAGGCGTTTCAGTAACTTTTATCTCAACGTTGGTTGAAGACCCGCGCTCTCCTGTCACGGGAGCGTCGGGATGTTTGCGGAGCATTCCTCCGGAAAAACCAATCAATGTTGCGGTTCTTACCTAAGTATGCTATACTCAATCTAATAAGGCTGCTGGGCTAGCAGTGTCTAG
>CAJICP010000457.1_pt1 | contig 10910 bp, 8 predicted proteins | sample 9199641 | NCBI WGS metagenome assembly CAJICP01 (sample SAMEA7708340, study PRJEB35096) | sediment metagenome | biome: marine neritic benthic zone biome [ENVO:01000025]; feature: sediment [ENVO:00002007]; material: shallow marine sediment [ENVO:03000034] sea grass bed [ENVO_01000059] ... | reverse complement strand
CCCCTAATTGAACAATTAAATTTGGACTTTAATGGCTATGTTCGTAAAGGTGTTGTCTGGGCCTTGGGGAATTGTCGCGATCGCCGTTCTCTAGACCCTTTGGTGGATGCCCTCAGAACAGATATTCCTGCGGTACGTTTATGGGCTGCTAGTTCTTTAGGCCAGATGGCTGAAGTGAATTATGAGGTGGTAGTAGGGGCGATACCACCATTAATTGAAGGGTTGCGACGAGACTCAATGACTGCAATACGGAGTAATTGTGCATGGGCCATTGGTCAGTTATGTCGAGAGTTGCCTTCTAATATTGTTTATGCTGGCGCAATTGATGCTTTGATTGAGGCATTAGAAGAAGATGAAGATATGGGCGTGCGGGAAGATGCTAAATCATCTTTGTTACGAGTGGGAGATCCTAGGGGTTTGCAAGTTATTGAAGATTTAGAAATAGAAGGGTTGTAATGTCATTTCCGATTGAATAGTTATCAATAAATGGTGATAGGAAACAGGGGACAGAAAGTTTTTTGATCGGTAATGCTCCGGACATGATATAAATTAATATTTTGTACTTCAAAACTTAGTATAAAAGAGCGGGAGTTAGGATTTGCTAGAGATATCTATTAATCATTTAATAATAATAGATAAATCAATAATTTTTCTAGACTTGAATCTCACAAAGGGGCATCCTGAATGTTATACTATTTCTCACTCCTCAAAGTTTTCTAGAACGAAGTCTTGGAGCATTTGCTGAGTGACACATATTCTACTCAAAACTTTAAATTAATAGTAATTTCAGTAGTGTTAGCGGAACAAAGTGCAGCGTAACGCCGCACCATTGCACACTTTTAGCTGTGCCGCACCACTACAAGTGCGATCGCATTTGTAGGGTGCGAGTTGATATTTTTGTTAGGCATTTTTTCCTACCATGGCAGAAAATGCCGAGACATCCCAAGACTTTTTATCTGATAAAATATGGGGCAGCAGAAGTCAAAAAGTTAAGTTTTGACCTAGTTTCTGATTTGGCAGAATTTTTTATTCCTATTATTTGGATGAAACTAGGAGCAGAGTTGCAGTTAACAAGTCCAGATATTATCCAAAAAAAGCATATTATTTTGGTCTTTAAAAATATAGAGACTTTAGATAAAAATTGCTTGGAAGAGTTATTTGAACGGTTTTGGCATCCTTTGCTCAAACAAATACCAGTAGGTAAAAACTTTTACTATTTAACAAAATGTCTATGCAGCAAAAACCCTTGAGATTGCTTCCTACAACTCCGTTCCAGTGGCTGGGGATATAGTAACATTATAGTTATCCTTGTCTACTTAAAATGGGATTTCTTCATCTAAATCAGAATTATTTTTCCCTGATTGAGATTTAGCTAAATTTGCCTCCGCAGCTTGAATTTTTGCAAAAATAGATGTTCTAGAATAAGGTCGTTTTTTCACCAGTTTATCAATTTTGTATTTTGCTTTAATTGCCTCTCGATATTCTTGAGAAATTGCTTCTTCCGGCCAATTAAAATCAGTGGCTTTGACAACTGGTAGTCGAGAACCTAATTTTTCTATTGGCATTTCTGGTAATCTTAGAAGAAAATATTCTCGTCTACGTCTAATCTTTTCTGACCGATTTTCAATTTCTGCTAATACCGCTGCTAACTGACTAGGATGATGTTCAGAAATAGCAACTATTACTTCAATATCATCTAAGGGAATACCTAATTTTTCGGCTTTGGCTAAAAATTCATCGGGAATATGATTTGTGCATGGAGGATTCACCGCAGCAGATATTTCTGCCATAGCTTTTTTGATAGTTTTTTTAGCATTTTCAACCGTTTGATTATTTGCTTTATTTGCAGAAGTTTGACTGAGAATATTTTCTAATTCTTGAGTGGCATTTGTTAATAATTTAATTGCTTTTTTAAGATACTCGTAATCCATTGTTATTCTTCAAGAGGTTCTAATTCTTGTGTTGATTGCCATCCAGGTTGCCAAAGAGTGCGGTCTTTTAATTGTTTAGCATTTAGCCAAAATCTCACATTTGAGTCACAGGATGCTACCATTTCTGCAAATACCCATTGACCTTGATTTTTACGATTTACTACTTGGAAGTGTCGCCATCCCCAAGTTTTTTTAGTAGCCGTCCATTTAGAACCAACAAGATAAGGAAACTTTTGTTTTTTTGGCATTTTAATTAGGAAATATTCTAGCTGAGTCGAGCATTCGGGTTTATTTGTTTCTATCAAATATTTATCAAAATAATATGGGTCTAAAACCCCGCCTTTTAAGGCGCAATATTTTTGGAGCCCAGCTCAAATCTCCGTTACAAAAATAACTTCTGACTTGCAGACTTGCTGACTTCTGACTTCGTTAAGCTATTTCCTCATAAACCAGAGTTTTTCAGAAGAACAATCAAAGATAATTCTCAGACAAGTCTAACCCCATTTCATTATTTTTATCAAAGAAACTTTTGTTTTTTTGGTATTTAAAAATAGTAAAAATAAAAAATGTTGAATGTTAATAATTAATAATATCTCATATTCCGCACTTTAATGGAAGCATGAAAAGTAGTATAAATCAAGGGATATTGAGTGGAGTCATTTGGGTAAGTTCAAAAAAAGCATTGCCTGGGTAAATTATATTACCATATTTTTATTGGGACGATCGCTTATTAATCCAACTCTTGCTATGGATATTTTTTATTATTCTATCACGATTTATTTTTCGGAGATGTCTAATGAGAATTTATCTTAGGCTTAATATGCTCCTTTTGTGTAGCATTGCATCTTTCTACAGTTTATTTGTTACGGTTTAAGATTCCTGATGTGATATATTACTTAAGTTGTTTAAGAATAAATACTTAAACACAAGCCAAGGAAATGGCATATCTGAGTCTATTCAATAGGTTAAGCAAGTAGAGAATTATTTTTCTGATTTGATATTACTCTTCTACACCTTTAAGATTCTTTGAAATCAAGGTTTTCCAGGTTAATAGTAAATTTTTCTTATAAGCAAAATATTAATAACTGTAACAAGGGTTGCTTTTTTTGGATAAGGGTATTAAGATAGAAATATAAATAAATTAACAAGTAGTTAACCTGGTTTGAACATAGAATTTGCAAGGCTAATTAGTATTAGTATATGTAAATCCAGATAGATAACTATCTGACATCAGGGAGGGGAGAAGAGGAAAATGGCCAACGGAACCACACCACAAATAGAGATAGCAATGCAAGTAGTACATAACACTCCTGGGCGTGTGCGGTTAAAGGCTTGTAGTAAAAATATCGATATTCCTACCCTCAAAGCAATAGCTCAACAACTACAGCAGCACGAAGGCATCTACGAGGTGAAACTAAATAATAGCACTGGCAGCATGGTTGTGAGTTTTGATGTCAGCAGTATGTCTTTGTCTCGGTTGTGGGAAATATTAGAAGATTTAAACATTCACGAAGGCACTCCTACCTTGACATCACCGACAACAGAAACAGAAACAGTAAAAAATAAATCACCGAAACCTGTAAATACTGCGGTGACATTGGCAGCAGATTTAATAGATTCTCTAGTTCCCATGATTGCCTGTATGCTGGTTAATCAAAAGTTGAGGATTTCCGGTTGGCGAAGTTTACCAGTTACCCTAATAACATCGAAGTTGACTAGAGGGGTAATGGAACAACTAAAAGCAGAGTCGGGCGAGTTAACAACAGAGAAAAATTTAACTCCCACTCTTGCACCCTCATTTCAAGTGCTTCATTCTACCCCAGGGCGAGTAAGATTGCGAGTACCGCAGGTTGGTAATGATGTAGACTATGCCCAGAGACTAGAACAATTAATTTTAAGCACTGATGGAGTGACAAATGTTCGGATTAACCCTTCGGCAGCTTCAGTGGCGATCGCCCATCAATCTCATCTAGATATGCTTCCTTATCTGGCTAAGTTAGCAGAAGAAGCTAACTTAACTGCTTTAGCATCTCCACAATAAACTACAGGTAGCATAACTTAAAGAAGCATTACTGGAAATACTCATCACTTAATTTAGGTAAAAGGAGGTCGATCATGTCAAGGATACTGAAAACAGTCAAACACACAAATCTATCTACAGTAGTCTTTGGTTTGGGCGCTGTAGTCATAGCGCCGAGATTAGTTCCTGTACTCAAACCAGTTGCCTTAGCAACTCTTAAAGGTGGGATAAGACTTTATGAACGAAGCAAAGCAGCTTTAACTGAAACTGGAGAAATGCTAGAAGACTTAGTGGCTGAAGTGAAAGCCGAAAAAATTACAGCCACACAAGCTGTAAAAGTTAATGTAAATACTACTGAAAAATAAAAAGCATATTGTTGGTAAATCTGTTGGCTACAGGGGATTGGCATCCCCTGTTTTTTTTTGTGTTATTACGATAGAGTATATTAAAGATTAAACTGCCAAAATACTACTCAATACATTTATTATGCCAAGAACAACTAAAAAAACAGCTACCTCTCATCCTCTATTTCAAGAAAATGCTCTATCATTTTCTTCTGTTCATGCCAGAATTGATTTTCTCAACGAAAAGCACAAAAAACTTCTGACCCAAATCAAGCGTAAAAAAACTGAATTATCTAACCTGACTGAACAGATGCAAACACTTACTCAAGAAATGTTTCATAAAAGTAGACCTTATGATGAAAAAATTAATAGCCTGGATCGAGAAATTCATGCTCTCTTTGATAAAATTATCAGTAAGAAACGTTTAGGAAAACGTCAAAAGCGAGAAGTTATAGATATTTATCGAACCCTGCAACTAACAGGCAGAATTTCTCTGAGACCAGACTATTTTTCCCAATCATCATCAGCAAATTTTCAGAATGATGTTAGAGATAATTCGGAAGATTCAACTGAGAAAGACTTTTTGGGAGAGGATTATTATGATGATAATAATGACTCTAAATTCTATGGACAACCAGATATTTCTCAACCACGTCCAAGTAGAGATTTAAGAAAAATTTTCTTAACATTAGCTGATAAATTTCATCCAGATAAAGCTAGTGATAATGAAACTCGTTTTCTCTATACTGAAATAATGAAAGAAATTAATATTGCTTATAAAAGTGGAGATTTGGCTCGGTTGCTAGAAATTGAACGAGATAAAAATCAAGAAACAGTTAGGTTTTACCAAAATGATAGTGAAAAAGAATCTGAACGTTTAGGGAAAGAAATTGAATTGTTATCTCAACAGTATGAACAAATTAAAGCAGAATTACGAGAGGTAAAAAATACTCCTCAAGGTAATATGGTAAAACAGTATCGGAAAGCAAAGCGAAAAGGAGAAAATTTGATGGAAATATTGTTAAAAGAAGCAGAGTTTGAGGTAAATTATTTGAAAAAATTGCGTGATTTTGTTAAGGATTTTAAAAATCAGAAAATTACATTGCAAGAGTTTGCTCGAGGCCCTAATTCTGTAAATGTAAATAATATGGAAGATATAATTAATGAAATGTTTGAAAATATCTTTGTAGTGATAGATTTGTAAGTTAGCTTAATTAGTTAGTAAGCTACTGCACATCGGTTGAATAATTAATAAATCATAATGAGATGTTGAGTAGTCGATAACCCGGAGTAATTCGGAATATTTAGAGTAATCTGAATATTAACTACACCAGATTAAGTGCTATTCCCACTACGCTCTGGAAGAAAAACCCGATATTTTAGCCAGAATAAAATCCCACTGTAAAAAGTCTCTAGTTGATGCTGCAGCAGTTAATTCTACTAGAAATAAAATATTTACAGTGGCTCAAATATGTTCAACCTAAGAAAATATACACCCATGCCAAAACAGGAGATATTGTCAATATCAGGTTAGATCAAGACAGAAAACATATCAAAAGTGGGACTTATACTGGTCGTGTCAAAACTCCAACGGCTAAGGGTGTTGAGGTCAAAATAGACGGATATCGTATTTCAAGTAATCAATTTAGTTTTGTGCATCAAAATGATGGTTATTACTACAGTTTTAATGCAATTTCCGTTGAATTACTAAATATTCTGTTTGACTCCAACTTAATGTTATCTAATCACAAGACCAATACCAATTACCAAAAACTTTGCTATACTTGAGATTTTATATTTTTAAATATTATTTTCTGGATTCAATGCTGGGTATTTAGTAACTTTTGTTCTTTTCATTGTTATTTTTTCATAGCTTTCAAGTATAGCATTACTTTGGCAAAATGGTATAATACCAATTCACTTTTAGTTTCAAACTTATAATGTGAAATAATTCCCAGAAATTACTGTAGGATCAAAGTTTTTAGCCGATAAAATCTTAACGCATGACTTCCGTGAAACGGTATTACTTCTTCCTTTACTTTAATAATTAAGACAATTTAAGATGACAGAATCTATTTCTTGGCAAGAACGCTATCTAAATCTAATTGACCATATTATAGAAATTACTCTCCAAGGTAAAATTCGTTCCAAAGAACAAGTATATCAAATGCTGGTTAAAGAAATTAGCAGTGGTACAGGAGAAATCTTTGAACGTTGTTTTGATGAACGTTTCCAAACTATTAAAAATCAGGTAGATACAGAAACCGATGAGTTAAAACAAGCAAAAGCTAACCGTCGTTTACGAGCATTAAAAACTATTCAGGGAGAATGGGAAAGATGGGAAAAACAAAATCAAACTCAAGAGGCGATCGCTGCATCGGTACAGCAAATTATTAATACGGAAACTAGGGAGCGTCTCACCAGTTTACTTAATGCCATTGACCCCAACCAAAAACAACCTCTTACCCTTAATCAATTACAGAAACTTGGCCAAACTCTACATGACCAACAACTTCAAACTGTTGACCCAGACCTGGAAAAAGATTTACAGCAGTTTACCACTGGCATTACTAAAGGTCTGGAAGCTTGGCAACGACTACAACCTTATTTGGTGAGTTGGATCTATGACCAAAGTCGGGGCCAACTGGGATTTGGTGGTACTCCCGAACAAAAGGGACCGTGGGTATTATGGGCAAAACAGGTAAATAGCTCTTTTCCAGAAGGTTTATTTAATACTATTGCTTTGGAAAAATCTATTGTAGAATTTGCTGGCAAATCTAGTATTGAAGCTAGTAATTTAGTTGAATTGGCATTAATTTTACAATGTTTACAAAGGGGATTAGTAGAATGGTTTGATAAGTTAATTTATGATGCTAAAGTAGGGGCAAAATTATCTATTTCTACTTTTTTGACTTTTGCTACTATTTGGTGTCAGTTAGCTAATGGTTTTCAAGCTAGACCTCGTTTAACTAATTCTTGTTTTCAGGTAGCATTGCAAATTTTTCGTGCCTTTTCTCAACGGGAATATTTTCCGCTCTACGGTGGAATTTTTGCTTCTTTTTCTGGAGAATATTTACAGAATGCTTTGAGTTATTTAGATGCACCTTTGCAAATAGTTAAGGGTAGTCAAGCTAAGGCTAGAATTTTAACTTTATTGGGTTATTCTCAGCAGACTTTAGGGCAATATTTAAAGGCGATGAAATTTCATAAAAAAGCTTTAGAAATTGCACAAGAGACGGAGGATAAATCCTGTGAAATTGCTAATTTGAATCATTTGAGTCGGACTTCTGTAGCGATGCAGGATTATAGTGAGGCAATTAATTATAGTCAAAGGGCGTTAATGTTTTCCCGACAGGTAGGGGATAAAAAAGGGGAAGCTAATGCTTTGGCTAATTTAGGTTTTAGTGAAGTTTTCCAAGCTAGACAACAAGAAATGATGGAAACTGAGATTTATGAAAATGCGATTAATTATCTACAACAGGGTTTAAAATTATCGGAAAGTTTGGGTGATGGTCAGAGTAAGTCTCTTTGTTTTAGTAGTTTAGGAATTGCACTTATGGTGTTAGAAAAACCTGAAGATGCGCTGTTATATTTGGTGGGTGGTTGGCAAGCTGCTCAATATTCTGGGGATTTGTTTTTGCAAGGTTTGAATTTGGCTTATCTTGCTCGGGCTTACTATAGTTTACAAAATTTAGAGCAAGCTATTTTTGCAGGTTGTTTGGGTATGTATTTGTTAGAGCAAATTGGTGCTAATGAATGGCGACAAACTGCTGGATTGATGGTTGTTTTGAAGGGGCAATTGGGGGAAGATTTTAATGAGATTTTAAATCGGAAAAGGTCAGAAATTTTGCCAGTTATTGGGGTAGATGGTTATGATTATATCTCTGAACTTTTGGTAAAATATCAAGAGTCGCTTTAGTTTTTGTAGAGTAACACAGCTAGAACAGTGGAGTATGTTTTTAATTCTAAATTTATCGAGAATTAAGCCATTTTTCTCAAGTTCCACATTAGCTGTGTCAGTTTTGGTCAAGAGCAAGCATTACTCTGATTTTACCCACCCCTCAACAATGGCCTTTGCAATATTGATGTTGGGGTTGCCTAGAAGCTCTTTAAAAGCTTCTTTACCACCAGCTTGTAACGCACGAACAGCTCTAGGCTTCAAGCCACGACGTAAAACACGGATATATGTAGTTGGTCCTGGCAATTCCTTACAAATAATACTATCAGAGCCATTCTCTTTTCTGTTGGCTGTTCCCTGTTGCCTCTCTCAATATTGATTTTCCTTTCTACAGCATTCGCGATCGCGTTTGCGTAGCATTCCGTAGGAAAGCGGAACGGAGTTCTATCGCTAAGAAACTCTACTTTTTTAGTTGAATAAAAAGTCATGTGTAGGGGCGAACAAACCCTTATAGTATTTATAATATCACAAAAATTGCCAGGATGGAACCAAAAATCCTTTCGCGCGCGATTTTTTTTCAAGAGCTTCACAAAATGAAGATGTTGGTGGTTTTCCACTCAGGAAATATAGATAAAAAGATTCGATCGCGGGAAAAAACCAGCATATATGTTTATTGAGCTTCACAAAATGAAGACATCAAGAAATTCCTGAATACTCGATCGCCTCTGAGCAAGAAAATTTAGTTGAATAAAAAGTCATGTGTAGGGGCGAAGAAACCCTTATAGTATTTATAATATCACAAAAATTGCCAGGATGGAACGGAAAATCCTTTGGCGCGCTGAATTTTTCCAGAGCTTCAGAGAATGAAAATGTTGGTGGTTTTCCCACTCAGGAGGATAGATAGAAAGATTCGATCGCGGGAAAAACCTATATGTTTATGAAGGCTTCACAAGATAAATATATTTCTGATATTGCTCCCGGGGAAAATTCTTGAATACTCGATCGCCTCTGAGCAAGAAAATTTAGTTGAATAAAAAGTCATGTGTAGGGGCGAACAACTCCTTATAGTATTTATAATATCACAAAAATTGCCAGGATGGAACGGAAAATCCTTTGGCGCGCGATTTTTTCAGAAGCTTTACAGAATGCAAAAGTTAGCACTAGCTAAAAATGGCGATCTAACCAAATGAATCTTCTGACTCTAATCTTAAAAGTAGGCAAGTAGGAGAGTATTTTTCAATCTTTTTCCTGCCTGTCCAGAAAATATCAGGAACGGGCAAGATGCCCATTCCACAAGGGTTTCATAAGGCATAGCTTAAAGAAATTCACTGAAATTGCCAATATTGACATCATTAATATTACTGCCAGGAGCTACATCAACAACTGGATCGACAGTAGTTTGAGAGAAGCCAAATTTTTGCACTTCTCGTATTGTGTAAGTATTGGGGGGTAAATCCTCAAATGAATAGAAACCAAATTCATCAGTTATAGTTGCAGGTTCCCCAATATCTAAGAGACTATTGTTATTCAAATCTAGATACAAGGTGAAGTTATCTAAACCATTTTCTCCAGGGTCGAATATTCCATTTGCATTTCCATCATTAAATTTAATGCCATTAATTTCACCTCGGTTACTTACATTCCCAATATTGACATTTGTGATGTTACTTCCTGGAGTGACATTAATAATTGGGTCGGGAGTAGTTTGGTCAAAATTTGGTGCTTGAGTTTCCCTAATTGTATAAGTATCTGGGGGTAAATCTAGGAAAGAAAATTCTCCATTCACACCAGTAATAGTTGGAGGTTCTCCATCATCCAAGAATCCATTTTGATTCAGGTCTAAATATAAAGTAATATCTGCTAAACCCAATTCTCCAGGGTCAAATATTCCATTAGTATTAGCATCATTAAATTTAGTACCGCTAATTTCACCTCGATTATTTACATTACCAATATTGATATTTGTAATGTTACTTCCTGGAGTTACATTCACAACAGGTTCGGGAGTAGTTGGAGCAAAACCTGGTGGGGAAATTTCTCTCAATATATAAGTATCTGGAGGTAAATTTAGGAAAGAATATTCACCATTCACACCAGTAATAGTTGGAGGTTCTCCCTCATCCAAAAAGCCATTTTGATTCAAGTCTAAATATAAAGTAATATCTGCTAGACCCAATTCTCCAGGGTCGAATATTCCATTAGTATTAGTATCATTAAATTTCGTGCCACTAATTTGACCACGATTATTTACATTACCAATATTGATATTTGTAATGTTACTTCCTGGAGTGACATTAATAATTGGGTCGGGAGTAGTTTGATCAAAATCTGGTGGAGAAACTTCTCGCAAGATATAAGTATTAGGCGGTAAATCTCGGAAAGAATATGCACCATTAACACCAGTAATAGTGTGAGCTTCTCCCTCATCAAAAAAGCCATTTTGATTCAAGTCTAAATATAAAGTAATATCTGCTAAACCCAATTCTCCAGGGTCGAATATTCCATTAGTATTAGTATCATTAAATTTCGTGCCACTAATTTGACCACGATTATTTACATTACCAATATTGATATTTGTAATGTTACTTCCTGGAGTTACATTAATAATTGGGTCGGGAGTAGTTTGATCAAAATCTGGTGGAGAAACTTCTCGCAAGATATAAGTATTAGGCGGTAAATCTCGGAAAGAATATGCACCATTAACACCAGTAATAGTG
>CAJICP010000271.1_pt1 | contig 11037 bp, 10 predicted proteins | sample 9199641 | NCBI WGS metagenome assembly CAJICP01 (sample SAMEA7708340, study PRJEB35096) | sediment metagenome | biome: marine neritic benthic zone biome [ENVO:01000025]; feature: sediment [ENVO:00002007]; material: shallow marine sediment [ENVO:03000034] sea grass bed [ENVO_01000059] ... | reverse complement strand
CTTGCTATCATTGTTTTTCGCCTTCTCCCTAAAGGACACGTGGCGAGTTACTTTTGGAGTCAAAAGTAACCAAAACCCTACTCCCCTTCACCAGTCGCCGTCCCGGCGATACCCTGCGATGTAAAGTAAAACGCGGTGGCTGCGGAACTCGCGGCTGCGAGCCGCTCAAACAGTTTTCGCCATAATCCACATTTTACTTTACATCGCAGGCTGCTGAAAAGGTCGCGAAAAACCAAATCCTAGGTTGAAAGCCTCTCCTAATAATTGATAATTGATAATTAGAGAGAGTTTTCATTATCCATTATCCATTGTTCATTATCAATTGTTAAAGAGGTAATTATCAATTGTTCATTATCAATTAATGAAATGAATGCATGACTTCCGTGAAACGGTATAGCTAAACTGTGTTTATAGGGAACAGAGAACAGGGAAAAAAGAAGAGAGATTTGTAGCAAATATTTACCCAAATGGTATTACAGCAGATTCCAAGTATATGAAGTAAGATATTAACAATTAAATGTTTATAGTGCGGGCCGGAATGCCCGCTTCGGGGTGTACCTCACAAAGGTGGAATCCGCTGTATCTTTATATTCTTTGTTCATTACTCTCCCTCAATAATTAGGATGTTAATTATAGGATAATGTATAATATCAAGTCCGTTTAATTAGTGATAAAAAAAATATATCCTCTCGATCCAGGGCAAATCTCCCTATTCTCCCTATTCTCCCCGCTCCCTGCTTCCTTATTCATCAGTATTCAACCGGACATAATATACAGCAGATTTCGGACTGCGGAGGTACAAGCTTTCAGAGTAAAACTCTTGTGGCGCGGGCATCTTGCCTGCTAAATATGTACCTATCGGGCAGCGGTAAGTGCTGTAATACCAATTCCCAAAAATAATGCTATACTTATTCAACACTTCAGTTATTAAGTAATAAGTAAGGTGCAGTAATGTTTTTAACGATTCTCAGCCTGAAGTAAAGATATTTTCTTCCTAATTTCCCTACTCCGGTCTCCCTGCTCCGGTCTCCCTGCTCCCTGCTCTCAATAAGATGTAGCAAAAATGTGTGATATTTGGTATTAGGTAATAGAATCTAACCATTTTTTTGTTTTTTGTGCTGAACGTCTATTGTTAGTTAAAGAAACATTAAAATAAAGCCCTTTAATCCCTCAAGCTTATTTGTAATATTCTTTTTTCAAATTGGTATAAAAGAGGATATTTAAAGCTAAATATAGAAAAATTATCGATTTGATAAATTATAAAGTGCCACGGATAGTTATAGAATAAAACTACATTTTCCTATGGCTGCTACCGGGAAAAACTTGATTTTAATCCATTCTTTCTTCTTCATTCTCACTTCTTCCTTAAATTTATGAATCAACCAGAAATAACTATCAACAAAAACAACGAAAATTTGTGTGAAATAATCTATCAACGCATCTCTGAATCTCCAAAAAAACGGATTACTTTTGCTGAATATATGGATTTAGTTTTATACCATCCTCAATATGGTTATTATGCAACTCATCCTGTAAATATTGGCAAACAAGGAGACTTTTTAACATCCTCTCATTGGGGTGCAGATTTTGGAGAATTATTGGCAGAACAATTCGTGCAAATGTGGGATATTCTCAATCAACCTCATAATTTTACTATTGTAGAAATGGGTGCTGGTCAGGGAATTTTAGCAGAGCAAGTTTTAGGTTATCTCAAACAAAATTACTTAGATTTTTTCCCAAAAATAGAATATCTGATTATTGAAAAATCGGAAGTTTTAAAAGCAGAACAAAAACAACGGTTGAAACCATACGAAGTTAAATGGTGTAACTGGGATGAAATTTCCCATAATTCCATTACGGGATGTTTCTTTTCTAATGAATTAGTAGATGCTTTTCCGGTGCATCAATTTAGAATAGAAGATCGGGAAATTCGAGAAGTTTATGTCACTTCTGACTCTGAGGGAAAATTTGTAGAAATAACTGGTAAAATTTCAACTCCTCAGATAGCTGAATATTTTAATTTAGTGGGTATAGATTTACTGGCGGTTGCTGATGTTGATGGTTATCAAAGTGAAGTAAATTTACAAGCTTTAGATTGGATAAAAATTGTTAGTAATAAATTATTTAAGGGATATGTATTAACGATTGATTATGGTTATCAAGCAGCACGTTATTATAATCCCATTCGGAGACAAGGAACTCTACAATGTTATTATCAACATCACCGAAATAATAACCCTTATTGGAATATTGGGCGACAAGATATTACGGCTCATGTTGATTTTACTGCTTTGGAAAAACAAGGAAATTTGTCAGGATTAGAAAATCTAGGTTTGACTCAGCAGGGTTTATTTTTAATGGCGTTAGGTTTAGGAGATAGATTAAATGAATTATCAAATAATCAGGGGTTTTCTATTCAAGAAGTTTTGCGAAAGCGGGAAGTATTACATTCATTAATAGACCCGATGGGGTTGGGGAATTTTGGGATTTTAGTGCAAAGCAAAGGTTTGAGTGAGGAGCAAAAGAGGCAAACTTTGAAAGGTTTAAGTATGCCGACCATGGGATAGGTTTAGGTTTCTGGAGATTCGATTTTCTGATTAGTTGGTATGAGATGAGCAGCAAAATGCCAGATGATACCAGCTACTACAAATAATAAACCAATTAACCAGATTTTCGGGTCGATACAGAATGCTAAAAATAGACATGGTAATAAACCTAACCAAGCTAACCATTTGGGATAAAACCTTTCTTCAGCACTCATTTTTAACGCTGATAAATTGGTAATGACACTACGAATAAGACTTGCAAAAGCACTGAATGACCAGGTAACTTTGACATCTCCAATGAGAATTAATAGAGCGATCGCCACACTAACCACAATAACTGCCCAATAGGGAGTCGTTGCAGATGAATTTAACTTGGCAATAAAAGCAGGCATATCCCCACGTCGGCCCATTGCTAAAAGCATTCGAGATAATCCGAGAATAGCACTGAGAAGCACGCCCAACATTGCCGTGAGGGCACCTACTGCTAAAATTTTGGAAGTACCGGGAATGCCAAAACTTTGAGCTACTGCTTCTAGGGGTGCTGCTTCGGTCATTGCTGCTTTACTGAAAGCTTCTACGCCAATGGTACCTAAGCTGACTATTGCCACAGCAATATAGAGTAGCATCACGGAAAATGTGGCGATGGTCATTGCTTTGGGAATATTTTTTCGTGGCTCCAATACTTCTTCACTCATGGTAGCAATACGACCATATCCCGCGTAAGAAACAAACATTAAAGCAGTAGCTTCTAAAATGTTTCCCATTGATTTGGAAGAGATATTTTTAGAGATAATTAAATTCTCCCAACCATTGCTAGGCCACATAATTAAACCTGTAATTATTAGGAATAGTAAAGAGCCAATAGTAACTGATACCATTACTAAAGTTGTCACCTTAGAACGTCGCATTCCACTTATTATAATTAAAGTAATAATTAGTAAAATAGTGAGGGCTATTGGTATGAGAAAACCTTGTTGAGTTACCCCAATAATTTTTAATAAGTATCCAGAAAAACCGAGAGCTGCAGTTGCAGAGGAAGCAATTTTTGCTAAAAGATACATCCAACCGCCAGTAAAACCTAGCCAAGGAGTAAGATATTTGTAACCGTATTCGTAAACTCCCCCACTAACTGAATGGTTAGCAGCAAGTTGAGCCATATTTAAACTATTACAAAGTGCTAATAAACCTGCTAAAATTATGGCGAGAATAACTCCAGAATTAGATATTCCTGCTGCAATACCAATACTGACAAAAACCCCTGTACCAATCATTGAACTTAAACCCATAATAATTGTGCCAAGAAAACCTAGTTCTCTTTTTAGTTGTTGGGGATAATTTGTTTGTGAGGCAGTGTTTTTCATGGAATTAAATTACTTGTTTATCGAAAGTGAATTAACTATTTAAGTATAATTGAAACTAGGATAATGTAGTAGTAGATATAACAGATTTTAATGATTATTGATTTTTGCCATATAAAAGAGTTATCTTAATTACAACAAAAAATAAAATTTCAATATTAGATAAATATAATAGCCATTAATTAAAATTCCAAGTAGTAATCTGATTCTGACAGGTTATAAATCCGAAGATAATTTATCAAAATAATATGGGTCTAAAACCCCGCCTTTTAAGGCGCAATATTTTTGGAGCCCAGCTCAAATCTCCGTTACAAAAATAACTTCTGACTTGCAGACTTGCTGACTTCTGACTTCGTTAACCCATACTCTTTTAATGTTTCACTGGTGACTGGTTCAAATAATTCTAAAACACCTTTTTCTTGTAGTTTACCTTTAATCCAATGACCTAAAATTTTTAAGTCATCTCTTGACCTTAAATTTTTATGATAATCACCTTGAGTTCGACAGGGAAATACTAAATCATCATCAGTGTAGGCAATAAAATCACCTTGAGGATAAATAGGATTTTTAGTTGTAGCTATATCCACAATAATTTCTACTTCAAACCAGTCTCTAGGAATCACAACACCTGTTTTTCTATTCCATCTTCCTTTGCCAAAAAAAAATATTTAAGTTTGACCGTTGTTGCTTATCAACTCTAGCCAAAGATATATCTACATAAGGAACTGTATCATTAATAATTGGTTTGGTTTCTGCTTTCTGAAAGCTAATTTTTTTTCGGCTAGCTTTAACAGATTCAATAATCGGAAATGATTCACACTTAGCAAAATTTACCGATACATTATCAGTAAGTAGCCAATTAAGATAGGCTTCTGTTTGATTTATTGTAGTAGTGTCAGTAATTTTACAAGTAAATTCTAAATTATCAAATAATCCTCTTTTAGAAAAATTTGAAGACCCTGCAAAGTAAAGCAATTCATTTTGATATTTTATTCTATAAATCTTTCCATGAAACGGTGGTGGATTCCACACAAATCTCAAACCTCCACATTTAGCATTGGTAGATAATATAAAACTATTTAATTCACCTAATTTATGATAGGTATGTCTGTTTAACCCTTCAAAAATTCCCATACCTACTAATAATGTAAAATCACCATCATTGTTAACAATTCTAGTAATATCTTCCTGATACTGTTTGACAGTAATTCCAGAAGTATAACCAGATACAATAGTAACAGAATTAGCTTCTTTCAAAAGAGTGCTAAGTCTGTCACCAAAAGAGCCTCCAAACTCTGAATGATTAGTATAAGACCATATTCTGGCTGAGGATGAATAAAATTAAAACCTGTATCCATTCTAATCCCTACTAAAATTACTATTTCCCTAAATTGAGGTACTCCGTAATCAGCAAATTTGTATAATTTAGGTTTGACTAAATAACCAGGAGATATACTTTCAAAATCTGATATTATCCGTTGAATTGCTTGATGTTTATTCGCACTTAATAAACCTTTGACATTTTCTGCTATAAATGCCTTGGGTTGTTTCTGTTTAACAAATTCTAAGAAGTAGGTATATAAATTACCTCTCGTACCTTCTAGACCTGGACGTTTCCAAATCATTGAAAAATCTTGACAAGGGAAACCACCTGTAATTAAATCTGCTTCTGGCACTTCATTAATATCTATATTTTCAATTTGATTATGCTCAACAATATCAGCAATATTTCTCTTAAAAGTTTGACAAGCATATAAATTAGAATCAATGGCCTAAACCACCTTGAAGCCTGCTTGATGAAATGGTAAATCCATCCCCCCACAACCAGAAAATAAAGATATAACTTTTGGTTGTGTATTCCAATGTATTTGTTTTAGACGTGAAATTAACATTTGTTTTAACAATATGACTACCAGATTGAGTGACTTAAATTATAGTGTTATTTCCTGATAATATAAATTATTAATATTTCTCAAAAATAAATCAAAATATACTAACATTCCCAATTATAAACATTTATAGACAAAATTACCAATTTAAGATATATTAATAAAGTTAAGAAAAAAAACGATAAAATACTAAAATTATCAAAATACCCACCAAAGCAAATTTTGGCAAGGAGATTAACCAATGAAAACAACTCAAGAACCACGCCAAAAACAAAGCCGCTATCGAGGACTCACACAGGCTGAGGTTGAGGCAAGTCGGCAAAAATATGGTTCTAATTTATTAACGCCACCCAAGCGATCGCCCTGGTGGAAATTATGGTTAGAAAAGTTCGACGACCCAGTAATTCGGATTCTAATAATCGCCGCCGTTATTGCAATTACTGTAGGAATTTTTGAAGGAAATTATGTAGAAGGTTTAGGTATTATTGCTGCCATCCTACTCGCTACCACCGTTGCCTTTTTAAATGAATATAAAGCCAGCAAAGAATTCGATATTCTGAACCAAGTAAATGATGAAATACCAATCACAGTAATTCGGGATAATAATGTTACAACTATTCCGAAAAGAGACTTAGTAGTGGGAGATTTTGTAATCATAGAAACAGGAGATGAAATACCAGCAGACGCTCAAGTAATAGAAGCAGTTTCTCTACAAGTAAACGAAGCCAGTTTAACCGGAGAAGCAATACCTGTTACCAAAACAGCAGAGATAAACATATCCTCCGACAGTCAGACTAAGTACGCTTATCCTCCCAACAAAGTCTTGCGTGATACTGTAGTCAACGATGGACATGGAACCATCAAAATCACAGCCGTTGGGGATGAGACAGAAATCGGTAAAACTGCTAGATGCGTTCTAGATATTACAGATGTAGAAACGCCTCTAAATCTGCAACTCAAACGCCTCAGTAATCTAATTGGTATCCTCGGTTTAGGCGTAGCAGTCTTAATCGATATCGCCTTAATAGCAAGAGGTATCTTCACAGGAGAACTCGATCTTACCTTTAGACAATGGTATATTATTAGTATCCTCCTTATTGGCTTAGTTATTGCCCTAACTAGAGTCTGGTTACCAATAATAATAGACGGATTAGAATCAATAGATAAAGAAATCGAAATACCAGAGTGGCTGGAAAATGATAGCGCGACCGCCTGGTTAAAAAATATTTTGATCGCCCTAGCAATATCTGGCATCGGTATTGGAGCTGGCTATTATTTGGGATGGGTTCCTAGCTCTCCCACTGACTGGATCGCTGCGGATATCGCCCTCAAATTCCTCACATACTTTATGATTGCAGTTGCAGTCATCGTTGTTGCGGTACCCGAAGGATTGGCCCTAAGTGTCACTCTTAGTCTCGCCTACAGTATGCAGAAAATGACTAAACAGAATAATTTAGTCCGCCGGATGCACGCTTGCGAAACCATTGGCGCTACAACTGTAATTTGTTCTGATAAAACAGGTACATTGACCGAAAACAAAATGCAGGTAAGTGATGTACAGTTTCCTAGCTTCGATCGCGTCACTCTCAATGCTGACAACATAATAGTAGAAGCTATCTGCGCCAACAGTACAGCTAACTTAGAATACAGAAAAGGTCAAGAATCTATTCCTCTGGGAGACCATACAGAAGCTGCTTTGTTATTGTGGTTAGAGTCAAATAATATTCACTATATTGACAAACGACAGGATTTTGACATCATCAATCAGTTAACTTTTTCGGCAGACAGAAAGTACATGGCAACTATGGGAGTTTCCGCCAACACAGGCGGCAGAATACTCCATATAAAAGGTGCGCCAGATCTAATGCTAGCAAGCTGTAATCAAATCCTGACAAATGAAGGTGTCAAACCTTTTACAAATTCTACAAGAGTATCTATCGCAGCAGAGTTAAATAAGTATGAAACCATTGGTAGACGAACCTTGGGATTTGCCTATATTCGGGAACCTCAAGATTATCAACCAGGAAAAGAACTCGAACAATATCACGATCTGGTTTGGTTGGGTTTAGTGGCGATCGCCGATCCAGTAAGGGAAGAGGTACCCAAAGCAGTTAAAATATGTCAACAAGCTGGAGTAAAAGTCAAGATGATTACAGGGGATAGTCCTTTGACTGCTATCGAAATTGCTCGCGGAATTGGGATTATGACTAGAGATGATACTAATGATTGTTGTATCACTGGTAATAAACTCCGGGCCTTAGATGATGAAGCAGCTTCGGCAGTGGTGAAAAAAATTAAAGTGATTGCTAGAGCGCGACCCCAGGATAAGCAACGCATTGTGCAGTTATTACAAGCTACTGGGGAAGTGGTGGCAGTTACAGGTGATGGGACCAACGATGCACCCGCTTTACACCAAGCGCAGGTAGGTTTGTCAATGGGTAGTGGTACTTCTGTTGCCAAGGAAGCAAGCGACATCATTATTTTGGATGACTCCTTTGGTAGTATCGAAAATGCGGTGATGTGGGGGCGATCGCTTTACCAAAACATTCAAAAGTTTATCCTTTTCCAGTTAACAATAAATGTTGCTGCTTGTGGTATTGCTTTGTTGGGTCCGTTTATTGGGATTAATCTTCCGTTTACAGTGATTCAACTATTGTGGGTGAATTTAATTATGGATACTTTTGCTGCTTTAGCTTTGGCAACGGAACCACCTAATGAAAAAGTGATGGAAAATGCACCCAGAAACTCCCAAGATTTTATTATTTCCAAACCAATGACGGTGAGTATTTTCTCAGTAGCGTCAATATTTTTGGTATTTTTCGTCGGTTTCTTACTTTATATCCAGAAAGACCAAGTGGTGACTCCTTATGAACTATCTTTGTTTTTCAGCACATTTGTAATGTTGCAATTTTGGAATCTGTTTAATGCCAAATGTTTTGGTTTAAAAGAATCTGCATTTTCTAATATTAGTAAAAATGGCAGTTTTGTGGCGATTGCTGCATTGATTTTCGTAGGGCAAATTTTGATTGTTCAATATGGTGGGGCTGTATTTAGAACAGTTCCTTTATCTTTAAGAGATTGGTTAGTAATTATTGGTGGTACATCTATTGTGTTGTGGGTAGGTGAGATTTGGCGGATGATTCAAATGCGGTTTAAGGTTTCTTAAAAAGTAGTAGGGTGGGTAAATATAGCAGAATTTAGAATTTAGAAGTCATAATTTAGAAGTCAGAAGTTAAATTCTTACTGTGACTATATTTGAGAATTTGAGAATGTCCGGCGCCACTAATGGCGACTACTATATTTGCTCACCCTATATACTAATGCTCTAGTTATTATAATCAAACACAGGTAAAAATTATGTCAACAGTTTATCGTTTAAAAGCTAGTGAAATAGACCATCATTTTCTAGAAGAAATTCAAGCTAAATTTGGAGAAAAAGAAATAGAGATAGTTGTTTCAGAATTTGATGAAACAGATTATCTTTTAAAGTCATAAAGCAATAAAAATAGACTATTAAAAGCAATTGAAAATGTAAAAGAGCGTCAAAATTTAGTTGAAGTAAACTTAGAAGATTTGCAATGAGCAGAAGAAATGAAAATTTTGTGTTCAACTATATCACTTATAGCTGGTAGTTAATGATAGGATAGAAATAATAAATTCAACTGGTTTTATTTATGATGTTAAATTCTGAATTCTTAGCTAAACTTAAGCAGTTATCCCGCGCTGATAAGTTTCAAATTATCCAGTTTTTAATGGCTGAATTAGCAAAAGAAGAAGGGTTAGAACTATTAGATAATAATAAGGCTTATCGTACTTGGTCTCCTCATAATTATTCTGATGCAGCTCAGAAACTAATGAGTTTATTAGAACAAGAAGAAGGGAAAGAAAATGCGGAATGCTAAAAGATTTCCTTTTGTTGAAAGAAGCGTTCGGGCTGGAGAAACTAATGTTTTTCCCTATGTACCTATCACTTTAAGTTATCAAGATTGTATTTTGGATGCTTTAGGATTATTGGATACAGGTTCGAGTCTTAATGTGTTACCGTACCATGTTGGTTTAGCATTAGGAGCAGTTTGGGAGGAACAAAGACTTTCAATTTCCTTAGCAGGTAATCTTGCGCTAGTCGAAGCAAAGGGTTTAGTTGTTGTGGGAAAAATTAGCGATTTTCCACCTGTTCGTTTAGCATTTGCTTGGGCAAAATCTAACGACCCACCTATTATTTTAGGTCAGTTAAACTTTTTTATGGAGTTTGATGTATGTTTTTATCGTTCGCAGTTAGCTTTTGAAGTCTGTCCTAAATTGAAATAAAGTTGAAATTGTCAGTACAATGGGGTCTTAAAAAAAGAAGAATTGAAAAGCGACGTTTGGAGATTGCTGCTAATGCTCAAGCTACTTTGGGATAATCGTTTTAAACGTGCTTTTAGAAAGTTAATAAAAAATAAGCCTGAGTTTCAGGAGCGGGTTATTAATGCTTTATATGTGTTAACTGGACTTTAGACTAAATTTTGGGGTCTTCAAATAATCTACTCAGAAGCAATGAAGACTTGGAACTCAGAACCCTGGGCTAATATCAGGGGTGCAGATGTTTTCGATGCTCTTGATGATGTTTCTTTTTTTGGCGAGTTTGGGTGAGGCCGACGTTATTCAAACTCTTCAAAAAGTCTTGCCAGGGGACAATTACCCCAGAACACAGGCTGTGGATAATTGACTTAAAAGTCATTGCAATGCTGATGCAGAAATAGTTTCAGTCTAGTTTGCCCATGTCACTATTCTCCCTCGGCAAGTTTCCGGCCAGCTTTAATTAGTCTAAACTTCAGTTATAACTAAGTTTACCTAAAATGTCTACTGGATAAACTGTTAAGATTTGTAGATAATTATGGCTTTGTTGGCGGAACCTGACCAACAGAAACCACAATTATCGTTGGCGCCATTCATCTCCCGGTAAATCAAAGATTATACCGGGAGCCTTCTGTCGCTTTTTAGGTAACAGAGAATCTAGGCATTATTTAAGACTGGTTCTTATTTCTCCGCCTTGAAACAGCACTCCCCATTCCCCAGATTAGGATTCCCCAAGTAACTGACGATTCAGGCACTCTGGTGCTGACGACTGTGACATTCTCATCTAGGTCATCTCCAGTATTGTAAACGTAATTAAACGCCTCTGCATCACCTTGAACATGGGCACGTAAAAACAGGGAACTCCAACGGGCAATCGTCTCTGTTGCTACCTCTTGGGGTAAAACG
>CAJICP010000552.1_pt1 | contig 11058 bp, 6 predicted proteins | sample 9199641 | NCBI WGS metagenome assembly CAJICP01 (sample SAMEA7708340, study PRJEB35096) | sediment metagenome | biome: marine neritic benthic zone biome [ENVO:01000025]; feature: sediment [ENVO:00002007]; material: shallow marine sediment [ENVO:03000034] sea grass bed [ENVO_01000059] ... | reverse complement strand
CCACAAATCAACATCACCCTTATCCAGACAAATAATCGATCAAATTTACGACACACTTCTCGCCTTCGATGACCAAGGCAAGATTCAACCAAACCTGGCCAAAGAATGGTCAGTAAGTGAAAACGGCAAAGAATATACCCTAAAACTTAACGAAAACATCAAATGCCATGACGGTAAAACCTTTGATGCTCAGGCAGTCAAATTTACCATAGACAGAGCCATCAACCCCGAAACAGAAAATAAGACAAAAGACAGTTGGGGGCCAATAGAAACAGTAGAAGTCGTGGACGACCTCACAGTTAAGGTCAAAATGACTGAAGCTTTTAGCCCCTTTCCTCGCTTCTTAGCCGACCCCTACTCCAGCATGATTTGTCCCTCCGCCATCCAAACCTACGGCAACAAATTTGGCATAGATGGAACAATAGGTACAGGTCCGTTTAAATTTGTTAAATGGACTCAAGGGGAACAACTCATACTTGAACCAAACCCAGACTACAAAAATTATGGGCGACCAGTAGAAAATTCTGCTACTCCTTATATTAAGAAGTTAATAATTAAAACTATGCCAGAAGCAGAAGCACGTTTAGCAGCGCTGAAGTCTGGAGAAATTCATTTAACTGAACCCCCAATAACAGAAGTTTCTAATCTTAAGGAAGACTCTAATTTAAAACTTTATATTGCTGAAAATACTGGGCAGATAGTATTTTTTGAATTCGTTACTTCGAGACCTCCTTTTGATAATAAAAAGGCAAGACAAGCAGTTGCTTATGGAATAGATCCGAAAAAAGCAACAGAGGAAACATTCGCAGGTTTGGTGAAACCTTCCCAATGCGCCATGGCAAATGTTATGTTTCCCAGTGATGAAAAACTTTGCTCCGAGTTTAGTATTACACCAGATCCAGAAAAGGCAAAAACTCTATTAACTGAACTTGGTTATAGTGAGGATAAACCATTAGAAGTAACTCTCCTAACTTGGAAAGGAGGAAACCGTCAAAAAATCATTGAAAACTTTCAAACTCAACTAGAAGAAGTGGGGATAAAAGCCAACTTAGAAACAATGGATATTGGCAGTCTTAATGCCAGAATAAAACAGGAAAATAGCCAAGAAGAAGGTAAGGGTGTTATTGATATGATGGGGTGGTCTTGGTACGACCCAGATTTTCTTTATACATTGTGGCATTCTCCTGGTTGGATGGGAGGTTATCACAGTGATGAACTTGATACATTACTAACAGAAATGCGAACTACAACTAACTCCGAACAACGGCAGGAAAAAGTTATAGCAGTTCAGAAATATTTGTTGGATAATGCTGTGATGCTGCCACTTTATAGTCCTGGTTGGATGTGGAGTTATGTTAGTAGTTCTGATGTGGAAGGTTTTAAGATTGGGGTTTTTAATCGACCTCAATTTAATGATGTGAAATTTTCTAATAAAACAGATGAAAAACCGACGGAAAGTTCTACTGAAAGTTCTGAGGAAAAAACTGAAGTTAAACAACCTGAAAATTCTCAATAGATTTATGTAAGACCAATTTTCAGAAACTTTGCTATAGTTAGATTTTCTATTTCTCAAGACTATTTGTTGGAGTGAATGTTTGGTATCAGGAAGAATTTATAATCAAGGTCTCCTATTTGTAGAAAACATTTATCAAGGGGGTATTATAGAACCTATTTGAGTCTATTAAAAAGTAGAGAGGGAAGGGTGGGAAGTGTGGGGAGTATGAGGAGTATTTTTCAACATGGATACCTAATTTTTTTCCGATATTTCATAACTTATAAGTCGGTCTTCCTGACTTCATTAGTGAAAAAAATTAATTACGGACAAAGATACCAAGTGGGTTCTATACTATTTTGAAAAAAGAATGTTACGAATAATTAGGGGAATTGAAATACTTTAGATGAAATGTTCCTTTGAGTAAACAGAGAATATCAATGGTAATAAATAGTATTTAAGCTATTAATTCTGAATCCTAACTTCTGTACGTTGCAAATCCGACAGCTCCCCTACCTAACTCCTAAAAAAATAGCTTAACTAAGTATCTGTGCAAATTATTTAACATTTTTCAGGAAGTAGGGAGTAGGGGTAAAATAGACTTGTATACTTTGATAAGTAGATCAAAAATCATTTGCCCTAGCTACTTAATAGATTAACCTAGGAAGCAAATATACAATTAATTTTGTTTGACTACTTGTTTGTAGCAAACATTTATCAAAATGGTATAACAGGAAACAGAAAATATAACTGGGCAAAATTATTCGTATATTTATGCCTACCTACTTATTTGTATTATTTGTAAATTTGTCACTTTGTCAATTAATTATTTGGTTTGTAAAATTGAGGTAATATTTTGCTTTACTTACAATTAGATGAAGGTATCCAAGAACTAATAAAAACCTATGCTCCCCCTTTGACTAGCATTGGTGTAGATTTTTTGAATCCAGATTTAGAAGAAGCAATTTATTACTGTTCTCAAGATTTAGAAGACGCTTTTAGAGCCACTATATCTTATTGGTATTTTAAACAAAATAATGGAGAAGATTTTGCAGCACCAAATAGCTTTTTAATTAAAGCACTTAAAGATAATTGGCATCCCTACCAATGGAATGATAACTGGATAGAAAATCCAATCTTTAAAAGTGAAGGAATGAAGTGGTGGGATGAAGCGGAAGTTCACTGGGGAAGAGATAAGCGTAATTATCTAGTAGTTGATATTCAAGAAACTATTATAGGAACTAGAGCTACAATAATTTTTAGAAATGGAAAGAGTATTTCTTTGCGGGCAGCTAGCAGGATGAATTGGGAAGAATTGCTAGAATACGCTGAATAAAATTATACAAAATTGCCTTAGTTAATAAAAATTAATTTTATGTATTTGACAATTAAAAAATTACTCAAAATTATAAATCTATCAACCCATTTGATCTACAGTAGAAAACACAACCAAATAAATTAGTTAGTACAAAACATCAAGTTTATGAAATAATTTTATCCGTAGTAGAAAAAAAATAGATGCAACCCTGTTTAGTTAGAGCAGAAAAATTATTTTAGATTCAAACTGATATTTGAATCTAACTTACTCAAAACTCAGTAGATTTAGATCGGCTCAGACTCTCAAGATAGTTAAAAAAGTTAATTATCTAACTAATAAATTCAAAAGAGCTAAAATTCAAACCAACCAACCAAATTAGGGGCTAGAAAAACTTCTAACTCCTAAAATACTAAAGATTGCAGGTAATTAGACTAATCATCCTTGGGGCCAAAAACCATCTGTACCACCATTTGTGTTCCGCCTTGTTCGTGATAGCGATCGGCCCAATGTCTGATAATTTCATCTAACTCCTCTTTAGCTTGCTCATAGCGATCTGGAGAAATATCAAACTCCTCCAAAACACGCATGACATTTGTGTCTTTCTGTTCAGCCCAGTCCTTCATAAGGCGGAAATAACGGGCTGTATCCTCGACCATAAGATAAGTGCGTTCCTCTTGATCTTCTGGAGAATAAGAAGAACGAGTCAGAGCATAAAAAGGCATTCCCCAAGGAGAGTCTATCTTAGTTACAGTCCCAGAATAAATCAAACGACGTTTAATATGTTCTGCCAAAGCTTCACTCAGAGGCATCCGGCGTTCTGGTGGCAAATCTTCCTGAGAACGTCTATGCAAGAACTCAATTAACTCCATAAACTGAAAAGAATTAATCAATCTAGCATCAGGCATATTTGAGGGAAGTTTAGTTTCGATATATCGTCTCTCCTCAGCAGTAAGATTGCCACCAGGAAGCCGAGGACGACCAGGAGTCCAGGGATACTGTTCTAACCATACATAGGGAAACTGAATCAAATAGCGAGGTTCTTGAGAACCCAACATTTTCAGTAGTTTCCCCTTTGTAAGTGCTTCTTCTACTTCTTGCACAATCACCTTAACCCGTTTAGGTTCGATGTGATGCAGATGTCCTGTCATGCGAAGATTTTGACCTTGTTCAATGTAGGTCATATAAATCGCACATTTAGCTGCCGTCGCGGCGGCATCTAAAAAAGCTCCATGACGATGCCCACTGGTCCTCATGGCACTAAACGCTAGATATAACATAATCTGATCCATAGCGCTGGGGCTAAGGCTATTAATCAGATCGGTATCGCTTTTCATTATAATCCCCAAAATAACAAAACTAAGGAGGCATCCTATGATCCTCCGTTAACAATTAAAAATATGCTGACTATGATGATATTTCAATGTCAGAAAGTCAGTCAGCTAGAACTGTTACACCAACCAATAGATATTTTTGAGATTTTTTCGCATTTGGTATGAGAATAGTCACACGAAATAATTTGCGAATAGTTTGTTATCTTAGTAGATTTTTGCACCCTATGTACAGTTTGCTGACAGACCTAGTTAATACTAACGTAACATACTAAAGTACCATTCATTCAACTTTTGACATCCTCCACTGCCGTGCATACGAATGGATTCCTCACCACGCTATAGTTTTCCTATAGTCGCTGAATGGGGTTGACGCTTCACAGGATACTGCTACCTTTTCGGTAGTCTTATGTCTTCTTCCACGTCCGTCTTAAGTCTCGGAATGCCAGACCGCAACTAGGTCTCAAGTATGGATTTTATACCATTGACCTTTTATCTTTCCCTATAGCTGCTTCCGGCTCGGTTTCACACCATTGTTGGTGGTATATCAACTGCCAAGTTAGGTAGGAATTTGAACTACTATCAGTATAACATAAAGTCGCCGTAAAATGGCGAGGCTTGAAACCGATTTTTTGGGTAACAGTTAGGATCCATGGTGACTATAATCTAATTTTTCATAAATGTTCATATATGAACATTGAGCTAACATTCTCAATCTAAAAGCTCAAACAACTTTGACAAAAGTTCAACTTGGCGCTGAAACTGAAAAAGTAGGAAATAGCTTTAGCGTCCACTACCACGATGAGGACAAATGTCCTGATTATCTAGCCCAGGAGTACAAATTCTGTTTACAAAAGATCGTATGCCTCCCATGCGGGGCTTCTTCGGCCCATTTTGACGGTTTCGAGCAGAGCGTCTGAAAAATGTCGGAGATAATTCAAGTTCATTTCCAGTCATTAGAGCTTCGCTACTAGAAGCATTACCAAGTAATAATAAAAACGAGAAAATGATCGGCGTATAATTGTGCATAGGTCATATCCGTGTGAGAGTGTCTATTCTCTGATACGGACATTGAGGAGAAAATCAGGATAGTTAACACATAATTTGTTAGTTCAATATAGAGAAAAGGGTGTGGCGGATAAATATCTTAAAGTGGGTTTACCCCCGAAGCAGATGTAAAGTTAAGACTTAAATAAATCTACAGATTCTCAAATTAAAAAGCAAAATTCAAACTTTATCGTGATTATTGTCTGGTGTTTTAACCATCACAAGTAAACAGAATTATTCAGAGATTAGTGGCCTAATTTAACCGCTCCCTGCCCAAAAATTTAGTTACAAAAAATTCTACTAATTCACTAATTGAAGTAGAATATAATTTAAGTAAAAACTCACAAAAATCAAGTTAAAATGGAAAAAGGATTCATTCTCTGGTTTACAGGTTTAAGTGGAGCAGGCAAGACAACTATCAGCAAAATTGTGGCAGAAAAATTAAAACAAAGAGGTCGTAAAATAGAAATATTAGATGGAGATATAGTCAGAGAAAACCTATCAAAAGGTTTGACTTTTAGTAAAGAAGACCGAGATATAAATATCCAGAGAATCGGATTTGTAGCTCATCTCCTCAGTCGCAATGGAGTAGTGGCAATTACTGCAGCAATTAGCCCTTACAAAGCAACACGAAATAAAGTCAGAGAAATGGATGAAAACTTTATAGAAGTTTATATAAATGCACCTTTAGAAGTATGTGAAAAACGTGATGTTAAAGGATTATATGCCAAAGCCAGGGCAGGAGAAATTAAAATGTTTACTGGTATTGATGATCCTTACGAAGCACCAGAAAATCCAGAAATTACTTGCTACACAGATAAAGAAACATTAGAAGAAAGCGTAGCTCATATAATTAGTAGTCTAGAAAAATTAGGTTATTTGACCTAAAAAAAAATAGGGAGGGAGTGAGCAATGAAGCAGCATGAATCAAAAAATCAAGCAGATGTAATCAGCACAATATTATCTTTATCCAAAATTCTAAGTTATGGAACAATGGTTATATTATGTAGTTACTGGGGAGTCTCATATTCTGCAGAAGCTCAACCCCTCTCTCAGGATGATATTACACTACCAGAAACCTCAACCCTACCAAAACTAACAGACCCTTGGCCTCAAGGTACAGAACCACAAGCACCTCTGCTAGCTCCACCGCCAGAACCATTATCTATTCCTGAACCAGAAATACCCTTACCAGACTCAAACGGATACACACTGGGCGCGGGCGATCGAGTTCAAATAGACATCTTCAACATACCAGAATATAGTGGAAAAAATGGCCAACATCAAGTACAAATCGATGGGACTCTCAACCTCCCATTAATAGGTAATGTCTCTGTTGAGGGAATGACCATTAATAAAGCCACAGAATTAATTCAAGAAAAATACGGCGAATATCTACAAATACCTATAGTTAACCTCAACCTATTAGCAGCACGTCAATTAAAAATAGCGATCGCCGGAGAAGTCCAACATCCAGGTTCGTACACTATTTCTCCTATAGTAAATCAAGGGAGTAATAGTCAAAGTGGAACTCAGCTACCTACAGTTACTAAAGCATTGCAAGTGGCGGGTGGAGTCACAACTTCAGCAGACATCAGACAAATCAAAATTCGTCGGACCCAACTCAACGTCCCAGAACAAGTTATCAACATCAACCTATGGGAACTTTTGCAAAGTGGTAATTTAGTCCAAGATATTCCGCTGCGGGATGGGGATAGCTTATTCGTTCCTAGTATTACAGAAATTAATCCAGTAGAGTCAACTCAACTAGCAAGTGCTAATTTTGCTGGTACTAATAGTCAACCTCTCAATATTGCAGTGGTCGGAGAAGTGGCACGGCCAGGTCCATATATATTAGAAACAGATATTGACCAAGGTCAACTCTCGGCTACAGAAGAAAACTCAGACTCTACTGAAGCAGATAGCAATATTTCACTCCCTCAGAATACTAGGTTGCATACTGTCACTAAAGCAATTAAAATGGCAGGCGGTATTACTTCAGCAGCAGATATTCGACAAATTAGGGTGCGCCGACTAACTCGTGCTGGTACGGAGCAAATCATTAAAGTAGACCTTTGGCAACTGCTGCAAAGTGGTGATTTAAGTCAAGATATAGTTTTACAATCAGGAGATACAATTTATGTGCCAGTAGCAGATGAAGTTAATTTAGATGAATTAGCTGAAGTTACTGCATCAAGTTTTTCTCCAGGTAATCTCAAAATTAATGTTATTGGGGAAGTAATTAAACCTGGAACAATTTTTGTAACTCCTAATAGTACACTTAATCAAGCTTTGTTAGCTACAGGAGGTTTTAATCCGGCCAGAGCAGAAACAGAAGAAATAGAACTTATTCGCCTTAACCCTAATGGTACAGTTACTCGGCGAAAGGTACAAGTAGATTTTTCTGCAAAAGTTAATGAAGAAACTAATCCAACTTTGCTTAATAATGATGTAATTGTAGTTGGTCGCTCTGGTAAGGCAACCTTCACTGATAATGTAGGAGGTGTTTTAGCTCCTTTCAGTCCTATTAATAGAATTTTAGGGATATTTTTTGATATTTTTGATTAAGTTAGTAATAGTTTAACTTGGTAAAGTTATTCCTCAAGATTTACAGAATAGAAACAAAAAAATCTGCTTAAAATTGCTTTGTTGTAGCTGAAAGTCAATGACTCACAATTAAATCAAATATCAACCATTAATTATCAAAGCGATGGGTAGAGGTGGTAGACAAATGGTTAAGCCTGATAAATATGGTTTCCCCAGAACTAAACCTAAATTAAGACGGAAATCATTTTCTGGTTTTATGACTGGTGATATTGTCAAAGCTGTAGTCACAAAAGGTAAAAATATCGGCGCTTATACAGGTCGTGTTACTGTTATAAGAACGGGCAGTTTTAATATTAAAACGAAGGTTGAAACTGTAGAAGCTATTAAGGTTGAAACTGTAGAAGCTATTAATCATAAATACTGGAAAAACTTGCATAAGTCTGATGGCTAAACTGATAGCTTTGGCGAGCTAATTAGTCAAAAAATTAATATTTTTGTTAAATCTAGCTCTAAGCTAACTATGATTAAACCAGTTCAATTATCACTTTTTGATAGTTCTGAATTAACAGTAGAAGTGCAACCTAAAACTAGAAAGAAATTTACGAATAAGTTGACAGGAACAAACGGTGGAAAATTAAGTTAGTCCTAAATTTAGAGGGAAGTAATACCAAGCGTGATAAATGTTTGCTGCAAATAAAATAGGGGATATTGATTATAACAGCTTATTTTTTGTATAAAATCCTTGCTCTGATGGAGCGATAAAATTTACTATTTTTCTTCCTTCTTTCTTACCAACTTTGACCTTCGGTCTTTCTTCTTCCTTACCCACACTATTTGTAACATTCTTTTTTCAGGCATGGTATAATTGAATTGCTGGTTGCTTTCCTCTCAACCTTAAATCAAAGATTATAACGGAAGTCTCCAGCAACAATTTTAGATGAAAAAATACGTTATTTTGCTTAAGGCTTATTTAGGGTCTGCTGAAAAAGTTATAGGTGTGAGGTTAGGGAACAGGCAACAGGAAAAAGAAAACAGTTTTCGCGTTAGTTTAACCCGATTACTTTACTGCTTTATCTGAAACAAGTGTATTAGTTTCGATAGTATTTGGGTTATTTATTAGACTTGTTGAACCTTGAATAGTTATCAAAACCATGATGCCTCAAGGTTTCAAATTTATTCAGCAAGCCCTATTTATAAAAATTAAAGTTATTGATAAAGTAAAGATATATAGCAGTTACAGGTTTGCTTAGGATATGCTCAAATTATCTGGCCTGAGTCACAGCAATAAGTACCTAGGCAAAATTAATTACCTAATTTTATTTCCTGTAATTTTTAGAACTTATGCTTTTCAGCTTTAGAGAATGTGTAATTAATTTTGCATGACTACTTAACTTTATTTTTGACTTTTGAATTTAATTATGGATATGGAACCAGAAAAAACTTCTCAGTTATCTTTATATAATAATCGCGGTAAGCTAGTAGACCCCAGGAAAAATTTGACTCAGAATCAATATATATATGAAGCTGAGTTTCACAAGCTAGAAGAAAAATTATCTCAAAAAGAAAATAAGATTTGGAAGTTAGTATGTCATCGTTTTTTCTTGATTTTCAGCGTGACAACTGCCACCACAACCGGAGCATATTTCTGGACTTTAAATCAGATTCCTGTATATCAGGGAGGATTTAAAATATTAGTTGAACCAGTTACATTTACAAATTTAACTAATCATCAATTAGACACAGATGAAAAAAGATTAGATACAAACTCTGGAGAAAATTGGGAAGAACAAGCGACCAGAATTATTTATGGTAAAAGTGAAGATAGTATTGCTTCATCTCTACATCAAAATATTAGACAAAATCAAGAATATGAGAACTATGGCTTAGATTATAAATCGCAAATTCAAGTGCTAAAAAGTCCGCAAATTATGCAGCCTATAATTGTGGAGATTCAAAAAGAATATCCAGAAATAAATTATAATTTCCTGTTTGGTCAGCCAGAAAATAAACCGTTTGCTTTTGCTAGGGAGAAACTGAAACTTCAAAGATTAGACGATACAAAAATTATAGAAGTTAGCTATCAAGACTCAGACCAAAATAAAATTAAGTTTGTCTTAGATAAACTAGCAGCAGCTTATACTGAATATGGTCGAGATGATCGTAAAACAAATACTGGTGAAGGATTGAAATTTGTTGAAAAGCAGATTCCAAAATATCAACAAAAAGTAAAAAAACTGCGACAGGAATTACAGCAACTACAACAGGAATATCTGTTTATTAGCCCAGAAATTAAAAGTCAGGAAATAGCAGCAGAAAGAAATCAAATTCAATCTCAAAAACTAGAGAATAAAATTTTGCTTGACCAACAGCGATCGCTCTACGCTATGCTGCAAAGTCAGTTGGGAATTAATCCAGAAGAAGCACTGATAGCTTCAGCTTTAAGCCAAGCGCCAAGATATCAATCATTACTAAATCAATTACAAAAAGTAGAAACAACGATTGCTCTAGAATCAGCTCGCTTTAAAGAAAAAGCACCCCAAATTCAATCTTTATATCAGCAAAGGGAAAAATTACTACCTTTATTAAATCAAGAAGCAGAAAAAGTTATTGGCAGAGATATAGAAGAAGTAAGCAAAAAAGCTTTGGCTTTTCAAGACTCTATTCGCCTAGAATTAATTCACAAAATGATATTGGCTGCGAATCAAATAGAAGTTATGGAAGTTAGAAGTAAAGTATTAGATGAAGCTGAAGCAAAATTAAATCAATATGTGAAAAAAATGCCAGAAGTAGTAAGGCGTTACACAGAAATTAAGCAGGAATTAGAAATATCAAACAACGCGATTAAAGACCTTTTGGTAAAACAGCAAAAATTACAAATAGAAGTAGCTCAAACAAAATTACCTTGGGAATTAATCGCACCACCAGAATTACTGAAAAATCAAAACGGTGAGTTAGTAACGGTCTCTCCAAATCTCTTATTAAATCTTGCCCTGGGAGGAATCTCCGGATTAGTATTAGGAATATTATTGGCTCAGTTGGGAGAACGATTTAAACAAGATGTTTTTCAAACACCAAAAGAAGTCAAAAAATCTATTGGTTTACCTTTGTTGGGAGTCATTCCTATACATGAACAAAGAATGTGGATGAACTATGAATTGAAAGAAAATAAAAGTTCATCTTTGGTTTTATATCCCTCAGCTTTTCAAGAAGCTTTCCGCACTTTAAATGCTAATATTCGTCTATTAAATATAGACAATCCGATTCATTCTTTTGTAATTAGTTCTGCAGCACCAGGGGATGGTAAATCTACAGTAGCTGCTCATTTG
>CAJICP010000592.1_pt1 | contig 11110 bp, 12 predicted proteins | sample 9199641 | NCBI WGS metagenome assembly CAJICP01 (sample SAMEA7708340, study PRJEB35096) | sediment metagenome | biome: marine neritic benthic zone biome [ENVO:01000025]; feature: sediment [ENVO:00002007]; material: shallow marine sediment [ENVO:03000034] sea grass bed [ENVO_01000059] ... | reverse complement strand
CCACTTCAGCAAACCCTAAATAGGTCTGGAGCGATCGCCTTTCTCATCAAAATCCTCTTAATCACAAAATGTTTTCATTGTCTGAAGCTCCATTAAAAAAACTGGCGCCGGAAAGAAAATTAAGCTTGCATTCTCAAACCAACTCTGATAGTATTATGTTAGTGGGGTTAACTCGCCCATATACTAGACTTTTTATTCAACATAAAAAGTTTTTGGGACATCAAAAATGCTGTGTTCAAAGCTGTAGTTGCTGCTGCTAGGGAAGACAAACCTAAAGAACAAAAATGTGTTACTCAATCTCACTTTGCTCAGGCAATTACTGAGATTATTGAAACTAATAAAGTAGCATCAAAGCAAGAAATTAAGTTAACACCAGTTGATGGTAAAGTAGAATTAGCTCCTCCACCAAATGCAGAAAATGATAGTTAAACTCTGAAACTTTAGGGAAATTTACAAGCGGTCGCTCCTCCATCACACAAAAAAGAAGAGGAGCATCGCTTATTTTTCTTCAAATTCTAAGAGTCTTTTTTTTGTTTTAGCAATTCCTTCTTTCAGGGATTTTACCCGGTCATATATCATATTTTCAATGATGTTTTTTAATGATTCTGGGTGCTGGCATTTAATTTTAAGTTCTGGCATATTTACCTCCTCTAAAAGTTATTCGATTGATTTTAAATTTGCCATATATAAAATAATCTAATTTGAATTACTGAAAATATTCTTCAATCAGAAAAATCAACTCCTTTATATATTTATCAAAAATTATCCCAGATATCTCTCAATTTCCTGCAATAGATCTACCAAAGTAGGAGCATTTGAAGAAATAACATTATCTTCACTTCCATCATGTTTATGATGAGGAAAGTTAGGCAAATTTAGCTTTTTATGATGTCTAGTATTGTCATAGGGAAAAATCAAGTTTTTGGAGGCAGTCATATATTGATATGTGTACATACCACGATTGATTATTGTTTTAACATTTACAAATTCACGCCAATAAAGAATAGAACCATCTAGAAAACTTATTTCACCTACAATAAAACCTCGATAATCTCCTCGTTAATCAGATGTAATACTGAATGAAGTGACTAATGAGCACAAATTAATTACTTCACGAATTTCTTGAACATAATCCTTAATTAACAAACTCAACCACCTTTAAATTTTCTACTTCTTCACAGAGATTTTTCAGCATCCAAGATTCTCCAATCCATTCGTCATATTCTAGAGTTTCTGTAAATTCATCATTTTCATATCTTCTGAGAAATTCTTCTGTAGATAACTGATATTTAGTCTCAAATTTATGCAATCTTTGTTTTGTGCGTTGAATACCATCAGACAAAGACTGTAATTCTTTTTCTACTGCTGCTTTTAATAAAATTTTTAATGATTCTGGATGTTGACATTTAATCTTAAGTTCTGACATATTTCTTATCTCCTTTTAACTAATAATTAAAGGTGAGCATATCGCCCACCTTAATTAAACTATAGTGCAAAATTTGTAGGGTGCTTTAGACGGCTAAAATTTAGACTGTGAAAGGCATTTAAGAATCCGTCCCAGGGCACCATTTTAAATGTGTCAGTCCAGTAGGTTGGGTTGACGTAGGAAACCCAACAACAATAAGGTTTTGTTGGGTTTATCCTGGGGATAAGCTACCCTAACACTTCGTTCTGCCCAACCTACATTTTTGTGTCGGTCTACTACAATAAACTACGCACTAAAGTATTTCGCCACTGGATGATAAGTAATAATCGCTGTCGTAGACTGTTCTGGATACAATTGCTCACTCTCATCCATATACATATCAATTCTTTGAGTCTGCAACAAATCTAATTGTTTGAACTGATCCTGCATATTCGGGCAAGCGGGATAACCGAAACTATAACGCGAACCTTGATAACGCTGTTTCAGAATATCCTTAATATTATCGGCATCCTCACCTCCAATACCTAACTCTCGACGAATACGAGTGTGTAACCATTCCGCCATTGCTTCTGCTGTTTGTACTGCCATGCCATGAAAATACAAATAATCTGTATATTGGTTATCGGCAAACAACTTTTGAGCAAACTCCGTCGCTATTTCTCCTACTGTCACGGCGTGCATCGGAAACACATCAATAATTCCCGTTTCCTTGGGAGCAAAGAAATCAGTAATACATAACCGTCGCCCCGACTTTTGCCGTGGAAACTCAAAACTATTGACAACCTTTGTTACTTTTCCGGTCTGACTCATCTCCTCAGAGTCGTAAATTAAAAGTGTATTCCCCTCTGCTTGACAAGGGAAATAACCATAAATAGCCTGGGGATGCAGCAACTTTTCCTTAATAACGCGCGACTTCCAAGTCTCCAAAATAGGATAAACTGTCTTAGCTAAAAAGGCATCATATTCTTCCCGTGGTTGACCTTGGGGTTTGCGGAATTGCCACTGCCCTGCTATCAACGCTTGCAAATCTAAATGCCAGAATAATTCTTCAAACGGCATATCTTCTGGTTGTAATAATTTTGTTCCCCAGAATGGCGGTGTGGGGCGAGGAATATCTACTGCGACATCATCGGAGCGCCGAGTATCTACTACCACCGGAGCAGCAGGTTGAGTATCGGCAGAAGTTTCCTGTTTTTCCTCCGACTTAACTGGTGGGGTAGCACCATTACCATTCCCATTCCCATTCCCATTCCCATTCTCATTTTCTTCTGCCAACTCATCTAAAAATCCCTGGAAGTCATCCCACTTATCTCCTGCTTTTGCTGGCATCAATTTATCCATGAAATGCAAATCGGAAAACGCATCTTTACCATAAACTACTTTGCCTTTATAGGTATTTTGGCAATCTTGATTAACAAATTTAGGCGTTAAAGCTGCTCCACCCAAAATCACGGGTACAGTAATACCTTCTTCGTTAAATGTTTCCAGGTTATCTTTCATAAATGCGGTTGACTTCACCAATAAACCGCTCATGGCGATACAGTCAGCATTATGTTCTCGGTAAGCAGAAATAATGTTATCAACTGGTTGTTTAATTCCTAAGTTAATTACCCGATAACCGTTATTTGATAAGATAATATCCACCAAATTTTTACCAATATCGTGAACATCTCCTTTGACAGTTGCTATGAGGAAAGTTCCCTTAGAATTATCGCCACCTTCGTTTGTTTCCATAAAAGGTTGTAAATAGGCGACTGCTGCTTTCATGGTTTGGGCAGACTGCAATACAAATGGTAATTGCATTTGTCCGGAGCCAAATAATTCTCCCACTACTTTCATGCCATCTAATAAGTAGATGTTGATAATATCTAGTGGCGGATATGTTTCTAGAGCTTTAGCTAAAGCATCTTCTAAACCAATACGCTCCCCATCAATAATATGTTGTTTTAAACGTTCTTCAATGGGCAGATTTTCTGTGGCAGCTCGGTCTTTTTTAGTTGTCTTACCCTCAAACATTGTTGTCAGTTTAGTCAAAGGGTCATAAACACAAATATCTCCTTCAAACTGACGTTGGTCATAAATTAATTTCCGGCAAATTTCTTGATGTTCTGGTTCAATTTTTGCCATGGGTAAAATTTTATTTGCACTAACAATAGCTCCATCCAAACCTATTGCCATTGCTTCATGCAAAAATATCGAGTTCAACACTTGTCTTGCTGCGGGATTTAAACCAAAAGAAATATTAGAAACCCCAAGCATAATATGACAGCCTGGCAATTCTTCTCGAATCCGACGGATAGATTCAATTGTTGCCTTACCATTTTCCCTATCCTCTTCAATTCCTGTAGAAATTGGCAAAGCTAAAGTATCAAAAAACAATTCATAGGCAGGAATGCCATAATTTATGGCTGCATCATAAGCCCGTTTAGCTATTTCAAATTTCTTGTCGGCAGTTCGTGCCATACCATCTTCATCAATAGTTCCAATTACCACCCCAGCTCCATATTTTTTTGCCAATTCTAATACTTTATAAAAACGAGGTTCCCCATCTTCAAAGTTAGTAGAATTGAGCAAACATTTACCACCGACAACTTTTAAACCAGCCTCCATTTTTTCCCATTCTGTGGAGTCTAACATTAGGGGTAAATTGACATTTGTAACTAAGCGAGATGCTAATTCGTGCATATCTCGCACCCCGTCGCGACCCACATAATCAACGTTAACATCGAGAATATGTGCCCCTTCTTTTACTTGAGATTTTGCTAGGGCAACTAAGCCATCCCAGTCTTCTTCATTCAGTAAAGTTCGACATTTCTTAGAACCACTAGCATTGAGTCTTTCCCCAACAATTAAAAAGGAGTTATCTTGTTCATAAGTTTCTGAAGAATAGATGGAAGCTGCTGAAGGAATATAGTTAGGTTTTCGTTCTTTTGGTTGGAGGGTTTCGGTAATTTCAGCTAATGCTTGAATATGGTCTGGACGAGTACCACAACAACCGCCAATAACTTGCACTCCCAGGTCTTCAACAAAGTGCATTAATGCCATTTTTAACTCTAAAGGAGTGAGTTTATAATGGGCTTGTCCACCGACATTTTCTGGTAAACCAGCATTAGGAATACAGGAGACAATAAAGGGCGAATTTTCCGACAAATAACGAATATGTTCCTTCATTAAATCCGGACCTGTGGCACAATTTAGTCCGAGAATATCGATAGAATAAGGCTCTAAAATTGTCAGAGCAGCATTAATTTCTGAACCTACTAACATAGTGCCAAAAGATTCCATTGTTACTGACACCATGATGGGGCGGCGATCGCCTTTTTTGGCAAATGTTTCTTCTATGCCATTTAGTGCTGCTTTTATTTGCAAAACATCTTGACAAGTTTCGACAAGAAATAAGTCTACTCCACCATCAAAAAGACCTTCCGCTTGTTCAGCAAAACCATCTTTTAAGGCATCAAAATCAATATGTCCGAGGGTAGGTAATTTTGTTCCTGGCCCCATAGACCCCGCAACAAATCGAGGCTTTTCTGGGGTAGAAAATTCCGCAGTTACAGTCTTGGCTAATTCGGCGGCTGTTTTATTTAGGTAATAAGCTTGGTCTGCTAAATCATATTCTGCTAAGACAATTTTTGTCCCACCAAATGTGTCAGTTTCGATGACATCCGCACCTGCTGCTAGGAAGTCTCGGTGGACTTTGGCTACTGCTTCTGGTTTGGTATGGACAAGATATTCGTTACAACCTTCGTATTCTTTACCACCAAAGTCTTCTGCCGTGAGGTTTTGGACTTGCAGGTTAGTACCCATTGCACCATCAAAGACGATGACTGGGCGTTCTGGACTATGGAGACGATTCAAAAATGGGCTGTTTATCATCGCGTGTTTAGTGTTTAGGTGTTAATATTTATACTACTCTTTTCAGAGTTTGAAAGCAATATATAGTATTTTTAATTAAGTTTGGAACACTTGCTTAGGCTTAAATACTTGATTTAAATGGCTGACAAAATTCTCTCTATCCCATTCTTATTTGAAATGACTATACTATGGATTTTTACATTGTAGATGTATTTGCTGAAACTAAATATACTGGTAATCAACTGGCTGTATTTATGGGTGCTGAAGTAGCCAATCTTTCTGATGAGGAAATGTTACAAATTGCTAGAGAGATGAATTATTCAGAAACTACTTTTATTCTTTCTCCTGAACAACGAAATGGCGGTTATGATGTGCGAATATTTACTCCGGCTAAAGAGTTGCCTTTTGCGGGGCACCCAACTTTAGGAACTGCCTACATTATTCAGCGAGAAATTATTAAAAGTCTGGTGGAAAAAGTAGTTTTAAATCTGGCAGTAGGGCAAATTCCTGTGAGTTGGCAAGAGGAAGTTTTATGGATGCGTCAGAATGTGCCGACTTTTGCTCAAAAACATCAAGTTGAAACTTTGGCAGAGGTATTAAATATAGAAGTGGCTGATATGGATCTGAGATTCCCTATTCAGGAAGTTTCGACAGGGATACCTTTTGTAATTGTACCTTTGAAAACTCTGGCGGCATTGAAAAGATCCAAGGTAAATTTGGATAAATATTATCAGTTTATTCAAACAGCAAAAGCGACAGAGATTTTGATATTTTGCCCAGAGACATATAAGAGTATTGATGATTTAAGTGTGAGAATGTTTGCGCCCTATTTAGGAATTACTGAAGACCCGGCGACGGGCAGTGCTAATGGTTGTTTGGCGGGATATTTGGCTGAGTATAATTATTTTAGTCAGGCAAAAGTTAATATTAGAGTAGAACAAGGATATGAAATTAATCGACCTTCTTTATTATTGCTACAAGCTGAGAAAAAAGCAGGAGAAATAGAAGTATTTGTGGGTGGAAATGTTGTGATGGTTGCTCAAGGAAAATTTATTGCTTAAAATAGGATTGATACTTCCGAATAACTTTTTCAGTTTGATTAAGTGCAGTTCAACCTGAAGAAGTCTGGTTACGTCGGAAAATACCATAAATATTTGACGACAAACAAATAAACCAGACTTCTCGACTGAGATACTTACTTTATAAACAACCTCTAAATCTTTTTTCCTCATTTTTCTTATACCTCTTTTCCCTGTTCCTGACTTCTGGTAAAACTCTATAGTAAAAAAACAGTATCAATTATGAGTCAATGTCTGAATCCTGACTGTCTAAATCAAAATCCACCAAACACAAATTTTTGCCAAAAATGCGGGTCAAAATTGCTTTTAGCAGAACGTTATCGTGCTGTAAAAATTATTGGTCAAGGTGGTTTTGGTAGAACTTTTAAAGCAGTGGATGAGTTTAAACCATCTCAACCATTTTGTGTAATTAAACAGTTTTTTCCCCAAGCCCAAGGAACGCAAAATCTAGAAAAGGCAGCAGAATTATTTGCCCAAGAAGCAGTTAGATTAGAAAGTTTAGGAACACATCCTCAAATTCCAGAATTATTGGCATTTTTTACTCAGGATAATCGTCAATATTTAATTCAAGAATTTATTGATGGGAAAAATTTACAGCAGGAGTTAGAAACAGTAGGGGCGTTTAATGAAACTCAGATTTGGGAGTTATTAAATGATTTATTGCCAGTATTAGAATTTATTCATTCTCAACAGGTGATTCATCGGGATATTAAACCGGAGAATATTATTAGGCGACCAGACTATTCCCAGAAAAAAGGAGAATTAGTATTAGTAGATTTTGGGGAGCTAAATATGCAATTCCCAATACTTTGGCGGTGACAGGAACGGTTATTGGCTCTGCTGGATATGCTGCCCCGGAACAAGCTATTGGTAAGGCAATGTTTGCTAGTGATATCTATAGTTTGGGAGTAACTTGTATCCATTTGTTGACTCAAGTTGAACCGTTTGAGTTGTTTGATGTGAGTGAAAATGATTGGGTTTGGCGAGATTTTTTAGCCTTTGCCATAAGCGATGATTTGGGTAAGGTTTTAGATAGGATGATTGTGGGAGCAACTAAGAAAAGGTTTCAGTCAGTGGGGGGAATTTTGCCATTGATTAAACCTGATGTTGTTGATGTTTCAAAACCCCAAAAAAAGGTCACTTATGATTCTCCATCTGCGTCTATTCCAGAAGTAGAATTAAGTTCGGAAACAGGACTAGATTATAGTAAGTTGCGTGATTTTTTGGCTGCTGGAAAGTGGCGAGAAGCAGATATAGAAACGGCAAGATTAATGTTAAAAATAACTCACCAAGAAAGTCGGGGTAGATTAAGTATTAGTTCAATTAATAATTTTCCCTGCACTGATTTACGGACTATTAATCAACTGTGGGTAAAATATTCAAATGGTAAGTTTGGCTTTTCTGTGCAAAAAGAGATTTGGGAAAGTTTTGGTACTCAAAGCTTTTATTTAACTTATGAGAAATTAGGCGATCGCTTGGGTTGGCATTCAATTATAGGTTGGACTAACTACGATAATTTAATATTTAATGTGGAGAAAGCACCACAGGGTCACTTACCTGCTATGTGGGCGATGAGTGGGAACTGGGTGTGGTTTATGGAGCTAGGAAAGTTATTTTCTGCTCTGAGAAAAAGACTCAAAACTTGTCAAATATCATAGTTAAAGAAAGGGAGTTAGGAGTTAGGAGTCAGGAGTCATAATTATCATCCGGACATGATATAATGCCACACCGCAGATTGTGAAATAATCACCAGAAATTATTTTCAATTCAAGTTTGGTTGCTCAGACAATCTTAATATGATGTCCAGATAACAGATAATAAGTGATAAAAAAGTTTTTGTTTGTAGTAGGGCTTTAGCCCTAAACGGGTAGGCAAACTATGAGCTTTAATTATAACTCAATATCCAAACATCCAAAAGAAGATAAAACTGAGCCTTTGACGGGAAAAAATCTAGCAAAAATCACTCAACTAAAGCAACGCTGATGAAACTTAATGATAAAAATAGAATACTCAGAAAGTTAGTATATTCCCACGATTCAATTATCAAAATATGGAAACAGTATCTAAGTCAATTGTTAATATTCTACAAACACCATCGAGGAAGCTGGCAGAGTTTTTTCCCAAAACTTTTTCTTTTCTTTGTTATAATCAACATCAGTTGTTATTGATGGGGAATGCTAACTGTTTATCCTGATCATGCTTTTGGGAAAGAAAGAATTCATTATTTTTTAGTTCAAATTCCCGTAGGTTTTTTAGGCGCTTTGTTTGATAGTCTTTCTTTTTTTGTGACTATCTATATTGCTCGTAGAGCTTTGAAAACTTCCTCGACGATTAGTTATTTAGGTCATTTAAGTATTGATTTAGTAATTGCGATTTTAGCAACAGGATGGGTACTTTGGGTCTTTTCAGTATCAGGTTGGTTAGTTAGTTTAGTTCAACAGCAACCTGAATCTCTAATTCAAAGAAGTTATATGTACGAACAAAGATTTGTAGACGCGCTGCAAAATCCCACTAAGACTGATAATTTGAAAAATATCTATTTAGGGGCTATTATGGGAATTTATGCCATGCTACCTAGTTTTACTCATCTTTCTCTATATATTTATTCTGTCATTCGTTACTTCAGGAAAAAACGATCGATCTAGGAATCAAGTCAAGAATGTTGAAATTAAAGCAACTTATTCGAGTCTTCTTCCATGAACGTTTTTAGTGAATCTTGTCATTAATGATTTGATATAGCAATCTTATTTGAATAGTGAAAGATTGTAGATTTTTAGCATATAGGAAAGTTCACATTCTGGCAATTAGCTGAATTATGATATTCTTAGTAATAACAATGATAGAATATAAATCTAAATAATTGGCTGTTAATAACCTGCTCTATTATCAACCATATTTTCTAATTATCAGATAATTTAAAAATCAATCTTATACCAATTTTAAAAAAGAATGCTATTGGTTTGATTGCCCACCTAAAGCAATAGCTGATAGCTGATAGCTAAATGCTTACGAGGAGATTAACAATGGTACAGACAATTCAGGCTCAAAATATAGACTTACGCTACTTAGTCGATAACTTCAACATTCAGTTAGTTGAAGATGAGAATTTTTTCTCCGAGTCGCGAGAAAATTTGCCAGAAATAACAGAGATAGAAAAACAACTTTTAGATAAAGTTAGAAGAGGATTTATTAATTTACTTAATTATCCACCACTTTTAGAAGATGTAGTCAAAATGTCAGTTCTAGACCCGATTTTATTTATTGGTGATTTTTATCTTACACCCTTCTATGTTAAATCAGAACAGCCAATAGAAATAGAGAGCGAAGATGATGGAGCAATTATTAAAGGTAGAATTGATACTTTAGTATTGAAAGACCAACTTTGGGTGATGGTAATTGAATCAAAAAAAGCTGCATATTCTGTGGAAGTAGGATTAGCTCAAATGTTAGTATATATGCTCGGAAATCCTCACCAAAATAAGCCAAGTTATGGTATGATAACCAGTGGAGGAGAGTTCACTTTTATCAAGTTAGTAAAAGCAGAAAATCCTCTATATGGAACTTCAAACTTATTAGCAACTAGAAATCCTGGAGATTTGTATCGAGTTCTGCAAATTTTGAAGCATTTAAGTCAAATTGTTGTGAATAGCTAAATGGTAAGCATTCAGCAGTCAGCTATTAATCTGGAGGTAATTATGTCAGAAAATTTTGCACTTCTGCCCCATGAATATCCAGATACCAGTAAAATGATTCTAGAGGATGATACTCCCTTGGATAGTTTTATCAATGAAAAACAACAACGTTTACTCACAACTGTATTTTACAGTGGTGCAGAAACAGGAATAAATGTTCCTTTTCTAGTTGCGGCTAATGTTGGTTTATTCCCTCATGTACGACATAAAGGAATTGTACCTGATGTTTTTTTAAGCTTGAATATTACTGGCAGTGAAGAATGGTGGGAACGAAATGTTCGCTCTTATTTATTCTGGGAATTTGGTAAATCTCCAGATGTGGTAATTGAAATTGTTTCTCCTACTTCAGGCAATGAATTAGACAGTAAATTAACAGATTATGCAGAGTTACGAATTCCTTATTATGTTGTCTACGACCCGCTGCGAAAATTAGGTGCAACTTTGCTACGAGTATTTCAACTTCAAGGTAGTTCTTATATTCCTAAAAATGATGCTTGGTTTCCCGATGTAAATTTGGGATTAACTCTTTGGAATGGTTCGTTTGAAAATATTAATGCTACTTGGTTGAGGTGGTGTGATGTCGATGGAAATGTAATTAAAACAGGAGATGAATTAGCAGTAGAAAAAAATGCTGAGATATCTCAAAAAAATGCTCAAATTAAACAGGCGTTATTATTGGCAGTTGAAATGGGATTAAAACTCAGGTTTGGAGATGCAGGTATCGAAATGTTATCAGATATTTCGGTAATAAATGATCTGAAATTGTTAGAGGCGATCGCTTCTCAAATTCCAAATATTACCTCAATAGATGAATTGCGAAAACTATTTTAAGGAGGAAGAAGGCTTTAGTCGGTCTAGCAGTAGACCAACACAGCTAAAATGTTACAATTTAGGTTGGGTTGAGGAACTATCTTCGCAGGTGAGCCGCAGGATAAGCTGCGCTAACGCTGCCGATCTACCTAACCTACATTTTTGTGTCAGTCCAGTAGGGTGCCTTAGGCTAACTCTCGTTATTGGAGTATAAACTAAGGTTTTGATGATGCCGTAACGCACCAATG
>CAJICP010000237.1_pt1 | contig 11141 bp, 8 predicted proteins | sample 9199641 | NCBI WGS metagenome assembly CAJICP01 (sample SAMEA7708340, study PRJEB35096) | sediment metagenome | biome: marine neritic benthic zone biome [ENVO:01000025]; feature: sediment [ENVO:00002007]; material: shallow marine sediment [ENVO:03000034] sea grass bed [ENVO_01000059] ... | reverse complement strand
CTTCTCCTCCTCTTTCTTCATTCTTTCTTCCCTCCTAACTCCTAACTCCTAACTCCTAACTCCTGACTCCTGACTCCTGACTCCTGACTCCTCGGTCGTTTATTTATAACTGTTCAATCGGACATGATATTATTCACCATTTATCTAGCTTTTTTGTTCAATCTAAATCATCCGAGTTCGGATTGAGCGTCTTCGACAAAATGCAATGAACTTACAGCAGTTTTCATTTGAATAGACCACAGTAGGGACGTTGCATGCAACGTCCCTACGAGAATTATTCTTTTGAATGTGTGGTTCACCAATCAGCAAAAGCGTTGTAAACAAAAAACAAAATCGTAGGATTGAGTATCAATTTCAGCCAAAGCCTATTGAAAAGGCTTTTAGATAGTTTTGTCACTTCTTTTAGCTGCATAATCTAGCATTTATGACCCTCCCGAGGCGGAAAGCGCGGGTATAAAAGCCAAGGTTTCAATCGGATTTAGTTAAGTTTTTTTGTTGCCCTATCTATAAGCCAATAAGTAATCATTTCTCCCTTACCTTTAACTGGAATATGCCCCCGTTGCTCTAATAAAAACTTACCTTTCAAAAATTGATAAGTAGCTTCCGTAAGTTGAATTTTACCAGGAATTCCGCTTGTTTGCATCCGAGACGCAACATTGACTGTATCACCCCACAAATCATAAATAAACTTTTTAATCCCAATTACTCCTGCTACCACAGGTCCGGTATTAATACCAATCCGAATTTGGAAAGGTTCTCCCCGATCGTTGAAAAATTTACGAATTGCTTCTTGCATATCTATTGCCATTTCAGCGATCGCCTCGGCATGATCGTATCGGGCTGCAGGTAAACCACCAACTACCATATAAGAATCTCCGATTGTTTTAATTTTTTCCAAATTATGTTGTTCAGTTAATTGATCGAAAGCTGAAAAAATTTGATTCAGCATCTGCACTAATTCGTTAGGAGATACCCGAGCCGAAAAACCAGTAAAATCGACAATATCAGCAAACAAAATAGTCACATTTTCAAACCGTTTAGCAATGGGATGTTGATCTTGTTTTAATTTTTCAGCAATCTGAGCCGGCAAAATATTCAATAATAAGCTGTCAGATTTTTCTTGTTCTAACCGCAGTGCAGTTTCTATATGCTTACGTTTTGTGATGTCTTGAATAGTACCTTCATAGTAGAGTATTTCTCCCTCAAAATTGCGAACTACACGAGTATTTTCAGAAATCCAGATTATACTACCATCAGCACGATAAATTTCTGATTCAAAATTTGATATAGAACCATGTTCTTCAAGAGCAGCAATAAACTCAGAGCGGCGATTTTTGTTAACATATAATTGTTGAGCAATATTAGTGATATTATTCTTGAACTCTGTTTCTGAGGAAAAGCCATACATCTTAACTAAAGCTGGATTTGCACTGATGAAACGTCCATCAGGAGTAGTTTGAAATATACCTTCTACTGTATTTTCAAAGATGCTACGGTATTTTTCTTCTGCTTTTTGTAAAGCATCTAGCATCCGTTTGCGTTCAGTAATATTACGCGCTACCCAAATTACACAGTTATCTGGTAATGGTGAAATGCTAGCAGTAAACCAAACTTCATCAGGATTGGAAATAGGAGAATGGGGATGGGGAACTAAGTCGTTAGATTGGTTATGAGGAAGTTGGTATGAGATTCCCCGCATAGAATTATGCTCTTGGCTATTACGATCGTTCTGTTGATTATTGGATACGAGGAGGCTATATTCTAAATTAACAGTTTCGCGTGTATTCAGCACCCGTTGAATATGAATCATAAATAGGTTGGCTTGGTGCAAAGGCAAAATCTCATAAATACTTTTACCAATCAATTCGTTGACGGGAGTATATAATACCTCAGAATTAGTAGATAAGATTTTGACATATCTGCCTTTGGCATCGAAGACAGTGATTACATCAGTCATTGCTTCAAACAACACCCGCAGTTCCGCTTCTGATTTTCGTAAGGCAGTTTCTACACGGTGACGTTCTGAAATTTCCGTCATTAGCAAACGATTTGATTCTCTCAAAGCTTTAGTACGTTCCTCAACTTTGCTTTCTAACTGCTGGTTAGCTCGTTCCAAAGCTGCCTGTGCTTCTTTCCGTTCTGTAATATCTTCAACAGTTCCCTCATAACGAATTAATTGACCATTATGATTGCGCACAGCTCTGGCATTTTCAGATATCCAAATTATGCTGCCATCTCGACGATAAATTTGTGATTCATAATTAACTACAACACCCTGCTCCTTTAGCAGTTGCATAAATTTATCCCGGTGTTCAGAATTACCGTAAAGTTGATGTTGTAAGCAGATGAGATTGGCAATTACCTCTTCAGAAGAATCATAGCCATAAATTCTAGCCAATGCTGGATTAGTACTTATGAAGTACCCATCTGGAGTTGCTTGGAAAATTCCTTCAACGGCATTTTCAAAAATAGTACGATATCTTTCTTCAGCTTCTTGTACTGCTACTTCTGCGTACTTGCGGTCACTAATATCAATGCCGATAGCAAAAGCAGCTGACCCTCGAGCATATTTTTGGGAGACAATTAAATAATTTCGGGGAGTACCATTAACGTAAGCAGATATTTCTCGATAGTCATCCTGAAGATGACTGGCAAAGAATTCGCGCATAAATTCACTAAATTCTTCGCTCGCCTTGAGAAAGCCAATGTTTTGACCGACAAAAGCCTCTTGAGGTAAATTGTACATTTTTGCTAAGTGTTGATTAACTCCTAAGTAGCGTAAATCTGAGCTAATCCAAGATACAATTCCTGGTACTGTTTCTAAAATAGCCATTAACTGTTCTTGAGTTGCTCCAAGAGCTAATTCTGCTTGTCTGTGTTCGGTAATGTCAATGCCAACTACAAATGCTGCTTGATTGTGATTATATTTGCGAGCAACTATTAAATAATTTCGAGATGCTCCATTAACTCTTGATATAGTTTCACGAGTTGCTTCTAAGTATGAACTTTTAAAAAAATCTTTTACAAAGTCATTAAATTCAGAACTTGCATCTAAAAAACCAATATTTTTTCCGGCAAATTCTTCTCTGGGCAGATTAAAAATATCAGCTAATTGCTGATTAACTTCTATATAGTTTAGGTCTGAACTAATCCAGGATACTGTACCGGGTACTGCTTCTAATACTGTTTGTAACTGTTCTTTGGCATTGATTAAATTGTTTTCTGCTTGTTTGCGTTCGGTAATATCTATGCCTATTACAAAAGCAGCTTTGTTTTGATTGTATTTTTCTGCCACAATCAAATAATTCCGAGGTTCTCCATTAACTATTGATATAGTTTCACGAGTTTCTTCTAAGCATGAACTCTCAAAAAACTCTTTTATAAAGTCATTAAATTCGGAACTTGCCCCTAAAAAACCAATATTTTCCCCCACAAATTCCGATCTCGATCTACCAAAAATATCAGCTAATTGCTGATTAACTTCTATATAGCGTAAATCTGAACTAATCCAAGATACTATACCAGGTACTGCTGCCAAAACTGTTTGTAACTGTTCTTTAGCTACTTTTAAATCTGTTTCGGCTTGTTGGTGTTCAACAATTTCTTCTATGAACTGACCGTTTGATTCGTGGAGTGCAGCAGTGCGTTCTTCAATTATAATATTTAATTCTTGCTCGGTTAAGTTACTATTTAAATTTGCTGCTTTGAGTTTATTAATAGTTTGACGAAGTTCTATTAATTCCTGAATTAATTCCTCTTTAGTCTTATCTTGATCGTTCATAATTTCAAAAGTTTATGATACTCTGAAAATACATTTATTTACATCTGAACTACATATTTATTTATTCATCAAAAATTTCCTTGATTTTGATCTAATTTATCTGCCAATAAATGTAATATTTTTACCAGCAAATGTGTATGAAATGTTCTGGTAATTAGCAATATTTCCAGACCAGAAAGGGTTGTTCTCAAAGGGGTCAGAAGGATGCTTTTTTCACCCTTCTTCCCCAAGCTTAAATTTTTTATATTACAGCAATGCAGTCAATTTCTACAAGTACGTCTTTGGGTAAACGTGCAACTTCTACACAAGCACGAGCGGGTGCGTTGTCGGGGTCGAAGTGTTTGGCGTAGATACTATTGACGGTAGCAAAGTCGTTCATGTCTTTGAGGAAAACTGTGGTTTTGACCACGTTTGACCAATTGGCTCCTGCTGCGGTGAGGATAGCTTGCAGGTTTGCCATGACTTGCTCTGTTTGTTTACTTACGTCATTTGTATAGACTATTTGATTAATTTTGGTGTCGATCGCTATTTGGCCAGATACGAAGATCGTTTGGCCTGTGGCCGCGATCGCTTGATTATATGGGCCAACTGGCTCTGGTGCTTTGTCGGTTTTGATTATTTTGCGGGTTGTCATGTTTTGTGTTGTTGTTTCTATTTTTGCTTGATTATCGGTGGGTATTTCTGGTTGGATAAATTCTCGATCATTAGGCATTATTGTATCAGTAAAATCTGCATCTTTTATGTTCCATCCATAAGTTTTAGCTCCAGATAAATTTGCTTTACTAAGATTAGCACCCTCTAAATCTACCCCTATTAAATTTGCTCTTTGTAAATTTGCCCTTTGTAAATTTGCCCTTTCTAAATTAGCTCCTTTGAGACAAGCTTTATTTAAGTCTGCATTACTTATATCTGACTTCCTCAAATTTGTGTTATCTAATTTAGGCTGACTAAAATTAGCATCTGGAAAATCTCCTTTACTCAAGTCTACTTCTTGAAGTTCTATTCTAGTAAAATTTGATTTTATACCTTTTGCACAGACTAGGTTTGCATTTTTTAAAAATGAATTGCTAAAGTTTGTTTGTGCAATCTCAGCATAGCTTAAATTTATCTCATTTAAGTCTGAATCTGACAAATTTGCGGCGGAAATAGTTGCTTTACATAAATTTGCTTTGTTTAGGTCAGCTCCCGATAACTTTGCATTGTTTAAGTTGGCTTCTGTTAGATTTACTTGACTTAAATCTGCCTTCAATAAATCTGCACTACCGAAGTCTATACCAGTTAAATTTGCACCTTAAAGATCTATACCTATTAGCTTTTGAGTTGAGAACTTTCTTTCACCAGCTTCATACTTTTATAGTAGTTCTTTAGCATCCATAATTTACTTCTTGATTAACTTTCTCTTATTCGATCGTAATTGGCATTTAACAATTTATCAATTAATATATTTATGCCTAATTATCTCCCTATTAAACCATTAACCTTCGCCAAAATATTATGCTCAGAATCAATGACAATGCTATATAATATATAGATGTCAATCTGAATAAAAATCAACCACTATGAAACTCAAAAAAACTCCCACTATTACCCTGTTAATAATTGCCGGTTTAGCAACGCCTCTCCTAGCAGAAAATGTCGATGAAGTCCGAAAATTTTTAGATAACCCATTAGCAGTTTGTCAAGGATGTGACCTCAGTGGCGCTGACCTTAGTAATATCAGAAGAAAGGGTGCAAGACTTAGACAAGCTAACCTCACAAAAGCAGATTTAAGCAACAGCAATTTTAGTGCTTCTTACTTTACCTGTGCGGACTTAGCTAATGCTAACCTACAAAATACTAACCTCCAATGGGCTAATTTAGTTGATGCTAATCTCCGTGGAGTTAACCTCAGAGGTGCTGACCTGAGCAAGACTGATTTAACAGGTGCTATTTTCGAGGATGCAATTACAGAAGACGTAATTTTAGAAGGAGCAAAAATGCCTGATGGAGCAACTATTTATGATGGTCGTGGTTTAGAATCATTTCCGCCCAGACCAATTTTATCTCAACAAAGAGTTCAATGTTTGGGAGACCAAAAATAATATTAATTGCGTAGATTTAGTTGAGGCATAAAACTCTAAGTTACTAATAGCAATTTATTTCACATAATGGTTAATAATTTGGGTATGGGGTGTGGATTAAATGAGTTTTTTTCTAGATAATGCTCAGTGAATTGACTTAATATCAGAGGGTTTGTTATACCAATTTTATCTAGTTTAGTTATAGTAGTAGGGGTTTGGTCTCCAAACCCTTATACTCCAAACCCTTATACCAAATATCACGCATTTTTGCTACATCTTCTTGAGAGCAGGGAGACCGGAGCAGGGAGCAGGGAAATTAGGAATAAAATATCTTTACTTCATGGTTAAAATCGTTAAAAACATTACTGAACCTTACTTATTACTTAATAACTGAAGTGTTGAATAAATATAGCATTATTTTTGGGAATTGTTATTACAGGAAGCTCTAGGCAAGGTAGCAAGTCCATTATCGAGGGCGTTATTTTTTAAATAAGGTTTAACTCCTGTTAAATCTTAAAAAAAACTATTCTATTCTGCCTCTTGCCTGTTGCCTATCCTCACCAAAAACTTTTTCACTAGACCTTAGTTAATTGACTTAATATCTGATATTTTTTTTGTTGCCCTATGACTTAACCCAACCTAAAAATTCCTTCTAATACGATTTCTCAAGCATTAATCCTTTATTTCACAACTACTTTATACTAAGCTTATTTTGGCTCAACACCTAGCACCTAACACCTTTTTTCAGGATATATAGCAAACTTTTTGAGTTTGGTATTACTTATTACTTCTTACTTTAAATATGTCTATTTATCACTCAACATCAACCGATAATTTTGCAGTTAATTACAATAATATTGCTGCAGCAGCTAATCATTTATCTGCTGTAGCTCACCGCACACCTGTAATAACTTCAACAACTGTAAATCAACTGACTAATTGTGAAGTATTTTTTAAGTGTGAAAACTTTCAACGTACAGGTTCATTTAAGTTTAGAGGAGCCTATAACGCTCTATCTCAACTATCAGAAACTCAAAAACAATCGGGAGTATTAACCTATTCCTCTGGAAATCATGCTCAAGCCATCGCCCTAGCAGGCAAATTGTTAAATATTCCGACAACTATTGTGATGCCAAATAACGCTCCCCAAGTTAAACAAGCTGCGACTCGTGGTTATGGAGCAGAAATAATTTTATATGATATAAATGAAATAACTAGGGAAAAATTAGCGGAAAAAATTGCTCAAGAAAGAGGTTCTACAATCATTCCTCCCTACGATCATCCTGATATTATTGCGGGGCAAGGTACAACTGCTTTAGAGTTAATTGAAGAAGTAGGAAATTTAGATTTACTATTAGTATGTTGTGGTGGAGGTGGTTTACTTTCAGGTTGCGCGATCGCCACTAAAAATCTATTAAAAAATTGTCGAGTTATTGGCGTGGAACCAAAAAATGCTGATGATGCAACTCGGTCTTTTTATTCTAAAACTCTACAAACTGTACATAATCCTAATACTATTGCTGATGGAGCCAGAACACCCTATTTAGGCAAGTTAAATTTCCCGTTAATTTTGAATTATGTTGATGATATGGTTACGGTTTCAGAGGAAGAAATTTTAAGAACAATGTATTTTATGTGGGAGAGAATGAAGTTAGTAATAGAACCCACTGGAGCATTAGCAGCAACAGCTTTGTTAGAAGGTATGGTTAAAGTTTCTGGTGTGAGAGTTGGAGTAATTATTAGTGGGGGAAATGTAGATTTAAAACAGGTGGGAGAATTGTTTAATAGGATTTAGGTTGTAGGGTGTGAGGGAAAACAAATTTATGACCAATCTTATAAAATATGAGCATACAATTACTGTAGTCAGCACTTTAGAAGCCTTATACTTTTATAGAACTTGGGGCAATGATAAGATAGAATCTACTACAACAATGTGGCTACATAGGATTTCTAAATAGATCTAGGAGTTTGACCTCTCCCCGGCTTAAAAGCGCGGGGATTCTAAACTGTTGCTACAGGGAAGACTAAAGCCGTTTCCTTTCGCGTTTTAGTTTTGGTTTCCCAGATGCGAAATCTGGTAGACACGGTCAATAATGCCCTACAGAACTTGACTAGACATAGGTCTAATTGTGTCTCTACTTTCCGCATTATGTTTGCGGCTCCATTCAAGTCAGCATTGATGAGTTTGCCTGTACCAGTTCGGTACATTCCACGTTTAACTCGTTTCCCTGATGGTTTCCACCCTTTCCTACGGAATGCTAGGCAAACGGGTTTTTCGCCAAAAGTAGAAAACTTTTTTGCCATTGATAAAAATAGTCCAAGAATAGTCCGATCGGGTTCCCATTTCCTGCGTAAACGCTACGCGAACAGAATGTAAGACGCACTACCAGACACTCAAAAGTCAAAAAAGTTAGTCAACCTTCTTCCTTTTTCCCTCTTCTTTCTTCCTTTGAGTTAAACTCGCGGTCTCAGACCATAATAACGATACCGCAAATAATCTTGGAGAATGCGGTCATGGTCAAAACAGAGGTCTGTCGGAATTTGCCAAGGTTCAAACACAGCTAAATTTTTCGCATCATCTGCTGCTTTCGGTTCCCCAGTAGCAGTGGCAATAAATACCACACTCATAGTATGCTGACGGGGGTCGCGCTTGGGGTCAGAGTAAACATAAAATTGTTCGATTAATTCTACTTCTAAACTCGTCTCTTCTTTTGCTTCTCGTCGCGCCGCTGTTTCGACAGACTCTCCATAGTCAACAAACCCACCAGGAATTGCCCAACCAAAAGGTTCGTTTTGGCGTTCGATCAGTACAATAGGTCGCCCTGGTCGGTTGATTAATTCAATAATAGTGTCAACAGTGGGAGTAGGGTTACGGTAGGCCATGTTAATTTTTGAGAGACAATTATATTGAATTTTATCTGTCTTGATACCAGTTGCCAAGGAATTTACAGCGGTTTTCATTTCAGTAGACCACAGTAGGAACCTTCCTAGGAACGTCCCTACTGGGCGCGTGATTGTGACGATGTGGTTCATCAATCAGCAAAAGCGCTGTAATATTTGAATTAGCTACTTGCTTATTCGCTTGTGGGGAGCCCTAATAAATGTTAAAATTTTAGAAATACATCTTATTAATTTATAGCAATTCTTATACTGGTGAGCTACAAAATTTTAGATTTTAGGGGACAGGAAACAGGGCACAGGGCACAGGGAACAGAAAAGAAGAAAAATAAGTTTACCTTATAACTCCGAGAGACGCTATATATGCTATAATAAATCGGGAGAAGAAAATTTAAAAACAAGCAAATAACGAGATAGTGCGAGGTACATAGAAATAAATTTCTCTTCTCACCATGACAACAGAGAAAGAATTTTCTTCCAGAAAAGGAGGCGCTTCCATGTCTACTATTACCTATACTGAGAAAAAGTATACTCTCATTCATACTGACCCAATATATACTGAGAAAAAGTATACTCTCGCCCAGACTGAGCCAAAAAAGTCTAAGCAGATAAAACCGAAGCAGAAGCATTTTAAACAAAAAGCAAAGATCAAACCTAAAGAAAAAGCTGAAGAAAATTTATTTGATGCTTCTTGGGATGAATCAAAGCATGAATCTTTTCAGGATTTACTGATTCGATTTATTTCTGGATATATGGTTCCTCTGTGATTATTCAGATGTTTCTTTGGCAAACTCCCTGTTCATTTGACTGGACCTAATTTAATAATTTTTTCCACCTAAATATAGTGGTTATAAACTCAGAGCGGACGTGAAACCAAACAGAATTTAGCATTCAAACTTTGATGACAATTAAAGCTAGCTTGGAAACATCAAGTAAACTTTGATATTTCATCAAGATTTATCATTCAATAGAAAAAAAAAGCCATTGTTGTAGAATTAATGATTTAATCAACTTTTACTAATATGCTTCAGTTGATGATTTTTCGTCCGTTCCTATTTACATAATTTCAGATAAATCCCCATTAGTTCAAACACAATAAATAGCTACTGAATTATTATCTGAATTGCCTGTTACCTTATTCATTTTTAAGTAGCACTTCACAATCAGATATGGTATAATTAATGAACCAGATCGAGTCAGTAATTATCAAAAAACTATAATGTTATGGTTAATCCAATTCAAGCCTCAGAAGAACAACTAGAGAAATTTATCTTTCCCCCGCAAGAAGACCCCCAGTTTACTTGAGGGATGAATTGCGGATGGAACGTCCCTAAAACTGTTACATTGTGAACTTTTGTATCAATTTTATGAAGTAGTAGGAAGAGACTTGAAGTTGCACAATTGTTAGCTCCCCTAATCACTTATTTATGCTTTTTCCAAGGGGGCCATTGTTAAGCCAGCCCGACTCAACTGCTGATGGTACAATTCTGCTTGTTCTAGAGGTCCAACCCAGACGATCGCTTGACCCTCGTTGTGAATCTGGTTAGTCAGTTCCCAAGCTAGATCGCTGGTCATACCAGGAATATATTTTTGTAAACATTCAGCGACGTGATTAAATGTATTCACATCGTCATTTAGAACAATGACTTTATAGTTGGGATAGAGTTTTTTAACAACTTGACTTGATTGTTTAGGAGCAACAGTGGTAGAGGAACTACCTCCAACTCCTACTGCTATATTGTCTACAATTCCTATAATGGAATTTTCAAGACCCATACTAATATTCTCCTCTATACATAAATAAAATTACAAAATTACATTGGGATAATTTATACATATTTTAGCTGCTTAAGGAAATACCATAACTATTTATAAGTATTCAAGCAGAAGTTCAGATATTAGGGTGCATCTTGACATACTCCTGGCAATGACACCGAAAATCAGAGAGCAAAAAATTATTCAATCCAATGCTTCGCCCTACTAACAGCTTTTTGCCAAACTACAAAACTCTCCTGAACTTTAGCAGAATTTTCATTAGGGTCAAACACCCGTCCCACTTTACTATTATTCACCAATTTCTGATAATCATCCCACAAACCTACCGTCAAACCAGCACCAAAAGCAGCACCTTGAGCAGTAGCATCAATAAAGACGGGGCGCTCAACCGGAATACCCAATAAGTCTGCCTGAAACTGCATCAAAAAATTATTTTGAGAAGCTCCACCATCAACCTTAAGATTTGCTATGGGAAACCCGCTATCCTTATTCATCGCATCCACAACCTCTTTGACCTGAAAAGCGATCGCTTCTAAAACTGCTCTGACCATATTTTCTCGCTTCACACCCCCAGTTATTCCCATAAAAGCACCGCGAGCATCCATATCCCAGTGAGGTGCACCGAG
>CAJICP010000033.1_pt1 | contig 11166 bp, 9 predicted proteins | sample 9199641 | NCBI WGS metagenome assembly CAJICP01 (sample SAMEA7708340, study PRJEB35096) | sediment metagenome | biome: marine neritic benthic zone biome [ENVO:01000025]; feature: sediment [ENVO:00002007]; material: shallow marine sediment [ENVO:03000034] sea grass bed [ENVO_01000059] ... | reverse complement strand
GGCAGATGATGGAGACCCCCTTGATGGTATGGTATTGATGGATGAACCAACATTTCCAGGATGCGTTATTGCAGCAAGACCCATCGGAATGTTAGAGATGATTGATGGAGGAGATAGAGATGAAAAAATTCTCTGTGTTCCAGATAAAGACCCACGCTACACTGAAGTTAAATCTCTCAAGGATGTAGCACCTCATCGACTAGAAGAAATAGCCGAATTTTTCAGGACTTACAAAAACCTAGAAAAAAAGGTGACAGAAATACTTGGCTGGAAAGATGTGGATCATGTCATGCCATTAGTAGAAAAATTCGTTAAAGCAGCAAGCAAATAATATTCATTCCAGTATTTTGGGAATTAGAGAAAATCTAGGGGTGGGTTTGAAAGAGATTTTACTCAAATTAAAACCCACCCCTATTTTTTAAAAATACTACTTAATTTTTTAAAAACGCTAATTTAAAATTTTCTCAGTTCCTGGTTCTGTTTGTGGAGTTATCTCATGTCCGGTTGAATACTTATTATTAAGATAGTAGGGGAGTAGGGGAGTAGGGGAGGTCGGGAAAATAGAAAGATTTGCTGTTGAAGCAAGGAGATAAGTTTTTTCCAGATCGCTCTTATCCTGACATTATATTATCTCATGCCCGGCAAATTAACCATTATTCTTAGGGACCTTGTATAGAATATCCGTTTAGGAATTCTGAGTCCGTAGGGGTTTGGTCTCCAAACCCATGCTCCAAAGCAATGCCTGGTATTACAGCTTATAACCGTGATTTAATGTTAACCGTTTTTATTGGGGGCATTCTACCGGACATCATAATTTATAGAAGTAACCCAAAGGTTAGGACTTATGAAATAGCTGGCAAGCGTAGCACTCCGCAGGAGAAACAAGGAAATATAAATAATCAACCTTATCCCTTCTTTCTTCTTCCTTCTTCCTTATGCTGTAAAATTTCAGCAAATAAAGCTTCATAACTATTTAAAGCATTTTTTGAACCAAAATTTTCTTCAGCATATTTTCTTCCTTGCTGACCCAGTTGCTGAAGTTTATCTGGATTTTCATATAATCCTACAATGGCTTGTGCCAAAGCTTGAGAATCTTCTGGAGTAACCACTATTCCACCGCCACTTTCTTTGACAACTCTCATTGCTGTACCTGTATCTGGCACAGAAGCTACTATTGGACGACCACTAGCAAGAATAACAGGAATTTTTGAAGGTAAATTAAAAGCAGTAACAGTCTTTTTCTGTATTACTAACCCTATATCCGCAGCAGATAACATTTCGGGTAATTTTTCTCGTGGTACTAAAGGAAGTAAAAGTACATTATCTGCTTGATATTTATCACAACACTCTTGTAATTTTTGACGCGCTCTTTCTTCTCCTAGGATGACAAAATAAATTTGAGGTTGTGCTTTGAGACTAGCAGCAGCTTTAACTACTGTTTCTAAACCTTGAGTTAGAGCAATATTCCCAGAATAAACAACTACAAACTTATCTTGAAGATTATGTTGTTCTCGGAAAGAATTATTTTGATCCAGAGGTCTAATAAAATTAAGGTCTACCCAATTATGGATACAAACAAGTCGTTTTTTATCAACCCCTTGTTCAACTAACGTAGTGACAAAATCTTCAGCAATAACACTAATCTTAGCAGCTTTTAAATAAGCTAATTTTTCTAAAGCTTGAGCTAGACGTACTATCCAACTATCCTTTTTGACTAACCCAACTCTTACAGCAGCTTCAGAAACAATATCTTGAATATTTAAGACTACAGAAGAATTAGAAAATAAGCCATAAAAACTAACTGGTAAAGAAATTAATATAGGAGGAGTAGTCGCAAAAATTATGTCAGGTTTCCAACCATTAAAAGCTTGCCAAAGACTAGACATAATAAAACTACCATCCAGCAATAACCGATCTAAAAGCCCAGGTAATGAACCTTTAATATGGATATAACTACGTTGAACTTTCACACCATTTAGTTCCTCAGTTAGAAAAAACTTCCCTTTGTATTCGTCATAAACTTTACGTTCAGGATAATTGGGCATACCAGTCACCACACGAACTTGATGACCACGTTTCACAAAACCTTCTGCTAGTTCCGTCATTAGGGGAGCAATGCCAATAGGTTCTGGATAATAGTTGTAGGAATAGATAAGAATACGCATAGTCTAACTAATCAAGTTAACATTTCCAGCATAACTAATGGCAGACAAACGCCCTTAGACTTACTAGAACAATAAAATAAAAAGGATGGAAAAGTCTATTTTTCAGTCAAAAAAGCTGATTTTTAGTTTTTTTTTATTTTCTGGTCTGTATATCTCACATAATTTTTCTCATCCGTAAATTTTGGCGACTAAGGCTGAAACCAAATTAGATATATAAACAAAATTTTATCCCATCAAATCAAGTATTCTCAGAGAATTTAAGATTAATATTTGTCAGCCCTAAATCTATAAGTTAGTTTCGTTTAAACATATCAATATCAAGCAAGATTTAAGGGTGATATCTTAAATCATCTTAGTAGGCTCCACCACTTTTCTTAAATAAGATTCCCACAGTCCTAATAATTAACTTTATATCATACATTAGACTCCAATTCTTTTGGTACTTTAAGTCCAACCTAATAATATCTTCAAAATTTTTCACTTGAGAACGACCATTAACTTGCCATTCTCCTGTCATACCAGGTTTAACATCTAAACGTTGCCATTGAGGAACTTCATAACGCTCTACCTCATCAGGAGTTGGAGGTCTAGTTCCAACTAAACTCATATCCCCTTTTAATACATTCCAAAATTGAGGTAATTCATCCAAACTCTTTTGCCTCAAAAAACTACCAACTTTAGTAATTCTTGGGTCATTTTCATTTTTGAAAATTGCCCCTTTAGCTTGGTTTTTAATTTTACTCTTAAGTTGTTCTGCATTTACACACATAGAGCGAAATTTCCACATTCGGAAACGCCTTCCCATCCAACCACATCGTATTTGACCAAAAAATATCGGACCAGGACTATCAAGCTTAATAGAAATAGCTATCGGAATAAACAAAATACCTGTAATGAATAGTCCTACTAGAGCACCTACAATATCAATGAGACGTTTCACCCAAGATTTAATCGAAGGATGAGTAACAGGAAGTTGATTTTCTTCAGATTTGTGATTACTTTTAACCTCTGGTTGTGTGGATTGTTCAATGATTAAAATTTGGTCTAATCCAGTTAGGTAAAATACGCCCATAACCTGAGAATTAACATCAGAAAGGACAAATTCTGTATCTTGTTCCCTTGCTCTTTTGAGATTTGTCACCAAAGAACCAATACCACAACTATCTATAAAATTAGTGTTACTAAAATCAATAATAATTTTGCCTGTAGTATTATTTTGAGATAAAATTTGTTGACAAGTTGACTTAAATGATTCGGCTTCTGAAACAGTAAACCGAAGAGGCAAATGAATGACAGGAGTTTTTTCCCTAAAAGTTACTTTTATATCTGTTTGTGAGGTTTGGCTGACCATGAAATCCTGGTTCATATTTTATATAAGACTATAGCATTGTTGTTTCTGCAAGAGTTATTTCTTTGAAGATGAAAATTTTAGGTATCTTACTGGAGATTTTCCTGGCATAATCAGCTTCAGAATTATTCCCAAATTGTGCTTAAGCGATCGGATGAAAATCACTTAAATGGTTAGACCACCTTAAGGACTAAAATTTTAGTCTAATGATTAGTAATGACTTCATATTAATATACTATTTTTAATAGATTAATCTATGCCCACTATATTCAAGAATAGAAGATATTCAGATGATGTATATGCCCAGAAGCAAGATTGTTGTTTCTATTAATTCAGTCATATCCCTATCATAACACCAAAATAACCAGGATAAATTTGAGTGGGTTGTTGCGAGGGATCAAGTCTAGTTTTGATTATTTTACGACTAACCCACTCAACATTTCCTGTCTAGTTATAGATATTTTCAGAGCGTGAAGTTTCACGACTTCCTTTAACCCTTGCTTTGACTTTAGCTGCACTACGTTTGAGAGCTTGAAGTCGTGCTTCATATTTTGCCCTCTGTCGTTTTTTGGGAGTTTGTTCAATTAAAGTCTTCAAAGCACTACCTAGACTTTTATAAGCATTAGGGAGTGAATAACCAAAACGAGTTGCTAGAGCGATCGCTTTATCATCTGCTTCTATCGCCTCTTTGAGATTACGTTCTCCATTATTCTTCTGATAGAGTCTATACCCAGATACACCACACAAAGCCAAGGCCAGAACTAAAAGTAGACCATCCTGTACCCATAGTTCACCAATAGCACCCCCCAAACCAATGGCTAGGGCAGCCATTTCCCAACCATCCCTCGGAATTGTATCGTTTTGAATTCTGGCCACTTCATGCCAGAATAATAAGTTACGTTGGTCTAATGCTAGTTGTTCCCAGCGTGCTAGGTCAATTGATATTTCTACTTGGTCTTTGCCTATTTCCTCACTGCGAATGAGTGGGGGATTAACTTCAATGGACTTTTCTACCATTACCCAACTTTGCAATTCTGGTGGTAGTAAGCCTTTGAGACGCCGAATTTCAGTCATTTCAGCTCTGGCAGTAGTAGTAGCATAAGATGTCATAGTTTGTTTTGGTCCTATAGATTTTTCAAAACATATCATCCTTTGTTTAAATAGTTTACCGTAAGATTTAGGACAGTATGTTTTCTACTCTTACTGACAGGATATGGGAGCTATGCCCAAGTTCAAACTTTTTAGCTTTCTCAATTTTCCTCTAGTTCATCTTTAAAGATATAGATAGGAAGCAAAATCCATGTTGATTCGGATTTACTTCATCTAAACTATGGGTGGAAAAATATTGAGATGAGATATTTATCTCGAAAAGCTATCCAACTACAAAAGCATTGATTTTTCCATTTTCCTCAGTTAAACTAACTAAATCATTTTCAAAATATCCATATTCTGGCTCAGGTATTTCTAATAATTGTCGAGCATAACGATAAGCTGCCATGAAGGGAGAAAACTTTTCATTGACAAATACAACTTTAGAGCCAGTATTTTCAAATCCTAAGTCTAGAAAGCCACAGCCTGAAAAGAAGGAAAATATTTTGATTTTTTGCATCATTTACTATAAATATTTTAGCGATATTAACATCTTGTGGATTGGTTAATTCTGCCTTAGAGAGGTAATATCAAGACTTGGGAATTTTACCTGAAGCATTCGGAAGTTTGAAAGCCCATACCTTGCTTAATCTAGTAAAAATTAGGAGGCGATCGCCACCAATAAAAGATGCAAATATAGGAATTATTCTGTTTAATCAATAATCTAGGTCTTAGCCTTTAGGGAATTAGAAATAGAAAACAGAAATGACAATGATGATATTTTTGGGAGAGCAACTACATACACTATTTGTATTTTTTGTCAATGTCTATAATTACTCAGGTATTTTTACTTATGCAAAATTTGTTTTTTTGAGCTTATAGTTAGCTAGTTGGAAATCTCAATATCTAGAATGCTATTAACGTAAATACTAGGTTATAGCTTTGTTGAAAGAAGGTTATTTTTGCTTTAGACACAACATTGGCATCATACCTTAATGTTCGTAGTATGATACAAATGGCTGAAACAACGCAAGCTCGTGAAATATTTTGTAATAATTGAGAAAAAAAGGGAATTTTTTGATTTGCAGAAACAATCTTAAAGCTCATTTAGATTAGTAAAAATTATCTTTACCCTCTTGGCCTCAAGTTTCGATTTAAAGGTAGTTTGCGATCGCTCAATGTAAGAAGTAAAAACTTGAACTAAAAATGTATAGATTGTTTGATTAACCTGTGAAATGTAAGATGAAATATTGAAGATATTAGGCTTTATAATTTTACCAAAAAACTCTTGTATAAACCTACTTGTTACCAGATAAATTATGATAATTGTTTATCCAGATTTAATTGGGTTTGAAGTTTAGAGATATTTGAGGGATCTCTTGGTTCTAAATCTATTAATAAATGTCGATTTGATGGAGTATAGATTGTTGGGTTTTAGGAACGATATATTTTGTCAAACTGTTCAAATATTCCCTCATCTATCTGACTAGAGTCTTGTTCAATGCTGGCAGGATAATTGAGCGAGTTTAGATTAAAAATAGCTCTTCAATCTCTCAAGTTTTTACTCAGGCATAATTGCAGTAAACAACTTAGAAAGTGTGGTAAACCCGATATATCTATCATAGGAGCATTGAGTAGTCGCCTATTATAATTTCATTAAAAGATAAATTTTAGTAGGTTAAGGATAGACAAAATGACTATTGAAGTTTGGATGGGAAAAAATTTTGATACATCCTATGAAAGAGAAGCTGTAGGAAGATTTTTGGATGATATGGAGTTTCGCTTCGGTGATGAAGAGAAACTCCATTTACTTTTAATGGATTATTATATTGAAAATCGTCAGATTGATTTAACAGTCCTCAAAAATGATGCGATTATTCCTATTGAATTAAAAGAATGCCATGAGCCATTTATCGCATCTAAGAATGGTGATTGGATCACACCAAGTGGGCATATTGTAGGTAGTAAAGATAGAAATCCATTTCAACAGGTTCAAGAGTATCGGATTAAATGGTTTAACTTGCTCAAAGGAAACAAACATAAGTTTCGTTGCTTCGAGAAAGCCGCAGATGATCGACCATTTTGGTATTCAACTTGCATTGTTGCTATTAGTCCTTCATTTCATCCAAACACTACAAATAAAATTTCTAGTGATAGCTGGTGGTTTAGACTATTTGGTATTGATGAACTGGCTAAAAAAATATAATTTCAAACTAACAAGTACATGAATTTTTCAGATGATGAACTAAGAAAAATAGCTTGTGAGTTATTATGACTGAAACCAAAATATCATCAGACTAGAAAAAATATAACAGAGTGGGAAAATAAACTGAAAGAACGAGAAGAAAGACTTGAAAAGCGCGAACTAGAAATTCAACAAAAAGAAAAAGAACTGACAAAACGAGAAGAGCTTCTTGGATACCAAGAGGCAGCACTTAAAAAGTGGGCATATGAACTCCAGAAAGCAAAAGAAAGTCTTTAAATGAAAAGCAATATATTGACAAAATCATCGAAATTTGTTCTACTGGCAAATTTGTGAATGAAATGAGATTTACCTTCTACTTCTCTAGTCAGAGAAAATTAGTAAATTGAGAAAATCCTCACCAGACTATTTTGTGATTCAGTGCCAAATCTTGGCAAAATTATCAAAATTTGTTCTACTGGCAAATTTGTGAATGAAATTAGATTTACCTTCTACTTCTCTAGTCAGAGAAAATTAGTAGAGCGAGGCAACCCCACCCTACTATTTCTGTAAATAAACTCTACAATTTAGGAATTTTTGCTGCCAGAAAATCTGTCAATTAAACCTTAGCCTCTTCCTTTACCAACTTATCCCAGCCTAAATCTTTCAAAGCATTATTTCGACGCAACGGACGAGTTACCAACTCCAGAATATCACGAGCATTTGTAAACCCATGAATTTGAGCAAAAGTAAACTCAACCGACCACTTAGTATTAATCCCTCGCGCCTCCAAAGGATTAGCATGAGCCATACCAGTAATCACCAAATCTGGCTTCAATTCATAAATCCTTTGAATCTGATTATAATTATCAGGTTTCTCAATAATCTTAGGCAAAGGCGCACCCATTTCCTGACAAGTTTTTTCCAACATTTCCAACTCAGCCTTTTGATATCTTTTATCCATATAAGGAATACCAATTTCCGGGCAAGTCATGCCACAGCGAATCAAAAAACGAGCCAAAGAAATCTCCAACAAATTATCACCCATAAAGAAAACAGACTTACCACGAATTAACTGGATATAGTCTTCTAAATTCTCCCAAATTTGCTTTTCTCTTTCTGCTAAACCTTTGGGTTCAATCCCAAAAACAGAACAAATTTTCTCAATCCAAGCCCTAGTTCCATCAGGACCGATAGGGAATGGCGCACCAATTAATTTACACTTCCGACGGCGCATTAAAGTAGTAGCAGTACGACTCAAGAAAGGATTTAAACCTGATACATAATACCCCTCTTCAATCACTGGTAATTCAGTGTAACGTTTAGCAGGCAACCAACCAGAAACTTTAATTCCTTGCTTCTTCAATTCTAAAGTTAATTGAGTTACAACTGGGTCTGGTAAAGAACCAAATAAAACTAATGGTGGATGATTAACATACTCAGATTCTTCAGCATCAACCTCTTCTTTTTTCCTGCCAAAACTTAAGAGTTTTTGTATGCCAGTTCTTTCTTCTTTTTCTGCTTCTGGAGCTTGTTTCGGACAACGAGCTGCCATAGCTGCCAAGACAGTATCTTCCCCTTGAGTAAAAGCATAATCCAAACCATTAGCACGAGCCACCACAATTGGAATCCCAATTTCTGACTCTAATTTAGGAGCCAAACCTTCCAAATCCATTTTGATAATTTCAGTGGTACAAGTGCCAATCCAAACTATCACACTGGGGTTCCTATCGCGCTTAATTTGTAAACATAAACGCTTCAATTCATCATAATCATTTAACTTAGCTGAAATATCACCTTCTTCCAACTCAGCCATAGCATAACGAGGTTCAGCAAAAATCATTACTCCCATGGCATTTTGTAGGAAATAACCACAGGTTTTAGTACCTATTACTAGGAAGAAACTATCTTCAATTTTTTGATAAAGCCAAGCCACACAGCTAATCGGACAAAAAGTATGATAATTGCCTGTTTCACATTCAAAAGTTAAAGCTTCAGGTTGAATAGTATTAGTCATAAAAAAACACTCCTATTTATCGAAATTTATTCAGGAAAAATCAATGGTTACTAATGCTAGTAAAAAGTAAATTTTTATCGCACTACAATAAAACGAGTCAAGCTGATAACTGATAACTAAGTAGGAAGGAAAAATCAAATGTAAAATGTCATTGCAAGGTGGAAGAACATTTGCTCCGCATTCCGCAAGAAAGTAATCACAGTAACTGGGATTGCTTTATTCCTAGCAATAACCGAGCATATTATTTTTATTGATGCCCATCTACTGAAGTGCTTATACCCATGATATTGAAATAACATTGACAAATTACATTTTTTGTGATTTCTAGTTTTTTTGAGTAAAAGAATCCCTGCTGGATGCTCATACAATTTCAACCAGCAAAGGTATAGAAATCAATTCTAATTAAAGTAATTTTTAGCCTCGATATTCGCTAAAAGTCAAAATATGGCAAATCAAACAGTCAATATTCCTGTTACTTAACCCAACAACCCTTCAAGATCATCATCATTAAAAGACTTTTTATCTCCTGCTAAAGAATCTAGATCGGCCTCATCCAAATCTAAGTCTTCTCCATCCAGGTCAAGATCCAAGTCTCCTAAATCATCAAATTGATTATCATCTCCCAGGTCGCTAAGATCCATATCACCAAGCTCATCTGAGGAACTTTGATCCAGTAAACCTAAATCGTTGTCACCCAGGTCATCTAGTCCTGACTCGTCCAACTTAGCCGATGTATCCTCAAACGGATCGGGAATATCCTCTGCGAGAAAATCAGAGCTATCTTCGCCCAGATCAAGATCGTCAGAAGCATTTTCATCCGGATCGCCAAGGTCAATGTCACCCAAATCATCATCAGCTTCCTCCTCAGAATCTAGTTCCAGATCCAAATCATCTGCTGCCGACTCCATATCCAAGTCCAAACCATCATCAGCTTCCTCCTCAGAATCTAATCCCAGATCCAAATCATCTGCTGCCGACTCCATATCCAAGTCCAAAGCATCATCAGCTTCCTCCTCAGAATCTAATCCCAGATCCAAATCATCTGCTGCCGACTCCATATCCAAGTCCAAATCATCAGCAGCTTCCTCCTCAGAATCTAATCCCAGATCCAAATCATCTGCTGCCGACTCCATATCCAAGTCCAACTCGCCTTGGTCATTATCAGGTAAAAGCAAATCATCCGAATCCATATCCAACCCTGCGGCCAATGCAACTCCTCCAGCTACAGCAGCAGCTCCAGCTAATGCGGTGGCAGCAGCAGTACCCAAATTATTAGAATCCTCAATGGTATCTGGCATAACTGGCTGATCTGCTCCTGGTAACTCCAGAGCATCTTCACCTGTAGTATCCAAAGGCGATATAGGTATTGATTTGTCTAAGGGAGAACCTGGTTTTTCGCCTATGGCAATGTCTGGGTCAAAATTTAACCCTAAAACCTCTACTAAACTATCTGCATCCGCCTTGAGTTTAGAAAAAGGCAACATTAATGCTTCTAACTCTGGTTCCAGAGCATTGAGAATTCCCAGGATAAGATAAGACACAGGTCTCCTTCCCCCATCAGGAGTTTGGACTGTATTTTCATCTGTCATGTGCAGTATTAACCAAGGGCGATTTTTTTGGTAATACTCTAACCATTTTTGTTTTAGGGACGTTGATAATTGTTTAAAGAAAACCATGACCTCTATATTCCTTATCCTGAGAAGAGCTAAATCTATTAAACCATCATCAGGTCAAGCTCTTCATCCTCTGACTTAACTTGAGGCTTACTGGGATTTAAGTAGAAATCAGATAGCAGGGAGAACAAATCGCGATCTGGAGATTCGTTGGGTACTACTCCTTCTGGCAGAGCCAAAATTTGGTCAGCAATATTCAGATAATAATTACAAACGTATTGCAGAGAAGGATCAGTTTCGGCCATTTCAAATAATGTTTTGCCTTTGACGCGAGAAACCCGAATATCTTCAATGAGTGGCAGGACTTCCAGCACTGGCATTGGTACGGCTTCTATATATTTATTAATCAAATCACGTTTGGATGTACGATTGCCTATGAGACCAGCCAAACGTAGAGGATGGGTGCGAGCTTTTTCACGCACAGAGGCGGCGATGCGGTTAGCTGCAAATAGGGCATCAAAGCCATTATCTGTGATAATCATGCAGTAGTCTGAATAGTTGAGTGGAGCTGCAAAACCACCACAAACTACATCGCCCAGTACGTCAAATAGGATTACGTCGTATTCGTCAAAGGCATTTAATTCTTTGAGTAGCTTCACTCAACTATTCAGACTACTGCATGATTATCACAGATAATGGCTTTGATGCCCTATTTGCAGCTAACCGCATCGCCGCCTCTGTGCGTGAAAAAG
>CAJICP010000345.1_pt1 | contig 11349 bp, 12 predicted proteins | sample 9199641 | NCBI WGS metagenome assembly CAJICP01 (sample SAMEA7708340, study PRJEB35096) | sediment metagenome | biome: marine neritic benthic zone biome [ENVO:01000025]; feature: sediment [ENVO:00002007]; material: shallow marine sediment [ENVO:03000034] sea grass bed [ENVO_01000059] ... | reverse complement strand
TTCAACATCGCTTTTCGGTAAAACTACGTTGAGGGCATTTAAACTTCTTATTACCACCTAAGCCCTCATGAATATTACCACAGTTCGGACAGGTTTTTGAAGTCCATAAAGTAGGAAGTTTTCAGGCAATGTCGGCTATTGTCCAGCAAATTGCCGATTAGAGGAGTAGCGATCGCTACAGTGATGCGAAAAATTATCCCTACTTTAGAATCAAAATTTTCCTCAGTAAAGACTTACTCCGGAGTCTTCTGTAATTCTGGTCTTTCCTCAGCCACTATTGCCTTTTCTACAGGACAAACTTGCAGACAAATTCCGCAGTCAATACAAGTATCAAAATCAATCCAATACCAATCAGTTCCCTTAGTATTTTTACCAGGGCCTTCATGGATACAAGCAACGGGACAGGCACCAACACAGTCAGCAACACCTTCGCAAATATCAGTAACAATTGTATGTGGCATTTTAATTTAGTTAAAAGTTCAAACTGATTAATTCAAAATTTATATTAGAGGTAGGTTAGATAGAGTCAATATTTTGGCTTAAAAATACAAACTTTCCCCACCAATAACAGATTATTTTAGCTTTGCCAAAAATGCCTCATAAATTTGAGACTTGGAAGCAAAAACATAATTGGGAGAAGAGACAGTCATATCTGTACCACCTACTTTTCTGAGATGGTTAATTGCTGACAATAACATACTTTGTTTTACCACAATTGTCACAGAATACCAGTCATTTTTTTCTCCAGAATATACCTTAGCAATAGTCGGTCCTTGCAAACCAGCAATACCATTTAATTCAGTTTGATACATTAAGCGAGTGCTAATTTCATCTGCCGACTTGCCATGTACATTTGCAGTTATGGATACATACTTTTTTGACTCCATTTGAGCTTCAATTAACTCTAAAAATACTTTAGTTGCTTCCAACTTAATATCACTTTCTTGTAACAAGCGTTTATTACCAATTAAACAAGCTTGGGAGTTGAGAAGTGTACCCCCTTCAATTTGCTTTAAACGATTTTCTCTGAGAGTTGTACCAGTGCTAGTTATATCAGCAATCATATCAGCATATCCCATACTTGGTGCCGCTTCCATTGCACCTTGAACTGCTACTAAAGAAAAATGTACAATTAATTTTTCATACAGCCATTTTTGGGTTAGATGATGATATTTAGTAGCAATTCTCAAATTTTTTCCTTTGTCTCTAAATAAGAGAGTTAACTCTGCTAAATCTTCTATAGAAGAAACATCTACCCAACTCTCAGGAACAGCCAAAACTAATTTACATTTACCATAACCCAACTTATCCCAAATAACTATTACATCATCATGGGTTTGACCTTCTTCAGAAACCACATCATAACCTGTAATTCCTAAATCAACACTTCCTTCTTCTACCTTTGTAAAGATATCTGCTGCTCTTTGAAATAATACTTTTACTTGGGGCAAAGCAGGAATAGAACCAAAATATTGTCTTTCATTAGGTCTAGATACACCTAAACCACAAGCCGACAATAGGTTCATCGTTCCCTTCTCTAAAGCACCTTTACTAGGTAAGGCTATTCTTAAAAATTTATCTGTTGTCATTTTATTTTAGTGTATTAATTTTCAGTAATTCAAATATTTCTAACTTGATTTACTACTTCATTTAATTCTAAATTTTGCTGTTCGCCAGACTCCAGATTTTGCAAAAGCACTTTACTACTTTGTTTTTCTACAGAGTTTAAAATAATTACAAACGGAATCTTCTGCTGATTCGCATACTCAATATTACTCTCAACATCTCTTCCTATAACATCAGTTTCTACTCGCAAACCTAGCTGTCTTAATTTTTCAGCAATTCCTACTGAATAACCATAATCTTCAGAACTAATAGCAACTACCAAAACTTCAACAAATTGATAATCACTTAAACTCAAATGAGCTTGTTCTGCTAATTCTTTTCTAAGTTCTTCCATCACATAGGAAAAACCTGTTGCCGGAGTTTCTTGTTTACCTCCTAGACTGACAACCAAATCATTATATCTACCACCACCACATAATTTTCTTTCTACTCCTAAGTTGCTGTCATAAATCTCAAAAACCATACCAGTATAATATTGGAGACCTCGACTAATTCCTAGATCGAGACTAATCCGATTTTTGTCGATATTGAAAGCTGCTAAATTTTTAATAATCTCTTGTATTTGTGACAAGCTATAACTATCGATTCTATAAGCGGAAAGTAGTTTTTCTGTTTCTTTTAATATAGCAACTGGCTCTCCTCTTAGTTGACTCAATTCAGTCATAAATTCTATTGCTTGATTTAGTTGTTTAGTTTGGTCTTGATGTTTAATTTTAACTAACAAACGGTCAACTATTTCTTCTGGGGCGCGAGTGCTTGTGAGTTCAATATTCATAGTTTCGAGAAACTCAAAAATTGCTGTTCTTGCCTCACTTTCTTCTAAACTTTGTAAGATATCTGTAATTTTTTTTGTTGTAGTATTTGTTTCTGTTTCTTGTTGAACAGAAGTATTGTTTTTAAAGGCTGGATAAATTTCAGAAAGTCGATTTTCTACTGCTTCTTTACCTTCTTTTCTCAGGGTTTCCATCTGAGTAAGTAGAAAACTACGAAGACGAGTATCTAGCTGCAGATGGTCGAGAAAATTATTGAGAACTCCAACGTGGCCTATAAATGTTTGATATTCACTTAAACCTAGGCGGTCTAAACCTTGACAGGCCATAGAAATGACTTCAGCATCAGCGATCGCTCCTGTGGCCCCAATTAGTTCTATTCCCATTTGGGTAAATTGACCATATCTTTCTTTCTGGGGCTGTTCATAACGAAATACTGGCCCCATATAATAAAGTCGCACTGGCAGCGGTACTTCTTGGAGGTTGTCCAAATAGGCACGGACGACTGAGGCGGTAAATTCTGGCCTTAGACAAAGGCGACGGTTACGGTAAACGAAGTCGTAGAGGCGAGAAATAATGTCCTCACCAGATTTTTTCAGATAGAGTTCCGTATATTCTATGAGTGGCACGTCTATGGGTCGATAACCATAGGATTCAAAATTACTACTCAGTGTACTTTTAATCTGTTTATCAATCTGGTAGATGTTTGGGAGGATGTCATTAACTCCTCTGACTCGTTCTACTTTTGTAGTTTGCATAGACAAAATATAAAATATTGGAGTTTTCTCATCGGAATTTTGACACGGCTGTATCAGGGCACAATTATTTTACCTCTATGTGGCAAGAAAGGTCTTGCTAGATTACTTGGTTCCTGGAAGATATCTGTAAATAAAACCTAAAAATAGCATCAAATAGGTAATATTTGGTGGGTTACGGCGGATTATAAAATATCATATTATTAGTGTGGAATTATTCCCGCCTAACCCACCCTACATCAAGGCTTAATTTTTTATTCATAGAAACCCTCTGGAAATAAGCTTTTGATGAGGTCGGGAGAGGAATTACGACTAACAAAAAAATACCAACGAGTTGTGGAAACAAATTTTATTAGTTTACTTGATTTGGGAACCATGCTAAAACAAATTCTAAAGCCTCAATCATATAAATCACAAGGGTGAGTAATATCTCTATAACCATTAACCCAGCGATTAATGAAATAGCGATTATATTCCATACTAATTGCCAGATAGATTCTATACTTATACTTATAAAACTTATATTTATGCTTTCGATTAACAAAATTCTTATGCCACGAAATCCTATCCTGAAAATTCTCACCCAATGACTATATTTTAGATGCTTAATATTTGGTTCTTTTTGGAGAATCTCTGCTTCAATTTGAGCTAAAAGTTCATCTTTAGGAATTGGAGTTTTAATATTCTTACAATTCTCATGTAGCCAAGCGATGCCAGAAATTCTACCTAGTAAAAAATCATGTTCTCGATATTCCCGATCGAAGAACCCACCAAAACTCCCTAAAAATTCTGATGCAAGTAATTCTTTATTTTCGCCAGAAAATCTTTCCCCTAGTTTGTTTTTTAGGAACTCATAAATTTCTGTTAATTCCGAATTTTTATCTTGAAGAAGACGAATATTAGACGGGTCAATTCGATTTAGATTAACTGGTATATCCTTAATTTCTCGAATAGTTTTTAATCTTTGACTATCATGTTCAGCCTTTGGTAATTGCAAGCCTTTTAATGCCACTTGAAACATCGCAAAATTCTTTTGTAAAAGACTTTTTCTGCCATCTAATTTTGTAATTGGTTGGGGTTGTATATAAATATATCGTCTAGCTTCTGAATTATCAATCTCAATATTTTGATGCTGCCATTGTGTCTGAAATTCATTAAATTTAGATATATAACTATCAGAGAACAATTTTTTTTCTGTTTCAGAAAAAGCACTTTCTTCTCCTTGAATCAATCTTCTTTGAAAATCTATGGCTTTCAGAATTGGCAGCCCATCCAAAACCCCACCATCTGTATATGAAAAAATATACTTAAGTTGATTATTTTCTACCCGACAAATATTTTTTAATTCTTGTAATTTTTGTACTTTTTCTCTATATTCATTTATATTACGTGGATATTCATCCACACAACCAGATAAATTAAAACTATCTATTTGAGAATCATCACCAACTGGAGGAAAAGCTACAGGAAAAGCTCCAGAAGCACGCCCCCCAATAATTACTTTCTGCCACATCCTTCTAACTTCATTAGGTTTATTTTCCAGACCTGAATGAAATAAAAATTGTCTGGTTTCTGCACTTGTAACTGATTTGATTTCTTTGCCATTATTCAAATATTTTTTCAACAATCCTTGTAGATTCGTTAACGTCATAATCATTGCTAGAGGTCTGGTTTGACTATCAATTTTTACTTCACTTGGCTTTAACAAATCAGTCCCTATTTGTTTGATATAATCACCAGAAAAGATACTCCAATTTTTACAACCAGTAATCTCATCCTCTTGAGGCAAAAAGCCTAGATGATCTATTTGCTTAATATCTGCTCTTTCAACCCAAGCTTGATAAAAAACATTATTTTTAATATTCTCTTCCTTGAGTAATTCCTGAGCTTCAGCTTGTGGTTTCAATAAATAAAATGCAGCCATAATACTGGAAATTGCACCTGCAGAAGCTCCAGTAATCACATCAATCAGAATTGCTGCTTCATCCTGTACAGATTCTTTGGTTAATTCATAAAATACTCCTGCCATATAAGCGCCTAATGAAATACCACCAGAACAGTTGAAAGTGATAGGAATAGGTTTAACAATAGAGTTAGATGTTGAATTATCCATAAATTTTTCTCCTGATGTAAACAGCCAAATTTTTTGTCGTTTTTTTAGATTTCAATTTATTCCTCCTATCTCAGGATGAGTTAAATCGAAAATTAGAACTATTTATACTCAAATATAATTGTGATTATAGCCAGGAAAAGAAAATTAAAATGCCGATCAAATATCTAATTTTTTCATACCCAAAACCTGATGCAAAACACCTTATTCTATTAGATTGAGCATTAATGATTCAAATTTTGTCAAGAAAATTTTAGATTTTTTAATGTTTATAGTTGGCAAACAATCGCTATCCTATATAGACTAATAGCTGATTTTTGTCTTTTTTCAACAAAAAATAATTATGTCTTCAAACCTCCCTAATAGCTGGTTTCGTGTTGCCAGAAGTGAAGAATTATCTGCCAAAGGAGTCATGCCACTTCATTACTTCGGAAAAGACTTCGTACTATTTCGCACAGAAAACGGTAAACCTCATATTCTTGATGCCCACTGTCCCCACTTGGGAGCTCATCTTGCTCATGGAGGTAGAATTGAAGGCCAAACTCTGAGATGTCCTTACCACGGCTGGCTCTGGGACACAAATGGACATTGTGCTGCTATTCCTTATCCCGATCGAGCCAAACCAAAAGCCAAAATACAGAATTGGCCCGTACTAGAGCTTAATGGTCTGATAATGATGTACCATCACCATCAAAGAAAACTGCCAGACTGGGAAATACCTCAAATACCAGAACTCATTTCTCAAGAATGGACTCCCCTACGTTTAGTCCGTCAGTGGAAAGTACGGACTACCCTTCAAAATTATATGGATAACAGTGTAGATGTTTCTCACTTATATAATTTGCACAGCCGTACTTTTAAAAGCGCTCAGAGTCATGGGGTAGAAATTAACGGTCCTATTTTAACTCATAGAATGTCTCAGAAATATAACTTATCTTCTTTAGCAGCCGGGAAATTAGTATTGGAAGACGGCTCAGTTACTACTATTTATTATGGACCAGCTTATGATGTGAGTCTTTACTGGACAGAAGGAAAATTAAAGTTAGGTTTGTTGACCATTTTTACAGGAACACCAATAGATAACGAGTATCTTGATATTGCCATATTTTATAGTGTCAAGAAAGTTCTACCTTTTCCTTTGAGTTTGATTTTAAATAGGATGTTAAAACAGGATGTTTTAGAAACTTTTGAACAAGATGTTAGTATTTTAGAGAATAAAACTAATATTAATAATCCACCTTTATATGAAGAAGATGGTCCAGTGCGTCAGTCTCGACGTTGGGCGAGTCAATTCTACTCAGAAAATTCTCTGATGCCAGATACTTCAGTTCAAAAATAACAAGCTATATTTTACCGAATAATTAATAATTAATAATTAATTATTAATTATTAATCAATTTTGGTTTAAAGCCTCTCCTTTTAAGTCAAAAAAATTCAAAAAATTTCCTTTTATTCAATCCTCTTCTTGAAAAGAAGAGGTAATTATTAATTGTTAACTGTTAAGTACCTAAACAAAATTATTTACCTATTCTAATTCTCTGGGATCTTTAGAAGGCAAAGAATTCAGCTTGTATAGATGTGTAATTAATTTTGTGTACCTGCTTAATTGTGATATGATTGCGGATAAAAGTTAATGGAAAAATTACAATGCAGGGAAAATTTCAAGAAATTCTAGCCCAAATAGGTATGGTTCCAAATGCCCAAGCCCCAAATGAGTCAACGTTTATACAAGAAACGACAGAGGGTTATGTTAAAACAAATTTAGAATTATTTCCTGATGGAACAATTAAAGTTTCAATAGAGAGTGTTTTACCTATGTTTGAAGAATCAACTAAAGAAATTGCTTCTCGGGTTATTAAAGCCCAAAAATCTTTATTAACTGAATAAAATAGTTTCTATAGGTAGGGAGGTGCTATTGAAAGTCCATACTGTGTTATAGGAAGAAGTTTTTCGATAGTTGTACAACCGGATTTGATCTTAGTATTATATTCCTTTAACTTCAACAAAAAACAGCCTATATCAATGATATAAGCTGTAAAAAAAACTATAAATATTCTCTAAGTTGATAGAGAAATTTGTCTAATTTTTTGGTGAATATGATTCACCAATATTTTCCAAAAGGTAACTATTTAATTTCTACCTTAGCTCCAGCTTCTTCTAACTGTTTCTTAATATCTTCCGCAGCTTCTTTAGCAATACCTTCTTTCAGTGCCTTAGGTACAGATTCTACCAAATCTTTTGCTTCTTTCAGACCCAGACCTGTGAGGGCACGAACCACTTTAAGAATAGCAATTTTCTTATCTGAAGGATATTCTATAAGAATAGCATCAAATTCGGTTTGCTCTTCTACTTCTTCTGCTGCTGCTGCACCAGGCGCTCCTGCCATAGCCATAGGCATCATCATCCCACCAGCAGGAGCAGCCGCACTAACACCAAAAGCTTCTTCAATTTGCTTAACTAATTCTGATGCTTCAAGCAGAGAAAGTGACTTAAGTTGTTCAAGAATTTCGTCGGTTTTTGCAGACATTATTAATCTCCTATTTGTTGTTAATTTACAGTTAGTTTTTTGTCAGAATTTAGACTTTTTTATTTCCTTTATTATAGTTTTATTACTATAATTATTTTAGTAATAAATTAGTAATAAAACTGATAGGATATTAGTCAAAAATTCATTTTTTTGTTTTAGGCAGCATCGCCTTCTTGTTCTTTATCAGAAATTGCTTTGATAGCTCTGTTTACAGAAGCTGGAACCTCATTAATGCCAGTGGCAACCTGAGTAGGTACAGCATTCAGACTAATAGCTAACTTGGTAGCTACACTGTTAATAGCACCAGCAACTTGAGCAAGTAACTCTTCCTTAGATGGCAGATCGGCGATCGCTTTGACTTGCTCTTGAGTCAGCAGCCGCCCTTCCATGACGCCACCCTTAAACTCTGTTTTTTTGGTGGCTTTTTGGAACTCTTGGTATGCCTTGATGGCACCACCAAGGTCATCTTTGAGGAACAGAAAAGCATTAGAACCCACAAGCAACTGTTCCATAGGTTGCCAGTTGCTATCTTCTCTAACAGCAATTCCCATCAAAGTATTTTTAGTAACTGAACAAGCACTACCCGTGGGTATTAGTCGCCTGCGCAGGTCTGTAATCTCTGCAACAGATAGACCTTGATAATCAATCACCAGAGTTAGCTGGCTTTCACTCAAGCTTTGCTTGATATCTGCCAACATCTCCTGTTTTTGTTGTTTAGTTTTGCCCATATTTATCACCTCCTTGACAAATCAAAAGCCCCGGCGGACTCTCCTATCTGCCAGGGCTAAGAATTATTGAATCAAATCAACCAATTTAATCAGGGTTTTGTGGAAAACCCTCTATTGTGTCTTTGAATAATTAATTCTTGAACCTCGGCAGGAAATTAAGCTATTAGCACCTGCTGTCTTTAGCTCTTTGATTCTGATTTTTTAGCTTGAAAAATTGGAATTAATTTTAGATTAAGCTGCTTCCGTTAATTTTAGATCCCGCAAACTATTAACTTCAATTTCAATTGATGGCCCCATCGTTGCCGATACAAACACACTACGCCAGTAGCGACCTTTTGCACCAGAAGGGCGGTTACGGTCAATACACTCTTGTAGAGCTTTTAAGTTTGTCAGTAAATCTTCTACAGAAAAAGAAGCTTTACCAAACATAACATGAACAATGCCCGTCCGGTCGGCTCTAAATTCTAACTTACCAGCTTTAAACTCGTCAATGGCCTGTGCCAGATCAAAAGTTACAGTACCGCCTTTGGGGGATGGCATCAAACCTCTCGGTCCTAATAAACGTCCTAGTTTAGCTACTTGAGGCATCACATCAGGTGTAGCGATCAACGTATCAAAATCCATCATACCTTTGCTAATTTCTTCAATCAACTCCTCTGAGCCTGCTAAGTCTGCTCCTGCAGCTAGAGCCTCGTTAACTTTTTCACCTTTGGCAATGACTGCAATTCTGATTGTTTGACCCGTTCCTTTGGGCAAGGCTACTGTGGTTCGTAGTTGTTGATCTGTATACTTAGGATCGATCCCTAAACGAATATGAGCTTCTGCTGCTTCTGGAAATTTTGCTGTAGCTGTTTCTTTTAAAAGTTGAAGTGCCTCTTCTGGTTCATAAGGTCGCTCTTCTACTTTTTTTTTCAATTCTTGTAATCTACGAGAGACTTTTTTTTGCATTTAATCCTCCTGGGGTACTTAACGAAGTTCTGCTTCTCCCCCTATAATCAATTTACTGTTGCTTTTATTTCTACTTTCAATGTAGATAGTAGGGGATTGATTAATAGAATCAATCAGCGATCTTAATACCCATATTTCTTGCTGTACCTGCCACAATTTTCATTGCAGCTTCAATGTCATTAGCATTGAGGTCTGGCATTTTAGTTTGGGCAATTTCTTGGAGTTGAGCTTGTGTAATAGAACCTACCTTGTTACGGTTTGGCTCACTTGAACCCTTTTCCACACCTGCTGCTTTTTTGATTAAGACTGATGCAGGTGGAGTCTTTAGAACAAAAGTAAAACTACGATCTTCATAGACTGATATTTCTACTGGTACTACTGTACCAGCTTGGTCCGCTGTTTTGGCGTTGTATTCTTTGCAGAACGCCATAATATTCACACCATGCTGACCTAAAGCAGGCCCAATAGGCGGAGAAGGGTTAGCTTTCCCCGCCGTAATAGCCAACTTAATCAGCGACACTACTTTTTTTGCCATTAGTTATGCTTTTCTACCTGATTAAACTCTAATTCTACCGGGGTATCACGTCCAAAAATGGATAATAACGCCTTCAATTTACTTCTTTCTAAACTTACTTCAATCACATCACCTTCAAAGTCTTTAAATGGCCCGGAAAGGACTGTAATGTGATCTCCTTCTGCCATTGTGACTTTTACTACTGGCTCTTGCTCTTGAGTTCGTCTAAAGATCCTTTCTACTTCTGAAGGACTCAGAGGTAATGGTTTAACATGACCACGACCTCTTCCGTAGCGACGCTTTTGTTCTGCCCCTACAAAGTTAATCACATTTGGGGTACTTTTGACAACCTGCCATGCTTCGTCATCAATTGTCCATTGTTTCTGTTCCTCACTCCAATTTAGCTTCATTTGTACTAATACATAGCCAGGAAAAACTTTTTCTTCGCTATGTTGGCGACTACCATCTTTACGAAGCTTAATTGCAGGTGTATGAGGTATTTCTATTTTAAAGACTTTATCTGCAACATCGAGAGTTTGAATGCGCTGTGTCAAATTAGCCTTAACCCGTTTTTCACAGCCCGATGCGACCTGTACTGCATACCATCGCAATTCTCCTTTGGCAAACTCTGTAGTTTTTTCTCCTCCTTCGTTTGATTGTGTTGTGTCTTGTGTTTCTTCTGAATATAATTTCATCCAAACACCACCCCGGCTGCCCAACTAAAGAACTCATCTACTAGGTAAATGATTGTTGCTGAGAGAATAACCATCAACAGTACAGCAACAGACTCACTTATTAATTGCTCTCTGCTTGGCCATACTACTTTATCTAGTTCTCCTTTTGTTTCTTGGAAAAAAGTTACAGGACTAAAACCTTCCTTCTTTTCTTGTACTCTTATTTCCTCTTTTTTGGCCACAATAATTTATCTTCCCCCTAAGTTTGTGACGTTCTGCCACCCATCGCGCTTATGCTATATATGTTATATCTCCAAACCTCATGGATCGGAAATAAATACTCTTTGGGGACGAGTCAAGACGCCCCTAGACATTTTGCTAGAGTCTAGTCTAACTTTATGCTGACTTGTTTTAATTATATTCAAGTATAACACTACATGAAACAGCAGGAGTTTAATAGTCTAGTCTCAAGCACTTGCTCGTTTTCATCCCCGCTCTAAAAGAGACATTGCTCTCAACCTCGCTGTTCGGTGATTTTATGGTTGACCAGATACATCAAGCCCGGCAATTCCCGGCAAAAGTCGGGAAAACCGTTCATAGCAGTGTGACGGCAGAACCATCGACACTGGCGGTATCTCGCAATGCTTTGAGGAATATCCCCAAAGCGCCATTCCAATCTCTCGGCATTGAGTGACCG